>Ga0111538_10000340_pt1 | contig 60280 bp, 54 predicted proteins | sample SoiMethybrSBSTD1_FD_79669 | JGI IMG/M metagenome (GOLD analysis project Ga0111538, IMG submission 79669) | Bulk soil microbial communities from a Populus tree surrounding site in Tennessee, USA - Soil MetaG P. TD hybrid SBSTD1 (version 2)... | ecosystem: Environmental > Terrestrial > Soil >... | reverse complement strand
GACGAGTGTCGAGCAGGTATCGGCGCATTTCGCTCAGCCAAAGGCCACGCTCGCGCGGCTGCGCGATATCGGCGCGCTGTCGAATGGCATCGAGGCCGACGCCAATCTCTCATCCATTCGGCTGTTGCTGCCATCGGATGACAGCGGCCCATGGCCGAGCGATCATTTCCGGCTGCTGGCGGGCGTGGCCGAGCCGGGCACCGAGGCGCGCTTGGCCCGGTTCGATGTTCCGACGCTGGAGCTCCCGCCGAACATGGCCCTCGACGTGCTGCTGATGCTGGAAGGCATCGAGCACGATGGCGTCGACTTCTCGCCCTCGGTCCGTTACTTCATGCGCATCGCGCGGCTGGCCATGGACCTGGTCGAGGCCCAGCGCTTCATCCCGACAGCGGTGCAAGTGCGAGGCAACGGCCTTACCGGCGCGTGGCACCCGTGGGTGAGCGATGAGGAGACGCGACACGCCCTTTCGGCGCTGCTGGTGGCCATGCCTCCGGCGGTGCGCGCGGTGGTGGATGATCGGCATGGACAGCCTTGGCCCATCATCGAGAGCGCTCTTGCGGCGCTGACCGATGCATTCGTTCGCCAGACGCTGACGCGCGATTCGTTCCTCGACGCCATCGATGGTCGCGATCCCGCCTGCGATCTGCACGTGGCGTGGCTGGGTGGCCTGCTCGGCAACAACGCACAGATCCAACTGCCTGTGTCGCAGGCGGTCGATCTGTTGCGCGATGCCGGCGCGTGGGTGAGCCGGCTCGCGGATGTCGGTCAGGGTCAGGCGTACCAGTTGCTGATGAAGATGCATGAGCCGGTCCTCAGCGAGAAAGATCAGCCACTTCCCGCGACTGGCACGAAGACCAAGGCCAAGGACCAGAAGCCCGCCGTTGATGAAGTGGTCTGGACACTCACGCTTCATCTTCAGTCCAAGGACGATCCGAACGTGGTGTTCGACGCGCCAGGGATCTGGAGCGGGATCGGTTCCGATGGTCGGCGCTCATCGCAGGTGGGCGATCGCCTGGAGGAAGTGCTGCTGTCGGAACTCGGTCGCGTCAGCGCACTTTGGGGGCGGCTGGAAGACGCACTGGGCCATTCCGCCCCGACGCACATCGACCTGCCCACCGCCGAGGCGTACGAGTTCCTGCGCGACATCCGGCCCCTGCTCGAGGAATCGGGCGTGAACGTGATCGTGCCGGCGTGGTGGAACCAGCCGGTCGGCCGGCTCGGGGCGCGCCTGCAGATTGATGCGCCGCCGACGGATGCGGTGGTCACGCCCGGCGGCACGTCCCCCGCGGCGAGCATGCTCGGACTCAATTCGCTGGTCGATTACCGCTGGCAGATCGCCATCGGGGACCAGCCGCTGAGCATCGAGGAGTTTGAGGCGATTGCGCGCCAGGCAGCGCCGCTGGTACGGGTGCGCGGCCGGTGGATCGAGATCAATCCGCAACAACTCAAGGAGGCGCGGGAGTTCATTCTGAAATCGCCCACAGGCAAGATGACGCTGCTGGAGGCAATCCAGACCGCTCATGGCGCGAGCGCCTCGTTCGGAAGCGAACTGCCGGTCTTTGGCATGGACGCCACTGGCTGGGTCGCCGACGTGCTGAACGCGTCCAGCGATGACCACGCCATGCCGTTGCTGTCGCAGCCGCAGTCATTCATCGGCGCCCTGCGGCCGTACCAGAAGTCAGGCTTGAGCTGGCTGTCGTTCCTCGATCGCTATCGGCTCGGCGCCTGCCTGGCTGATGACATGGGTTTGGGCAAGACCATTCAGTTCATTGCACTACTGCTGCATGAGCGCGCCGAGGCGAACAGGTTGCCGAATGCGAATCCCTCGACCGAGCCGGGCGCGAACGGAGTCGGACCGACGCTGTTGATTGTTCCGACTTCGGTCGTCGCCAACTGGGTTCGCGAGTTGGAGCGATTCGCCCCGTCGCTGACGGCGTACGTGCATCATGGACCCGATCGCGTGATGGGTGATCGCTTCGTTCAATTGGCCCAGTCCAAGGATCTTGTGATCACGACCTATCCGCTGACAGCCCGTGATCATGAGTCGCTTCGGCGCGTGCACTGGCATCGCGTGACGCTCGACGAGGCGCAGTACATCAAGAACCCGCCGACCAAGCAGACGGCGGCCATCCGGTCCTTGCCCGCCGAGCGCCGGCTGGCCCTGACCGGCACGCCGGTAGAGAACCGCCTGAGCGAACTGTGGTCGATCATGGAGTTTCTCAACCCCGGCTATCTCGGCCCAGGCGGCGAGTTCCGTCGGCGCTTCGCCATTCCCATCGAGCGGCACCGCAACGCGCGGCTTGCCGAGCGCCTGCGCCAGATGGTGCGGCCGTTCATCCTGCGGCGCGTCAAGACGGATCCAAACGTCATCGATGACCTCCCGGAATGCCTCGAGACCAAGGAGTTCGCGACGCTGACGGCCGAGCAGGCGGCTCTGTATCAGCAGGTGGTGAACTCGATGCTGGGCGAGGTTGATCGCGCCGCCGGCATTCAGCGCCGCGGTCTCGTGCTGGCGACCCTCGTGAAACTCAAGCAGATCTGCAACCACCCGGCACAGTTCATCAACGCCCGCAGTCAAAGCAAGGTTGAGGCGGCAGCAGTGACCGACGAAGGCGCCGCATCGCTCAACGGCGAGGCCGAGGCCGCATCAACCGCAGCGCTCATGCCGGCGCTGACCGGCGACAATCATCTGGCTGCTCGTTCCGGCAAGTCCCGGCGCTTGCTGGCCATGCTGGAAGAGGTGCTCGCCGCGGGCGAGAAGGCGCTGTTGTTCACGCAGTTCCGGCAGATGGGCCATATTCTCGCGGCGATGATTCAGCGCGAACTCGAGGTCGAGCCGCTGTTTCTGCACGGCGGCACACCCGCCAACAAGCGGCAGCACCTGGTCGATCGATTCCAGAACCCGCATGGCGGCGCGCCGGTGTTCATCCTCTCGCTCAAGGCCGGTGGCGTCGGCCTGAATCTCACCGCCGCCAGCCATGTGTTCCACTTCGATCGCTGGTGGAATCCTGCTGTCGAGAACCAGGCCACCGATCGTGCGTTCCGCATCGGCCAGACGCGCCGCGTGCACGTGCACAAGTTCGTCTGCCTGGGCACGCTGGAGGAGCGCATCGATCAGATGATCGAGCAGAAGACGGAACTGGCGCGGAACATCATCGGCTCGGGCGAGTCGTGGCTGACTGAACTTTCCACCGGCCAGTTGCGCGACCTGCTGGCCCTGCGCACCAGCGCGATGGAGGGCGACGCATGAGCACTGCCCCGCGCCCACCGCTTCCGCCGAACTCGCTGCCGCCCGAGAAGCGGTTCGTCGAACGGCGCGTCGATGGTCCGCGCCGCATCAAGAATGGGATGAGGCTCTCGTCGCGCGAAGGTCCGGTGGCGCGCACCGCGCTGGCAGGCCGATGGCTGCGGCTCATCGAGTCGCGACTCGATGCGGATGGCATGGGCACGGGACTTGAGTATGCCCGGGCCGGTCAGATCGCCAGTCTCCAGATTCTCGCTGGAGAGATCGATGCGCGCGTGCAGGGTACTGCCGCACGGCCTTATGTGGTGCGCATCGGCGTGACGGCCTTGAACGAAGCACAGTGGCAGCGATTGATCGATGCCATGGCCGTGGAGGCGATCCATGTCGCCAAACTCCTGAGCGGCGAGTTGCCGCCCGGACTGGATGAACTCTTCGCTGAGCACGGTTCGGCGCTGCTTCCGCCTGCCTCTTCGCTGCAATTGGCGTGCACGTGCCAGACTGCATCCGCCAATCGCGGCGCCTGCAAACACGTGGCAGCTGCGGCCCATCTTGTCGCGGATCAACTCTCCGATCAGCCTCTGTTGATCTTCACGCTGCTGGGCATGCCAGCGGAGCGACTGATCGAGCGCCTGCGCCAGGCGCGGCTGCTGGAGACACAGGGCGTGGCTTCGGCGCACGGCCAAGCCACCATGCAGGCGCCGTCATCGGGCGCGCCTCCGCTCGAGTCGCTGCTCGAGGACTTCTGGCGCGGCGCCGGCGAGATCGAGGATCTCGGCTCGTTCACGCCGCGCGAATCGGTCAAGCATGCCCTTCTTCGCCGACTCGGGCCGTCCCCCTTGCAGGGGAAGTTCCCGATGGTTGGCCTGCTCGCCAGCATCTACGACGCCGTGTCGGAGGCCGCCAGGCGTCGTGGCGATGGCGCCTAGCTTCGATTCCTCACTGCCCCGGTCGGGGCGTCCGGCGGACGTCCGCGCGCGGTTATGCGTTCGGATTATGCGAGACTTGCAGTCTAAGTGCGCGATTGAGCAAAGCGGCCGGTATTCTCGGCCGATAGTCCGTGCGTCAGCGATCCAGGAGTGTTCGCGCCATGGACATGCAAAAATCAGCGGCATCCCGCGTCCGTCACATACTCCAGGCAATGGAGCGATCGATCGACAGCGCGCGGTCGCGCCGCGTAACCGACGGCGGCAGCGGAATGCCCTCCACCGGCATTCCGGTCAACAGCCCGCGCGTGCCATCGTCAGCGGATAATCCGCTAGGGCGTCAGGCGCCGGCTCAGCCGCGGTTGGCGATACCCGGTACGCAAGCCGGCGAGGCACGTCCCATGCCGAGCGGCACGCTGATCGGCGGCAATCCGGCCGCGCCGCGCGTCCAGCCAGCGCCGATCGATCCTGCACAGCCTGCCCGACTCAAGGCCAAGCCCAAGCGGTTCGAGAGTACGTTTGCGGCGCAGTTCCCCCAGCCCAACCAGACAGCGTATCGCTCGCAGGCAGGATGAGCGGCACCGGCGTGAAATTTCGCCCGCGGTGCGCCGCCCGCCGAACTTCATCAGTTCACACAACACGGCGTGGCCGGGCGGCTTATGCGGCATTGCACGATTGACGATGGCAGGCCAGAAGCGCCGCGATGTTCGTCATATCGTCGGAGTCGTTTCGCTGTCGGCCCCGTCAGAACCCAGTTCATCCGGGTGGATGGAATGGAGTCGTGACCATGTTGAACCCACCGAACAAGCAAGGTGATGCTGCGGCCAGCGCCGTCCGCAAGCCAAATCGCATTGCCGAGGTTGAGATGATGGGTCAGACGGCGGTCGCCACGCTCACGGTCACCGAACTGCGGCTGGAGCGCGGCGTCGAAATGCTCAACGGCCTGCTCGATCAGCTGACTGAATCGGGCGCCCGGCACTTCGTTCTCGACATCCAGAACGTGCAGTTCATGGATTCGGCCTGCATGGGCTGCCTCGTCGAGGCGCTCAACAAGATGGCCAAGAACGGTGGCGGCAAGATCGCCCTCGCCAACACCGCCAACAGCGTGCAGTACCTGTTCCGCATGACGCAGCTGGATCGAGTGTTCCCGATCTGCGCCGACGTGATGGCCGCGATCACCGCGGTCGAGCGCGTTCCGGGACAGGAATAAGTCGACACACGTCCGAACCGCAAGCAAGCGAGCCGCAGCATTGGCTGCGGCTCGGCTTCTGTTTTGACGCGCAAGGTTTGGCGTTCAGTTCTTCCCGGCGGCCTCGGCGGCGGCGGCGTTGGCGGGCTCGCTCGATTCGCTGCCGGGGACCATGTCGGTGACGTTCTTCAGGCCGCGGCGCTGATCGCGCAGCCGGCGGCTCTTGCCCACGCGATCGCGCAAGTAGAACAGTTTCGCCCGGCGGGCGTCGCCGCGGCGCACCACTTCCAGTTGCGCGATCCGCGGCGAGTGCAGCGGGAACACGCGCTCGACGCCTTCGTTGGCGACGATGCGGCGGACGGTGATCGTTGAATTGATTCCGCGTCCCCTGCGCGCGATGAGCACGCCCTGGTAGATCTGGATGCGCTCCTTGTCGCCTTCGATGATGCGCACGTGCACGTTGACCGTGTCGCCGATGGTGAAGTCGGGAATGTCCTTCTTCGCCTTCAGTTGCTTGGAAATGATGTCTTCGACGACTTGGGTGGGATTCATGGCTTGGTCTCGCAAACCCCCGGGCAGAGGGTGGGGGGCGGGGGCTAACGGAGCAGATCCGGACGCCGCCGCCGCGTCCGGCTGAGCATCTCCTGCATGCGCCACCGTTCGATCGACGCGTGGTCGCCGGACAGGAGCGTTTCGGGAACCTCCCGGCCGCGCCATTCGCGCGGGCGGGTGTAATGCGGACAGTCAAGCAGCCGCTGTCCATCGGCGCCGCGTGGGGCGAATGAGTCCTCTGCGGCCGAATCCTCGTGGCCGAGCGCGCCGGGCAGCAGCCTGACGACGGAGTCGATCAGGAGCAGGGCAGGAATCTCGCCTCCGGAGACGACGAAGTCGCCGACAGAAATCTCCAGAGGCTGCAGCTCCTCAATGACGCGCTCGTCCACCCCTTCGTAATGTCCGGCGATCAGGAGCAATCGCCCTTGCTGCGCCAGCCACTCGACTCTGCGTTGACCCAGAGGCTCGCCTTGTGGGCTGAGCAGAACTCGAGTTGCCGGACATTGATCCAGGCTTTCCACCGCCACGACTGAGTCGTGCAGCGGCTGACACATCATGACCATTCCCGGGCCGCCGCCGAAAGGCCGGTCATCGACCTTGCGGTGCTTGTTGTCGGCCCAGTCGCGGATGTCGTGCGTGTGATACGACACGATTCCGGCCTCAGCCGCCCGTTTCAGGATGCTCGTCCCGAGCACGCTCGGGAAGATCTCCGGAAACAGGGTGAGCACATCGATTCGCATGCGAGCCGGACTACGCCTTGGCCTTCGCCTTGGCCTTCATTGCGCGAACGGACTTGTCGCGAGGCGCGATCTCGATACCGGCCTTGCGAATCAGGGAGCGCGCCGTGTCGCTGGGCTGAGCGCCGACGCTCAGCCAGTACTGCACGCGATCGTTCTTGAGCAGCAACTGCTTCTCAGCAGGAGCGATCGGGTCGTAGTACCCCAGTTCCTCAAGCACGCGACCATCGCGCGGCGCGCGCTTGTCCATCGCGTTCAATCGGAAGAACGCGCGATGCCGACGACCCATGCGCTTCAGACGCAAAACGACCATGCGAACTCCTTCCAGGCGCCGGCCTCGACTGACCTTGCTCGCACGATGCGGCAAGGCCCAAGTGGGGAGGCGGTCGGCGAGGCTGTGGGCCCGGGCGTTCGGGATCGCAGGAATCGACGCAAAGGTCGGGATTCCGGCAAACCCGGGAGTGCGGCCTCGCTTCGGCCGGCGAATGCGAACCGCACAGGATAGCGACCCACAGCGGCAAATCAAGCACGCGCGATCTGTCACGCCACGCCAAGACGCTCACGGCCCGCCTGGCAGCATACGAATCAGCCCGAAGACGTACTCGGTCGACACGTGCGACGCCGCCGCCTGGATCAGCCAGCCGATGTCGCTGATAAAGATCACCAGGAGAATGAAGAATCCGATCTGCTGCACTTGGGGATTCTGGTACCACCGGTAGAACGTGAACGACAAGCCCGAGAGGATGTCCGAGCCATCCAGCGGCGGTACCGGCAGCAGGTTGAACATCGCAAGAAAGACGTTCAGCCACCCGCCGGTCATCAGGAACACCCAGACGTTGTGATAGAGCGAGGCGTTGCTCGACGGCCCGTAGTTCATCCATAGCGACGCACCGGTGAGCGTCACAAGCGCGATCAGCAGGTTCATGGCCGGGCCAGCGCCCGCGACGACGATGCGCCCGCGCCGCTTCCAGCGAAAGCGGCTCGGATCCACCGGCATCACGCCCCACGCAATGCCGCAGATCGCGAACATGATCAGCGAGTACCCGCCCATGTGCACGATCGGATTCAGCGTCATGCGCTGATACGTGATGGGGGTGTTGTCGCCCTGCCAGATCGCCGCCCAGCCATGCGCGAGTTCATGTAGCGTGATCGACAGCAACACCCAGAATATCTGGCTGAGCAGCTCGGCGTAGAGCCCTTGCGCGTAGAGTTCGTGAACCCACCATTTCATGGACGACTGCCTGATCGGCGCTCGCGGTCCCGATCGCCGGTTCACGTGTCATACACGATCGCGACGAACAGATCCGACGGCGCGAACTGGCGGCTCTTGGGGCCTGCAAATGCCTGCGGGTCATTCGATTGCGGCGCGATGTTGCTGGACAGGTGCACCACACGTGCCTTGGTTTCCTTCAACCAGTGGTTGATCTCCTTCTCCATATCGCGAACTTCGGTCTCCACGCCCTTGAACAGCCTGATCTGATGCACGGCGAACGCTCCTGTGGGTGAAGCGGGCATGATAGCCAATCGCTGCCATAATGCCGCGATGTCCGATTCGCCGCAGGTCATCGAGATCGATCCCGACATCACCATTGCCAGGACGCTTCCGGCGCGCGTGTACAGCGATCCAGCGGTGTTCGTCGCGGCGCGCGAGCGTCTCTTTGCGCGCTCCTGGCAATTGGCTGCGGATCAGGAAGCGGTGCGCACCCCGCAGCAGGCCCATCCGTTCTCGTTCATGGAGGGCTATCTCGATGAGCCGCTGCTGCTGACGCGCGACGGCGATGATCGATTGCACTGCCTTTCGAACGTGTGCACGCATCGTGGGACGATCGTGGTGGCCGAGCCTTGCCGCTCGGCGCACCTGCGATGCCCGTATCACGGCCGGCGTTTCGGGCTCGATGGCCGCTTCCAGAGCATGCCGGAGTTCGAGCAGACGAAGAACTTCCCCACGGAGGCCGACAACCTTCCGCGCGTGCCGTTCGCGCCGTGGGGGCGCTGGATCTTCGCATCGCTCAAGCCCGCATTTTCGTTCGACGATCTCACTCGCGACATGCAGGCTCGCATCGGCTGGCTGCCGCTCAATCAGTTCGTGCACGACTCCGCGCGCTGCCGCGACTATCTCGTCAAGGCGAATTGGGCCCTGTATGTCGAGAACTATCTCGAGGGGTTCCACATTCCCTTCGTGCACGCCGGGCTCAACGCTGTCATCGACTACGGCCAGTATGCCACCGAGTTGTATCGCTATGGCAACCTTCAGGTTGGCGTCGCGAAGAGCGGCGAGGACTGCTTCGACCTGCCGCGCGAATCGCCCGATCACGGCCGCAACGTCGCTGCGTACTACTTCTGGATTCTGCCGAACATGATGTTCAACTTCTATCCGTGGGGGCTGTCGATCAACATCGTCCGACCGCTGCAGGTGAATCTGACGAAGGTGAGTTTCATCACGTACGTGTGGAGGCCGGAGAGGCTGGATCGCGGTGCGGGCGCCATGCTCGATCGCGTGGAACGCGAGGACGAGGCGGTCGTGGAATGCGTGCAGCGAGGCATGCAGTCGCGCCTGTACGAACGCGGCCGCTACTCGCCCACGCGCGAGCAGGGGGTGCATCAGTTCCATCGCCTGCTGGCCGAATTCCTGAACGACTGATCGCGCCCAAGCGCCTGAAATTCGACGCGCCTGATTCCCATCAACTTCGATCAGGAGCAATGGCCATGGCCTTGAACGTGCGCGCCTTTTTTCGCAATCTTGTGGATTTCAAGGACGACCTGCCGAAACTCGCCGTCGGCGGGGCGTGGCTGTTCGCGATCGGCAGCCTGTTCCCGCTGCTGTGGCTGATCAACGATGGCGCTGCGGATGGTCATGTCTTCGGCACGACCGTCGGCAGCACGACGTACACCATTCCGCTGCTGGCCTACAGCGGCGGCATCGGCATGCTCTTGATCTGGGCGGAGATCCTTGCTGTCGCGGGGGCGTTCATTCTCACCGCGGCGCCGCGCGTGCCGCTCAAACTCGCGCGCATCGGCCACGGCGTGCTCATTGCCTGGAGCGCGCTGTGGACGCTGGGCACGTGGCGGCTGAGCGTGATCGATCCGGGATTCTGGACGGTGCAGGCCCTGTTCCTGAGCGTGCTCGGCGCCTGCACGGTGTGGCGCGCGTGGAAGAACTGGACGCCAGCGCCGGGCTCGCCATCGTCATCGCCCTCGCCACACGCGCCGGAGCCGAAGGCCAGTGACAACTACTTCAGCGATGCACCACCTGTCTCTCAGGACGGCACGCCCGATACATCGATTCCGACGCGGCAGCAGATTGCCGAGGCCCTGGAGCGAGCTCGAGCCGCGGCCGTCGCTGCGTCGCGCAAGATCGCCATCGGCGTGCGCGCCGGCATCAACGCTGCTCGCAACGACGGCGCGAAGACGTGACGCTCATCGCACCCACGGCAACGTGTCGAGATCGACGTTGCCGCCGGAGAGCACCACGCCGAGATTCGACATTCCCGGCAACGCCTTGAATTCGTCTGACAGCGCAACCGCGACACTCGTCGCTGCGCTGGGCTCGATGACCAGTTTCATGCGCTCCCACACCATGCGCATGGCCGCGATGATCTGTTCATCGGTGACGTTGATGACGCGATCCACATGATCGCGAACGATTGGCCAGGTCAGATCGCCCATCGCTGTCAGCAGTCCGTCGGCGATCGTGTTGACCTTGCCCTGCGGCTGCAACTGGCCGGTCTTCATCGACCTCGCGGCATCATCAGCCCCGGTCGGCTCGGCCGCGAAGAGGCGGATCGAGGGCTTGATGCCCCTGGCGGCGATGCACACGCCCGACACCATGCCTCCGCCGCCGATCGGCGCGATGATCGCATCGAGATCGGGCTGGTCCTCGAGCATTTCGAGTGCGAGCGTGCCCTGGCCGGCGATGACGTCTGGGTGGTTGTAGGGCGGAATGAGCGTGCCGCCGGTTTTCGCAACAACATCGGCGGCCATCGCCTCGCGCGCCGCCTGGTTGGGCTCGCAGAGGTAGACCTTTGCGCCATAGCCCTCGACAGCCCGGATCTTCACTGCCGATGAGTTCTTCGGCATGACGATGTGAGCCGCGATGCCGCGGAGTTTCGCCGCGAGGGCCAGCGCCTGCGCGTGATTGCCGGATGAATGCGTGACCACGCCCCGCGCCGCGGCACTGTCAGACAGTCTCATCACCGCATTGCAGGCGCCGCGGAACTTGAACGCCCCGACCTTCTGCAGATTCTCGCACTTGAAATACAGGGAGCGTCCCGCCAGTGCATCGAGCGTGGCGCAGGTCATGAGCGGGGTGCGATGCGCGAGCACGGCAATGCGTTTCGTCGCAGCGCGGACATCAGCAAGCGTGGCGGCGTATTGGTCGATGGCGGCAGGCATGCATCACACCGCTGCGAGAGACAGCGCCTTCATGCGCTTGACGACTTCCTCGACATTGGCCCGCGAGTTGAACGCGGAAACCCGGAAGAACCCTTCGCCGTGCCGGCCGAAGCCCGCGCCGGGGGTGATGACCACGTTGGCCTCGTCGAGCATGCGATCGAACATCTCCCAACTCGACAGGCCATCGGGGCAGCCGACCCAGACATACGGTGCGTTCTCGCCGCCGTAGACGTCGAGTCCGATTGCAGCGCAGCCTTCGCGCAGGATTCGGGCGTTGGTCATGTAATGATCGATCAGTCCCGCGATCTGCGTGCGGCCGGCGGGCGAGTACAGCGCCTCGGCAGCGCGCTGCACTGGGTAACTCACGCCATTGGACTTGGTGCTCCAGCGCCGAGTCCACAAGCCGTGCAACGGCACTCTCTTGCCATCTCGCGTGAAGGCACAAAGATCCTTTGGACAAACTGTGTAGCCGCAGCGCACGCCGGTGAAGCCGCCATCCTTGCTGAAGGAGTGGAACTCCATCGCGCAGGTTCGTGCGCCATCGATCTCATAGATCGAGCGCGGCTTGGACCTGTCGCGAATGTACGCTTGGTACGCGACGTCGTAGAGAATCACCGCGTTGTGCTGGAGCGCGTACTGCACCCACGTGCGAAGCTGCGCGTGATCGATCATCGCGCCGGTGGGGTTGTTCGGATAGCACAGATAGATGACGTCAAGTCTCGATTTGGGCACCTCGGGCACAAAGCCGTTGGTCGGTGTGCATGGCAGGTAGTGCAGTCCGGCGTAGCCGCCCTCAGGCAAAGGGGATCCCGTGTTGCCCGCCATGACATTGGAATCGACGTACACGGGATAGACCGGATCCGGGATGCCGATGGCGTTGCCGGGGCCGAAGATGTCGAGGATTGCTCCGCCATCGGGCTTCGAGCCGTCGGAGACGAAGATCTCATCGGCATCGATCTTCAGGCCGTGATCGTGAAAGTCGGTCTTAACGATGGCGTTGCGCAGAAAGTCGTATCCGGGCGGCGGCGGATAGCCTCGAAAGGTCTCGCGCCTGCCGAGTTCATCAGTCGCGCGATGCATGGCTTCGATGACAGCGGGCGGCAAGGGCTCGGTCACATCGCCGATGCCGCAGCGGATGATGCGCCTGGCCTTCTCTGGATTCGCCTTGGCGAAGGCCTCGACGCGGCGCGCGATCTCCGGAAAGAGGTACCCAGCCTGCAGCTTCAGATAATTCTCATTCACATACGCCATAGGCAGAGTGTAGTCGCGCTAGCCGCGGAGTTTGACCGCTACCGCCGGCGGGAAGTTGCCCAGCACCAGTTCGCGCGTGCCCTTGTGCCGCTTCTGTAGCACCTTGCCCACTGCGCCGATCTGGCCGAGTTTCTTGCGGCCCTCGCTGTTGACGAACGAGCCTTTCATCACGCGCACCGCTGCGTATTCGAAGTAGCTCAACTCGCCGTCCTCATTCAGCAGCGAAAGCATCCTCCTGAAGATCGAGCGCACGAGCGCCGGCGGGAAATTGTTGAACGGAAGGCCACAGATTATGTAATCGAATCCGCCGGTCACGCCCGCGGTCTCGATCGGCTGGCAGTGCAGGTGCACGAAACGTTGCTGGTGTTTCTGTTGGAAGGGCTTGAGAAGCGCCTCGTCGAGCCGCCGCGCGAACGTCGGGTTGATCTCGACGATGTGCAGTTCATCGCCGTCGCGCATGGCCTTGAGCATCTGTTTCGTGAACGGCCCCGTCCCCGGCCCGACCTCGAGCATCCGCTTGGGCCCCTGATGAGTGCGCAGCGACCGTGTCATGGCCTTGGCCAAGGCTGGTGAGGACGGCGCCACCGCGCCCGTGAAGTGATAGTTCTGGATCGCCTGCGCGATGAATGCAACCAGGCCATTGCGCGGCGTGCGCGATGTTCGCGAAGGCTTGATGGACTTGGCGTCAGGCATTGACGGCGTGCGCATGCTAAGCCGCAAGCGGCGGAACGCAAATCGTCACTCGGAAACCGCGCTCAATGATTGAAGCGCGCTCAGGCCTTTGCCGCGGGCGAAGTGGCGTTCGCTTCCGCCAGCTTTACCAGGTTCTCAAAGGCCGACGGGTCGGCGATGGCGATCTCGCTGAGCATCTTGCGATTCAGCAGAATGCCGGCGTGGGCCAGGCCGTTGATGAACCGGCTGTAGCGCGTGCCATGCATGCGGCACGCTGCGGTGATGCGCGTGATCCACAGGCTGCGGAAATCACGGCGGCGCAGGCGGCGGTCGCCGAAGGCCTTGCGGCCGGCCCTCATCAACTGAATCTTGGCCTGCTGCTTGTGACGATGCTTGGTGCCCCAGTAGCCGCGTGCCGCTTTCAACGTGCGGCGGCGGGCCTGCGTGCGGGCGGCGCCCTTGGTTGCGCGTGGCATGCTTCAACAACTCCTGCATTGGGCCGAAACGGGGACCGGCGGGTTCGCCGATGCTTGGTTCCCGGTCAGCATGATGGGATTGACGCGTGTCAATCCTTGGCGGTCTCGACCGGTCGCTGCTCGTGACCGGTGGAGATTCGACGCCCGAGCAACTTCGTCAGGCGCTTGGTCAGTCCCTTGTTGGTGATGTACCGGCCCTTGCGCATGTGACGCAGCCGCTGACCGCCCTTGCCCGAGCGCAAGTGGCTGCCGTTGGCGACGCGGCCCTTGACCTTGCCGCTCTTGGTGATGCGGATGCGCTTGAGCGTGCCTTTGTGCGGTTTGTGGCCGTGCATAGGGAGGTGACCTGAGCCTGCGATGAGCTTCGGGTCGGTGAGGATAGCAACTGGAACGCCACAGTCAACGCAAGAGGGGCTTGCTGACCTGGATCGGATGGTCTGCTGCCGCGCCGACTTCCGCCTCAGTTTCGGGCTCGGAATCAGCAATGTACCCGTGGCACGATTGTCCCGCCTCGGTGAGCATCCCGACTGCCTCGCTTCGTTGCACGTGACCGTTCCTTCGCGCAGCGGATGGTTCGAACGACTCGATCATCCGACGCAATGGTATCGGCGACGCCTGAAACGCCCCTTCGCCGTTCCAAGGAACCTCGCTCAGTCGCGCGTCTGATCGACTGCCGGCACGGGGATGATGCATGTCCCCAAACTGAGAGGAGTAGTAGCACATGAATCTGGTGGATCTCATCAAGAGTCAGTTGGGTGGCGACATGATCAGCCGCATCGCGGGAACGCTGGGGATCGACAATTCCGATGCACGGGGCGCTGTCGACGCCACCGTGCCGGCCCTGCTCGCCAGCGTCGCCAGTGCCGCGGGCACGACCGATGGCGCGCGGCGCCTCGTCTCAAGCCTCGATGGTCTGGACGAACGAGTGATCGGGAACATCGGCAACGCGCTGGCTGGCGGTAGCGCCAATTCGGTGGTCGACACTGGCCGCAATCTGCTGGGATCGATCCTGGGCAAGAACGTGTTCTCGAGCCTGGGCGGCGCGCTCAGCCGCTTCACCGGCCTTGGCGCTGGCGCGATCACCTCGCTGCTGGGCCTGCTTGGGCCGCTGGTTCTGGGAACGCTCAAAGGGCAGAAGGATCGACTGGGCCTCGATGCCGGCGGCCTCATGAAAATGTTGACAGGGCAGAAGCAGAACATCATGGACGCGATGCCAAGCGGGCTCGACAGCATGCTCTCGAGCGTGCCCGGGCTTTCGGCCGTGACAGGAATCGGCGAGGCCGTGCGCGATACCGCGAGCGACGTCGCCGGCTCGGTCTATGGCGCAGGTCGCAACGTTGCCCACACCGCTGCCAACACGGCCTCCTACGCCACGCGAACCGCCGCGCAGAGTACGTCGTCGGCGTTGCGCTGGCTGGTCCCGCTGGCGGCCGTGCTCGGCATCGCCGCCCTTGTGTGGTGGCTCTCAAGCCGCACAACTCCGAGCCCCGCCACCGCGAACCCGCGCACCATCACACCGCCATCAGTCTCCGTGAACGATCAGATCACGCGCGCCACGGGCCAAGTCAAGGACTTCTTCTCCTCCGCGAACTCCACGCTCGGCGAGATCACTGACCAGGCATCGGCCGAGGCGGCCCTTCCGAAGTTGCGCGAGCTGGCCAGCAATTTCGAGACCCTTCGAACCTCGACGTCCACCGTCCCCGTCGCCGTGCGTGACGCAGTCAGACCGGTTGTCAGCCAGTCGTGGTCAGCACTCCAGAGCACCATCGACAGGGTGATGGCCCTCCCAGGCGTCGGATCGGTGCTGCGTCCGGTCTTCGATCAGATTCGCACGACTGCTGAAGCGTTCACGAGGCCGTGATCATCGCGGTTGATCGACGCGGTTGTGCTGGGTGACGCTGCCAGCCGCCGGAATTCCGGCGGCTGGCAGTGACCGCATGAGGCGAGAAGGTTACGGACACGCTCCCCACGACGTGCTTAGATCCTGTGAACAGCCGCCGCGATCAGCAAGCGATCCGCCCCGTCATCCTTCCAGAGTGTCTTAGTGCACCAGGAACACGTCGGCGTCGTCGGACGGCATCACGCCCGGACGCAACACGGCTGCCTGGTTCGGCATCCAGATGTTGTCGCTCGAGCCCACCAGCGGCTGCTCGAGCCACATGGTAGCGCCGTCGCTGGTAAGGACGTTCTGGCCACGGCCACCGTGATTGACGGAGACCGACAGCGGAGGAGCATCCCAGCCGCTGCGGGCTGCATCGACCAGGGGGTTCAGATCGCCCAGGATGACTGTTACGCGTCCTGTATTCCAGTGAATCACCGCCCGCGGCGTGAACCAGCGGTAGCTGTAGCTGGGGCCGATTTCCTCGCCCACTTCGTGATGGTGGCCCGGGCAATTGAGATGGCCGGCATCGCAATAGCCGTTCTGAATCATGGGGTTCAGATTCATCGTGTTGCGGAGTGTTTCCCACGTGCCCATCGGCCCGGCCATCGCCAGCGGCATCGAGCCGTTGTTGTCGTTGGCGTACTGATCAAAGCCGTAGCCGATGCGCTTGAGGTTGTTGGCGCAAGCCGCGTCGATGGCCTGATTGCGGATCGATCCGAGCACGGGCCACAGCACGCCGACGGCGATGAGCAGCACGGCCGCGACGGTCACGAAATCCGGCAGGCGAATGCGGAAGCCGCGCTGAGGCGTTTGCTTCTCCATCGCCACGTCAAAACGCATGCGCTGAGCCAGTTGGTCCTCGTGACGATCGATTCGCGCCAGCGTCGCATGCAGCAGGGCCGGGTCCAGATCTTCGACCGGATAGTCGTCCATGAACCCCAGCAGCCGGGTCAAGATCTCCAAACGACGCTCATCATGAGCGCTCAGAGGACGACCAAGGCTCGCCGGCAGTTTCGCGCCGTCGAAGCCCGCATCCATCAGCGCATCGAGCAGCCGCTGATCGTCGGGCGAGAGATCGAGAGTGCGACCGTGTTGTGAATCGTCTCGCTCAGTCATGTCGCGTTCTCATCAGTGCGGCCCTCGGAGAACTCATCGGCCCCTCGTTCGGCGTTCCACGCCCGCGCGAAGGCAGCCACCGCGGAGTGCAGGCGGCTCTTCACCGTGCCCAGCGGAATCTCCAGCGAGTCGGCGATCTGGTTGTAACTCAAACGCTGAAAGTAACTCAACAACAGAATCTCACGCAGGTGCAGCGGCATCGCGTCGATCACCTTCTTCACCAAGCGGCTGCGCTCGGCGTCGAGCAGCGGCGCGTGCGGCGATTGGACCGGCGCCTGCAGGAGATCGACGAAGCGATCGCCTTCCTCGCCATCGATCGACGCCGACAACGATGCCGCGGCGTTGCGGTTCTGCTTGCGGTAATAGTCGCGCGCCTTGTTGGCGGCGATGGTGAACAGCCATGGCTTGAAGCGCCGCTCGACATCAAACGTATCGGCCGAGAGATGCACTTGCAGGAACGTCTCCTGGAAGACATCGTCGGCTGCGGCCCGCGAGCCGAGGAACCGCTGCAGGAAGTGCAGCAGTTCGTTGGCGTATCGATTCATCAGCGTGGAGAACGCTGTGCGCTCGCCTCGCTGATACGCCTGCAGGAGTGATTCATCGCTTCGTCTATCCAATGCCGTCGCCCAGCCCGAAGGCTGCGCGATGATATCCGCGGGCGTGCGACCACTCACCGGACCCAGGAGGCCCGACAGAAAGCCAGTTGCATTAAGCGAAAGCGCACTCATGCGATCGGGGTACTACGCCTTTCGCGGGACAAAGGTTTGGAGGAAAACTGGGCTGGTTACGTCCGGGAATGGGGGCCGGCGGGCGGAGGCGTCGGTGCTAGGATGTGGGCTGGTGCCGATGGGCAGCCTCTGGCCCTTGGTGACTATGCGAAATGCCTGTACCTCTCTCGCAAATGTGGACTGTCGCGACCTACGTGCTGGGGCAGCGGTTGCGCGGCCGAAAGAGGTACCCCCTGGTGCTGATGCTCGAGCCGTTGTTCCGGTGCAACCTGGCCTGTGCGGGCTGCGGCAAGATTCAGTACCCAGCCCACATCCTCAAGAAGGACATGGCATTGGAGGATGCCCTGCGGGCGGTGGATGAGTGCGGGGCCCCGATGGTGTCGATCCCCGGCGGCGAGCCCCTGATGTATGCCCACATCCGCGAACTGGTGGCCGAGCTCGTCCGTCGACGCAAGTACATCTACCTCTGCACGAACGCGCTCCTGCTGAAGGAGAAACTGGAAGCCGGCTGGTTCACGCCGAGCAGGTACCTGACCTTCAGCGTGCACATGGACGGCCAGGAGGAGCATCACGACTTCGCCGTCTGTCGAGAGGGCACGTACCAGCGAGCGGTGGACGGAATTCGACTCGCCGTGCAACAGGGCTTCCGCGTCACGACGAACACGACGCTCTTTGAGGGGGCCGATCCCAATTCGGTGCGCGGATTCTTCGACGAGATGATGGATCTCGGGGTCGAAGGCATGATGGTCAGCCCCGGCTACGCATACGACAAGGCGCCGGATCAGAAGTCATTCCTCGGGCGCAGTCGTGAGACCAATCGCCTGTTCGAGATGATCCTGTCAAATCGGCGCGACGGCAGGCGGCGCTGGAGGTTCAATCAATCGCCGCTGTTTCTTGAATTCCTGATGGGCCGCCGCGACTACGAATGCACGCCCTGGGGCAACCCCTGCTACAACCTCTTCGGCTGGCAGAAGCCGTGCTACCTGCTGCAGGAGGGCTACGCCGACACGTTCAACGAGTTGCTGGAGGAGACGGAGTGGGATCAATACGGCCGCGCTTCGGGCAATCCCAAGTGCGCCAACTGCATGGTGCACTGCGGCTATGAGCCGACAGCGGTCAACCACACATTCGCATCCTTCGGCGGCATGTTCGCAACGGTCAAGGCGATGATCTTCGACACCTACGCGAGCCCTGGCGCGAAAGCCTCGCTGGAGATCGAAGCGAAGAAGCCGCACGGCCCGCTGCCGCACCTGGTGCAGATCGGGTTGGCGAACGACGGCAAGGTGAAGGGGGCGGCGTAAGCGACACGTTGACTCGCATCAGGGCGAGGCGACTTGACCGCGTGTATGCTGACGCCGCCTCGCCGCGGCCATCTCACATGAGCCTTGTCGCAACCATGACTTCTCCGCCCGCCTCGCACCACTTCCAGCCTTATCGCGAGGCGCCGATGCTGTGGGTGCATGGCCAGCGCGTGCGCATCCTCGTCCCGGGCGAACAGACAGCGGGCCGCTTCTCGCTTGTGGAGGTGTACACGCCGCCCTTCTCCAAGGGGCCGGGCCCGCGCGCCCATGAGGACGCCGACGAGTTGATCCACATTCTCGAAGGCGGCCTGAAAATCACCCTGGGCGATCAGGCGACGATCGCGCATGGCGGCGATACGCTCATCGTCCGGCGCGGCGCGCTGCATTCATTCGGCAATCCGTTCGTGACGCCTTGCCGGTTTCTGTCGCAATACACGCCGGCAGGCTTCGAACAGTTCTTTTCCGACGCGGGCATTCCCGTCGAACGAGGCGCCAATCCTCTGGAGCCGCCAGCGTGCGTGCCGCCGACCGCCGAGCAGATGCGGATGCTGGCGAAACGGTACCGCATGCGCATTCCCGGCGTGACGGATTGACCGCTGGGCCATCGCCGTCACGAGGAGCGCCCCATGCCTCGCCACAGCCTCATCGAGTCCAGCCCGCGTCCGATCAGCGAGGAGGCTGAGCAGCGCATCTATGAAGCCCTCTTTGCGGGCAGCAAGATTCAGGCGATCAAGGAGCACCGCGCCGCCACCGGGGCGGGGCTGGCCGAGAGCAAGGAGTTCATCGATGTGCTCGACCGGCAACTGCGGGCCGAATCGCCGGAGAAGTTCACGGCCAAGCGCGGCGTTGGCTGCGCGGGCGTCCTTGCGTTGACCATCGGCGCAGGTCTCGCGGCCACCGCGATGTTTCGATGAGCGCCGCGCATGAATAAGCCGCGATCGGATCGATCGCGGCTTCGGCCCATTCCAGATGCTGAGTCAGTTCCCGCCGGTGGTTCCCCCAGCCCCGCCGCGGTTGCCGCGCGGCCGCTGTCCGCCTTCACCGCCTTGGCCACCCTGTCCGCTGCCGGCCGCAGGACGCGGGGCGCCGTCAGCATTGTCGGCTGGCGGAGGCGGCTTGATCTCGGTGGTGTCGCGCTTGCCCACGAACGTCGTCGGCTCGCGACCCTCGCGCGCCGAGGTGCCTGTGAGTTCATCCGCGGCCGTGAGCTTCATGGTGTAGGCCGTCGACCCGAAGTCGCTGTCGACGACGAAGGTGAGTTCCTTCTTGGACGAGTCGTAGGCGATCTTGCTCATCGGCGTCTCGCCGAAGCGCGAGTACATCTTGCCGCGCATCTTGCCTTCCGCTGAATGCTCCAGCGTGTACGTGAAGGTGAATTCGCTGGGTTGGCCATCGCGCATGGTCGTGCCGGTCCACGTTCCGGTCAGCGCGCCAGGCGTGGGCGTGAACGGGCCGGTGTCTTCCGGAGCGGCCGGCGCGGGCACGTAGCGCGGCAGCAGGGTGTCGGCCATCGCGAGGTTGTAGGCCGTCACGGCGGTGCAGGTCGCTGACTGCACGAGGTACTCGGGCACGGCGAAGCGCGGCGTGTCGTACTGAGTGTGATGCACGTACGTGTAGTTCTTGCCCTCGCGGCCGCCGAGGCCATCTTCTTCCCAGAAGAAGCCCGGGATGCCGGCGGCGTTGAACGATGCATGATCGCTTCCGCCGCCGCGCGGCATGCGCTCGCGGACAAGGATGTCGACCTTCATGTCGGGGAAGGCGGTGTTCACGGGCTCGGTCGCCTTCTTGAGCATCTCCTCCATGTCCTTGACGCACACAAGGCCGCCCTCGTAGTTGGTGCCGCCGTCATCAACCAGCACGGCAGAGACGTTCGCCTTCTCCTCGTCGGAGAGGCTGTTGACATACTCGCGTGAGCCAAGCAGGCCTTGTTCCTCGCCGGTCCAGAGGATGAAGCGGATGGTGCGGCGCGGCTTGGCGCCGACGGTGTTCAGGATGCGGGCCGCCTCCAGCGTGACCATCGAGCCGGTGCCGTTGTCTTGCGTGCCCATGCTGCCCGGGCCGTCCCATGAGTCGAGGTGGGCCGAGACGATCACGACCTGCTCGGGGAATTCGGTGCCGGGAATCTCAGCGATGGTGTTGTAGAGGTTGAATGGCCCCTTGCTGAAGTGGTGATCGAGGTTGACTTCGAGATCAACAGATTCGCCATCGGACAGACGGCTGTTGAGCATGTCGTAGTCCTTGCGGCTGACGGTGATGGAGCGCTGCGTGGGCAACTCGTCAAAGGACATGGTGCGCCAGTTGCGCTCGCCGCCGGTGACGACGAGGTCGCTGTTGCTGGGCATGATGCGACCGGCGATGCCGGCCTCGTAGAGGGCGGTGACCAGTTCATCGTTCTGGCCGGGTGCGCCCTGCGAGCCACCGCCTTGGCCGCCCTGTCCGCCACCTTGGCCTCCACCCTGACCGCCTTGGCCTCCGCCGCGGCGGGGCGGAGCGATTTCGGCGGTTGCGCCGCCGCCTGCGCCATCACGTCCTGCGCCATCGCCGCCTGCTGGTGCGTTGCCGCCTCGCGCGCGATTGCCGCGCTCGCCTGGCGGATTCGCAGCGGCACCGCCCGGGTTGGCAGGCGCGTTGCCATCTGTCGCGGCCGCGGCGCCCGCCGGCGCGTTGCCGGGGGCCGTCGGCGGAGCGTTGTCGCCCACAACGCCGCGGCGTCCACCGCGCGCGGTCGGCTTGGCCAGCACCCATGCGCCCTTGAGGTCTTCCTTCATCTTCTCAAGTTCTTCCATGTTCGCCGGCTGCTTGACGACCTTTCCCTTGAGCGGGCCATTCGTGCCGGCGGACCATGACCGAGCAGTGAACTCGAGGTCGCGCTCGACCGGGCGCGTGACCTTGGCGTACGAAGGGCCGCGGTCGAAGCGCACGGGCAACTCGCCCCACTTGAACAGGTGCGCGTTGGTGCAGCCGAAGCGCTCGAACATGTCGCGTGTCCAGTTGTTGGCGCGCTCCAGCCGGGCCGAGCCGGTGAGGCGCGGGCCGATCTCCTTCGAGAGGTATTCGAGGTACACCCACGTGTTGCTGTTGTTCTTGCCTTCATCGATGATCTTCCTGATCACCGCGGGATCGCCTTGGGCACAGGCGGAAGAGACGGACAGAAACATCGCAGCCGCAGGCAGCGATGCGAGCAGAGCGCGGCGGACAGTGCTGGTCATGGCGAAGGCCTCAATCGGAATCGGGTTGTGAGGGACTGGCGAATACCTGTTTCAAGGAGCGGCGAGGGGCGGGCCGGCTCTCCTATCAATATGGTCAGTCGCGGCTGCGGATGCAACCGCCCATGCTGCGGTCTACAATCGCAGCCCAATCCGGGGCCCCGGACCGGCAAATCCCATGCATTACGACGCTCACCAGCCAGTCATTGACGATCTCGAGGCGCGGATCACAACCATCCGCGACTCTCTTTAACTTCGACCAGAAGGTTCGCGACCGCGATGCCCTGCAGGAACGCATGAACTCCGCGGACTTCTGGAGCAACCAGAAGGCGGCCCAGAAGACCATCGAGGATTTCAAGGCGCTGCGGGCCCAGACCGAGCCGTTGGCCGGCGTGATGACCGACTTCGAGGACGCGGTGGTCGGTTACGACCTTGCCAAGGAGGCCGGCGACAAGGAACTCCTCACCGAGGTTGACGAGCAACTCTTCGACCTTTCGCGTCGCATGGAGCAGGTCGAACTCCAGAGCCTGCTTAACGGCAAGCACGATCATCGCAACACGTTCGTCGCCATCCAGGCCGGCGACGGCGGCACCGAGGCCAACGACTGGGCCGAGATGCTCGAACGCATGTACCTCAAGTACTGGGAGCGCATGGGCTACAAGGTCGAGGAGATCAGCCGGCTGCACGGTACGGAGGTCGGCATCTCCGATGCCCAGTACTTGGTCAAGGGGCCGATGGCGTTCGGCTACATGAGCGCCGAGCGCGGCACGCACCGCCTGGCCCGCGTCAGCCCGTTCAACTCGCAGGGCAAGAGGCAGACGAGTTTCGCCACCGTCGATGTCACGCCTGAGTTCGAGGAGACGGATCTGGAGATTCCCGAGCGCGAGGTCGAGATCACGCCGTTCGTTCGCGCCTCGGGTCCGGGTGGGCAGAACGTCAACAAGGTCGCGTCGGCATGCCGGCTCGTGCACAAGCCCACGGGCATCATGATCGTGGCCAGCACCTATCGCGATCTCGGCCAGAACAAGAAGCAGGCGATGACCATCCTCCGCGCCAAGCTCGAGCAACTCGAGGAAGAGAAGCGCCAGGCCGAGATCGATTCAGCCACCGGCGGCAAGGTCGATCGCGGCTGGGGCACGCAGATTCGCAGTTACGTTTTCTACGACAATCGCGTGAAGGATCACCGCACCGGTTACGAGGAAGGCAACCCGTTGCATGTGCTCGATGGCAACATCGACGCCTTCATCGACGCCGAGTTGAAACGACGCCGCACCGAGCGTGACAAGCAGCCTGCAGCGGCCAAATAGGCGTCAATGCAGCCCGAAAAACACAGGCGTCCCGGTGGAAGCCGGGACGTCTGTTCTTCCCTGCAGGCTGGGCCGAAGAAGGCGTATGCAGGCGGTGGCGGATGATGAGGTTGTCAGTCGGTCTTTGGCGCGGGGCCCGGGCCGCGGCGCTTGGCGCGGGCGGCCGCGATCGCAGCGCCCACCAGTCCGACCAGGCCAAGACCGAGAGCCGGCGGCAGGGGAACAACAACCGCGCCGACCTTGTCAGATCCGCCATTTTCGAACCCGCGGAAGCGCACCAGGAAGTTGAAATCCAGGGGACCGCCGTTGAGGAAATCGAGTGCGGTCAGCGCGCCGGCATCGGAGGCCGAGACATCGAACGTGAAGACGCCGGTATCGCCGACGCCAATGCCCGGATTGGGGCTGCCGCCGCCGAGGAATGAGCCACCCAGCGCCGCGCCGGCGTCGTAGTCGCCGAACGGTGAGCCGCTGAGACCACCGCCGGTACAGTTGGTGAATGGATGCGTCCCGCTCGCCAGCGTCGCCGACGCACTGCTGTCAGCACCGCCGATGTTGAACAGGAAGCCGGTGATGAATCCGCCGTTGGCCGGAGCGGATGTATTGGTCAGCGTGATGACCAGCGTGCCAGTGGTACTGAAGGCGTCAGCCGTCGAGTACTCGATTGACCCGGTGAATGACCCAAGCCCTTCGAGCGACGACGATCCACCGCCGTTGATCTGGACGATGCTTCCGGCGTGCGCGGCGGACGTGCAGGCGAGTGCAGCCCCGCAGACAAGCGCGGAGATAAATCCACACAGCCGCGGCAAGCGGCTCCGAAATGACGGGCGTGACATTGGTTCTTCCCTCTCGAGGCGCCGCCCTCGTGGAGGACACCTCGTGATCCCATCAAGATAGCAGCGACTAGCGAAAAGCCAAGCGGCAGTAGGGATTTTCACCAATATCAGGCAAGTCGATGACACGGCCACAGCGCCGAACACACGCAAGGAGAGCGCCCGATCCTTGCCTATTCTCACCAAGTTATCGGTCGCACCTGCCCCCCGCCTCAGGGCGATGCAGGTGACTCGCGATCGCGGCGCGCCCCGTTCGGCGCGGTGAATACGACCTCATCGACGCGAGGATAGCGCACGTTCGAGATTGTGACCGTGCCAAGCCGGTCGCCGCGCACGCCTGCGGACTCGGTCCAGTCGTAGAGCCACCATGTCGTTGGGAGCGACACGCCCTCGAAGTCCTTAAGGTCAGTAAAGACCACCGAGTGCACCGCCTTGTCGCCGGTGGGAAGTCCGAGCAGGCCGGCGAGTGCCTCGCCGGCGATCACGCTCATTTCGTGTTTGCGCGAATCGGAGTAGCCAATCAGCGTCTGCGCGGGCATGTGATCGCCGAAGCGCCATTCGATATTGACACCATCGACATCGGCGCCCATCACCATGGCCGAGCGATAGAACGATGTCCGCACGTGGCTGTCGCCTGCCATGAACGGCGAGGCAATCAGCGAGCGCCACGTCAGCAGTCTCTGCACCGCCGCGCCGGCCGGAATCGAACTGGTCGAGGGCGCCACCCAGCAGGTCGTGCCGTCGAAGACCATGGATGAGCCATCCGCGAGGTCCAGGCGCACGCCCAGGCCGTTGATCTGCATCGTCAGTTTGCCCTGAAGCGAATCGCCGCCGGCTTGAAGCGAGACGTCGCACTGCAAGTTGGAGCGAGTTCGGAGCGTCGCGCCGCCGTGCGTCTTGTCGATCGCCTTCGCGACCACCTCGGCGATGCGGTCGCGCTGGTTGGGTTGGCCCGGACGTGATGCAGGCTGCTGGGTCGGCTGTTTCGTGGCGGGCGGTTGGCTGGTGGCAGGCGGCTGAGTGCCGGCGGGCGAGCCGCCGGGCTGCTGCTCGCACGCGCCCGCCAGCACACATGCACATACCGCCGTGAGAACTCCTGCACACACGCGATGGGCCATGATCGATCTCACTCCAGGTGACGCCGCGATGCCGTCGCACCGGCGACAAGGGCCGGTGCGACCATGATCGCGAAGGCGACAAGTCTAGCCGAGATCGAACAGCAGGAAGTCCGCATCGTCATTGGCCAAGAGTTGAAGGTGCCTCTCGTCGGAGACGCCGGCGCCGTCGCCGGCCGCAAGCGTCTTGCCGTTGAGCGCGACGCTGCCACGAATCACCTGCAGCCACGCGTGCCGGCCAGGGGCGAGATCGTGCGTGACGGAGCGGCCCTTCTGGAGCGTCGATGCGAAGAGCGTGGCATCGGCGTTGATCCTGATCGAGCCATCAGCCCCATCGCGCGAGGCGAGTTTCTGCAGACGATCGCTCCGGCCCTCCGCATCAAAGTGCGTCTGGCCGTAGCCCGGAGTGAGGCCGCGCTGCTCGGGCATGATCCAGATCTGCAGCAGGTGGACCGGCTCGGTCTTCGACGGATTGAACTCCGAGTGCAGAACACCCGTGCCTGCCGACATGTGCTGCAGGTCGCCTGGCCGGATGACCTCGCCGTTGCCCATGCTGTCTTTGTGCTGCAGGGCGCCGGAGACGATCCAGGTGAGGATCTCCATGTCCTTGTGCGGGTGCATGCCGAAACCCTGGCCGGGCCCGACGAAGTCCTCGTTGATCACGCGCAGCGAGCGGAAGTGCATGTGTGCGGGGTCGTGGTAGTCGGCGAAGGAGAAGGTGTGGTAGGTGTTGAGCCAGCCGTGGTCGGCGTGGCCGCGATCGCTGGATGTGCGGGTGGTGATCATGATGGAAGAACAACGCGCCAGGCGAGATATTTGTTCCAACAAGTATTTCGGATCGATGATCGATTGGCGGCCCGAACGTCAGAACGCGAAAGCCCCCTCGTGAGTGAACTCGGCGATCTTCTTGCGGTCCGAGGGCTTTTCTCCTGCCCGCATCTGCTCGGGCAGGTCGTTGGGGTTGCCATGATGGCCGACGGCGATCATGGCCTCCACCGCATAGTCGTCGGGCACCTTCAAGTCCGACCGGGCCTTCTCGCGATCGAAGCCAGCCATGCCATGGCCCACCAGGCCCATCGACGCCGCCTGCAGGAGCAGGTTCATGCTCGAAAGGCCCGCGTCGAAGGTGTGCACCGGGTTGGGTTTGCCGTTGCGCGTGAAGGTCTTCTTCGACAGCACGACGATCAGCACGCCGGCGTTCTTGCACCAGGCCTGGTTCGCCTCGGCGAGAATGCTCATGAAAGTCGGCCAGGTGGGGGTGTCGCGCCGTGCGTACAAGAAGCGCCATTCCTGCTCGTTAAAGGTGGAGGGGGCCCAGCGAGCCGCCTCGAACAGACGGTCGAGATCCTGCGGCGATACGTGCTCGCCCGAGAGAGCGCGCGGCGACCAGCGCTTGAGGAACAGCGTTTCAATTGGATGATCGGCTTTGCGAACGGATGTGGCATCCGGCAGTTTCGACATGTGAGTTGCTCGCTTTCGTCCGATAGATGATTACCGTGTGCGGAGGCTCAGCCTGAAGAGGCGTTCGGCTGGCGGGCCTTCACCAGAAGCTGGTTCAGCCTGCTCAGTTCGCTGCGTGTCAGGCGTCCGAGTTGCCGCCGATGCAGATCAGACAGCGGCATGTCGAGTTTGGCCAGCAGGTCGAGTCCTGATTTCGTGATGGCCACAAGCACGACGCGGCGATCGTCGCGCGTCCGCTGGCGCTGCACGAAACCGGCGGTCACAAGGCGATCGACCAGGCGCGTGATGTCGGGAACCGGCGTGATCATGCGTTGGGCGATCTCGAGGCAGGGCAGGGCATGATCGCCGCCTTGCCTGGCGCCGCGCAGGATACGCAGGGCGTTGTACTGCGATGAGGAGGTGCCCGCGGCCTTGAGCAGGCGTTCGGCTTCAGCGCCGAGGATCGCTGCACTGCGCTGCAGGTTGAGGAACGCCTCCTCGTGCGGGGACGCGAAGGGCCGGCGCTTGCGGATCTCCTGCTGCAGGCTGGCGTGGGACATGACTCATCGAGGCTAGGCCGCTCGGATACTTGTGTCAACAAGTAATGGCACAACGTCGCCGCCGCTCATGGAACAAGATTCCTATGAAACTTGTACTGTCGCCTGTGCATGACCGGCCAGCGGAGGCGCGCGACCGTTCGTAGACGCCAGTCCTTGGCGCTGGTGTCGCCAGCATCCGCGGCACGACGGCGCTCCGACACCTTTTCCACAGGCCGCGTCTGCGGCGCCGCGCCGGTATTCTGAGCGTCCATGCTGGAAACCCCTGCGCGCATTGCCCCATCACGCGTCGAGTATGCTCAACCCTCGATGCTTCGTCTGTCCGATCGCGTCAATCGCCTCAAGCCCTCATCCACCCTCGCGGTGGATGCCCGCTGCAAGGCGATGCGGGCTCAGGGCATCGACGTCATCGCCTTCGGCGCGGGCGAGCCCGATTTCGATACGCCCATGCTGATCCGCAATGCGGCGATCGATGCCCTGCTGGCCGGCAAGACGCGATACGTCGCCACCGAAGGCGATCCAGCCGCTCGCAGCGCCATCGCCCGAAAACTCAAGGGCGAGAACGGCATCGAGTGCTCGGCCGAGCACATCGTCATCTCCGTCGGCGGCAAGCACTCGATCTACCTGGCCCTGCAATCCCTGCTTGATCCGGGCAAGGGGCAGCACGTGATCCTGCCGACGCCCGCATGGGTGAGCTACCGCCCGATGATCGAACTCGCCGGGGGCGAAGCGGTCGAGGTCGCCGGGGCCATCGAGCGCGACTTCAAGATCACGCCCGAGCAGTTGCAGCGGGCCATCACGCCGCAAACCGCCGCGATCATCATCAACTCGCCCAGCAATCCGTGCGGCACGATGTACTCGCCGGAGGAGTTGCGCGCTCTCGCCGCCGTGCTCGCGGCGCATCCGAACATCGCCATCATCACCGATGAGATCTACGAGAGGCTGGTCTATGGCGAGCACAAGCATCTGTCGCTGGGTTCGCTGCCGGAGATCGCGCAGCGCGTCATCACCATCAACGGCCTGAGCAAGGCGTACGCGATGACCGGCTGGCGCATCGGCTACGCGTGCGCGCCGGGCAGCGGGGGGATTGTCGCGAAGGCGATGGCGAAACTGCAGGGGCAGATGACCAGTAACATCACGTCGTTCGTGTATTCCGCCATCGTCGAGGCGCTGACGAACGGGGCCGAATCGATCGAGAAGATGCGGCAGGCGTTCGCGAAGCGCGCCATGTTGATTCACACCCTCATCCAGGCGATGCCCGGCGTGCGCTGCCCGAAGCCGACGGGCGCGTTCTACATCTTCCCCGACATCAGCGCGCACTTCGGCAAGGCAACGCCGGCGGCCAGCATGATCACGTCTGCTCAGTCGTTCGCCGAGGCGCTGCTGGAGGAGGCGAAGGTCGCGGTGGTGCCGGGCGAGGACTTCGGCGAGTGCGCGCGGTCGCACGTGCGCCTGAGTTTCGCCACCAGCGAGAGGAACATCGAGGAAGGCTGCCGGCGGCTGCGCGGGTTCATCGAGTCGCTGCGGTAAAGGGTCGTCGGCGAATGCACCGGGTTGTCACCCGGCGCTCAGCCGGTCATTTCTTCGCCAACTCCGCTTCGATGGCCTTCACCACGTCATCTTCTGACGGCTTGACCTTCGGCTCGAAGCGGTTGACCACCTCGCCGTTGCGGCTGATCAGGAACTTCGTGAAGTTCCACTTGATCTCGCCTGCGAACTTCGGATTGGTGTCGGAGCCGGTCAGGAACTTGTACAGCGGGCAGATGCCTTCGCCTTTGACCACGACCTTGCTGAACATCGGGAACTTGACGCTGTACTTTTCGCTGCAGAACGCTTTGATCTCGTCGTTGGTTCCCGGCTCCTGCTGGCCGAACTCGTTGGCGGGGAAGCCCAGGATCACCAGGCCCTTGTCGGCGTACTTCTCGTGCAAGGCTTCGAGTTCGGCGTACTGAGGCGTCAGCCCGCACTTGCTGGCGACGTTCACCATCAGCACCACCTTGCCTTGGTATTTCGACAGCGCGACATCCTTGCCGTCGATGTCCTTCATCGTGAAGTCGAGGGCTGCCGGCGTGGCCTTCTGCTCCTTCGTGCTCTGGGCGGTGGCAACAGCGGCGGCGATGAGCGTGAGTGAAACGACGATGACGGAAATCAAATGCGACATTCTGGTTCGTCCTTCGGTGTGTAGGTTGCCCTGCGGGTCTCCCTTTCACGCTCCCGCGGCACAACAGGGTAGCACCCAGGGCACGCTTACGTCATGGGCCTGGATGTCGGCGGATGGACCTGGGTCGACGCCGTGAAGTTCGCGCGCGGCGTGCCGCATTCCGGGCACACCGGCGAATTGGGCGTGTAGCGCAGGTCGTAGCCGCACTTCTGGCAGCGCTGGCTGGCGTCGAAGAACACTGTCCAGCGCGGGCCGAATTGATCGATGAAACACAGCGCGTAGCAGCGTTTGAAGACAAACAGCGGCAGCAGGATCACCGTGCCGATGTAGGGCAGGGCCGTGATGCAGCAGGTGACGCACGAGAGCGCGATGCCGATGGTCGAGGTCGCGATGCCCACGACGATGCCCATGAGGTAGAAGAGGACGATTTCGCCCACGTAGCCGGAGATGATCTCGTTCTTCACCAGTTGCCAGGCCGGCCGCACGCGCAGGTTGTGCAGGTACATGGCCGGCACGACAAAATCGTGCAGCAGCATGCGGACGAGTGTGAAAGCCAGCGTCGAGCCGATCAGCAGCACGAGGGCAACGACCAGTCCCAGCGCGGCGGAGGTTCCGAAGCGATCGGCCTTGATGTCGGACCAGGCGAGCGCCACGCCGATGATCGCGATCAGCGTCGTCGCCAGGAACGCCAGCACATTGAGGGCAAAGGACCAGCCGAAGAGGCTGTTGCCCAGTTTCTTGAAGGCACTCCACGGTTCGACGACAGCGCCACGGTTCTGCACGATGCCATCAATGACCATGAACTTCCCGCGGCAGGCGATCCACGAGAAGATCGCCGTCACGCCAAACCCCACCAGCAGGCCGACTGCGACGGTGACCACGACGATCAACAGATTGGCGGCGATCCAATCCGCCCAGGCCTTTGCGAGACTCGCCGCATGCGGCACTGGCATCGTGGTGGGAGCAGTCGATGGAAACGTGCCGGGTACCGTCGCGGGGAGCGTGCTGGGGAATGTCGTCGGCAGTGGGGGCCGGCCGCCAGGGGGACGCGGAATATTGCCGGGGAGATTGGTGAAGTTGAAGCCGCCGCCGCCGCCGCCAGCGTCGCACTGCGACAGGAACGCGCAGAACCCGAGCGCCAGCCACTTGGAGATGTCAAACGTCGAGAACAGCACGTAGCGGGTGCGGGCCAGCGCTCGAGTGATTGCAGTGCCGACGGAGATCGCCATGCCTGATTATCAGGGAAACGGCCGGCGGCGTGTCATTGAGCGCCTCGCAGAGAACGCTTGCTCAGCCTTCCGGACGCACAACTCGATGGGTGGCAGAGAGTTACAAGAGGCCATGGCAGCCAGCCCAAGGGCGGTGAACCTTCGGGCAGGCGTTCTTCTCCTTGATCAATCTGCAGGATCACGGCTACACTCTTCGGCTCAAAACTCCAGCCCACAGTGGACATTCGCAAAGGACGCACGCGAACGAATGACTATCGCCGCCGAGACACGTACGAAGTTGATCAAGGAATACCGCCGGCACGAGAAGGACGCCGGCTCGCCCGAGGTGCAGATCGCGATCCTGACATCGCGCATCGGTGAATTGACCGATCATCTCAAGGGCCACCCCATGGACCATGCGGGCCGCCGCGGTCTGCTCATGATGGTCGGCAAGCGCAATCGACTGCTGCGCTATCTCGGCCGATCCAATCGCGAGGCGTACCAGTCCACGATTAAGCGGCTGGGACTCCGCAAGTAGTTGCGATACGAAGTTTCCACGGCACGCGGCTGATGCAGCGTGCCGTGTTCATATTGACAGTACTTCCCGCAGCCACTCGGACACGAGCGGCAGTGGGCAAGCGACAGAAGGTGTGCTCCGGCACCTGTCTCTTGCCTTCTGCCTCTTGCGTGCCGGGGCTGCACAACAATCCGAGCGACCTGCGCGCTCCCGCTTGAACGCGGACGGCGCGGTCGCTGCAAGACCAGAAAGGCAGAACGAATATCGATGCCAGTGATCAGTGTGGAACGTGAAATCGGCGGGCGCATCTACAGGTTGGAAACGGGCAAGGTCGCGAAACTCGCGTCCGGTGCTGTGACCGCGACGTATGCCGAGTCGGCGGTGCTCGCCGCCGCCGTGCGAGCGGATCCCCGGCCCGGCCTCGACTTCTTCCCGCTGCAGTGCGACTACCGCGAGCGCATGGGCGCCGGCGGCAAGTTCCCGGGCGGCTTCCGCAAGCGCGAAGGCGCGCCCAGCGAGAAGGAGACGCTGACCATGCGGATGATGGATCGCCCGATCCGGCCGCTGTTTCCCGATGGCTTCATCGATGAGGTGCAGATCCAGGCCATCACCCTCAGCCACGATGGTCAGAACGATACGGACATCATCGCCTGCACGGCTGCGTCGGCGGCACTGAGCCTGACCGACTGTCCGTTCGGCGGCCCCGTGGCCACCGTTCGCGTCGGCCGCATCATCACCGAAGGCGGCGCCGAGCAGTTCGTGCTCAATCCCACGACCGCGCAACTGGAGTTCAGCGATCTGGACATGGTCCTCTCCGGACACGCCGACGGCGTGAACATGATCGAAGTCGGCGCAGCGGAAGTCGGCGAAGCCGACGTGCTCGCTGCCGTCAAGTTCGGTTACGAGCAGGGCATCAAGCCGCTGCTGGAGATGCAGATCGAACTGGCCCAGAAGGCCGGCGCTCCCGCCAAGCGCTTCGAGAATCCGGTGATTCCATCCGACGATGTCATGTCTCTGGTGAAGGGCCTGATCGAATCGCGACTCATCGAGCTTCGCAAGGTCAAAGGCAAGACCGAGCGCAACACCGGCATCGATGAACTCCGCAAGCAGATCCTCGAGCAGCACTTCAAGATTCCCGAAGGCATTCCATACTCCGAGCATCTCAAGGCCGAGAAGCGCCTTGGCGAGGCGAAAGAGGCCATCCGCCGCCTCGAGAAGAAGATCACCCATGGCCTGGTCGCGAAGTCCGGCACGCGGGCCGACGGCCGCGGCCTGACCGAGATCCGGCCCATCGACATCGAGGTCGGCTTCCTCCCCCGCACGCACGGCTCGTCGCTGTTCCAGCGCGGCGAGACGCAGTCGATCTGCGTGTGCACGCTCGGCACCGCCCGCAACGAGCAGATCATCGATGGCCTGCTGCCCGAGTACAGCAAGAAGTTCATGCTGCACTACAACTTCCCGCCGTTCTGCACGGGCGAAGCGGGACGCATCACCGGCCCCGGCCGGCGCGAGATCGGCCATGGCGCGCTCGCCGAGCGCAGCCTGCTGGCGATCCTGCCCGATGTCGAGCAGTTCCCCTACACCATCCGCGTCCAGAGCGACATCACCGAATCCAACGGCTCATCGTCGATGGCCAGCGTGTGCGGCGGATGCATGGCCATGATGGACGCGGGCGTGCCGATCAAGAACGTCTGCGCGGGAATCTCGGTCGGCCGTTTCACCAGCCCCGATGGCGCCGTCACGCACGTGACCGACATCATCGGCGAGGAGGATTTCTTCGGCGAGATGGACTTCAAGGTCGCGGGCACCATCGACGGCATCACCGGCATTCAGCTCGATCTGAAGGCCCGCGGACTGTGGTTCGATGAGATCGAGAAGATCTTCGAGCAGGCCCGCATCGGCCGGCTGAACATCATCGAGACGATGAAGCGCACGCTGCCCGAGCCACGCGCCGAGATCAGTAAATATGCGCCGCGTCTGATCACCGTCATGATCGATCCCGAGAAGATCGGCAAACTCATTGGCCCCGGCGGCAAGACCATCCGCGGCCTGCAGGAACAGTACGGCGTCACCATCGACGTCGAAGAGGACGGCAAGGTCGTCATCGCCTCCACAGAGGGATCGTCCGGCGAAGGCGCGCGGGCCGCGGTCGAGGCGCTGTGCGCCGAGATCAAGGTCGGCAGCATCTACGACGGCAAGGTCGTCTCCACCAAGGAGTTCGGCGCGTTTGTCGAGATCGCGCCCGGCACCGACGGCATGGTGCACATCTCCGAACTCGCGCACGGCTACGTCAAGACGGTCGGCGACGTCGTCAAGATCGGCGACCTGATCAAGGTCAAGGTGATCAACGTTGATGACACCGGCCGCATCAAGTTGAGCCGCAAGGCCCTGCTGCCCGCGCCGGAAACCGGCACGATGGAAGTCGGCGCGGCGACCGATGGCAGTGGCGGCGGTGGTCACGGCCATGGCGGCGGCCACGGAGGTGGTCACGGCGGCGGCGGCGGTGGACATCATCGAGGTGGCGGCGGTGGCGATCGCGGCGGACGCGGACGCGGCGGCGGCGGTGGCCATCACGGCGGTGGGGGCGGGGGCCGGGATCGCGGCGACCGCGGCGATCGACGCCACTGAATCAACCTTTCCTGAGCGAATGCCCCCTGCCGTTTCGCGGGGGTTTTTCTTTTCGCGCGGATTGCGCCTGATGGAGAGGTCTTCCGTGTACGTCGTGGGCAGCCCTCAACGAGGCTGGTAGCCCCGCGCTGACTTCGGTCAAGAACCACAGCACCCGGATCGCAAGGAGTGAAGCAATCATGCATCGCACAGGATTAGCAGTGGTCGTGGCTGTTCTTGCGTCAGCCTCCCCGGCCGCCCCCGTGGCCGCCCAGCAGTTCGACTGGACCGGGGCGGTCAGCTCCAACTATCTCACACCCAATAACTGGTCGCCCGTCGGACCGCCCGGCGTCACCGCGACCGCCCGCTTCAACCTCGCCACCTCCTACAACGTTTCGTTCTCAGCGAACGCGACGGTCGATGCCATTTCCGTGAATAACGGCTCGGTCAGCTGGCTCATGAACGGCTTCACGTACAACGCACCAAACACAACGAATAGCGGCGTCGGCGGCTCGCTTACCGTGCGAAGCGGGACCTTCAACGCGGGCGGCCTCTCGGTCGGATCCAGCACGCTCTCCAACAGCACCCTGACGCTCGACCAGGCGAGCACCGTGACACTCGGGGCGGGCGGATTCTCCGTGGGCTCCGGCGATCACGGCTTCCTGGTCGTGAAAAACCTCTCGACCTTCACGACCGCCAACGCCACGACTCTCGTCGGCGCCAATCCAACCGGCGTCGGAACCGCCACCGTCGTCGGTGCCAGCTCGTCGTGGACCGCTAACGGCACAGTCCGGGTCGGCGTTGACGGCACCGGCACGGTCAATGTCCTCAACGGGGGCGTGATGACGGCCGCGGCGATCAATGTCGGTGAGGGCGCTTTCGGCGTCGGCACGCTCAACGTGTCGGGCCTGAACGCGACCTTCACGACAGGGGGGACCGCTAACATCGGAGGGCTCGCCGCCGGTAGCGCCGCCGCCGCTGCCACTCTGGCCGTAGATCCCGGGGCGACCATCAACCTGAACGGCACGACGAACCTGAGAACCACGGCCACCGTCGACCTCACCGGCGGTACGCTCAACCTCAACACGCTAAACGTCGAAACCGGGGCGACGGTCAACTGGACGGGCGGCAAGGTCAACTTCGCCAACGCCGCCACGGTCACCGGGCCGATCCTCACCACGTTCCTTGGCGGCACGAACACGCTCGGCCCCAGCCGCACCCTCTCCGCTGCCGCAGGCACGCTCACACTCGACACGCCGCTCGTGGTCAACGGCGGCACGATCACCGTACCGACCATCACCGTCGCCGCCCCGCTCGTGGTTAACCAGTTCGGCACCGTCAGCGCTACAGACGCGGTCACCATTAACTCGGGTCAAACGGTGCAAGTAAACGATCTGGGCACACTCGCTACGACCAACCCGATGTTCAACAACGGCCTGTTGCAGCTCGATGGCCCGTCCGCCAAGGTCAACGGCTTTGCCTTCAACCTCGGCGTCGTCCAAGGCACCGGCCGATTCGTCGGCGGCATGAACAACTCCACCCTGGGCACCATCCGCGCCAACGTCGGTGATCACCTCATTATCGATGAGACCGGGCTCACCAACTCGGGCATCATCGAACTCAACGGCGGCACGGTCGAATACACGCGCACGCTCTCAAACCTCTCCAATGGCTTCATCACCGGTCGCGGCATATTCCGTGGCGGCACGCAGACCCCCGGCAGCATGGGACTCTCCAACAGCGGCGTGATGGCCTTCAGCTCGTCCAACACAGACATCTATGGCGATGTGCTCAACACAGGCACAGGCAAGATCATCGCCGCGGGTGCGCGCGTCCTCACTTTCTTCGACGATGTCACCCACAACGGCGTGGAGATCCGCACCAATGCCGGCAGCCGCAGCGTGTTCTTCGGCAACCTTTCCGGCGTCGGACCGTTCACCGGCACTGGCGTCGTGGAATTCAATGGCGACCTGCGGCCCGGCAACAGCCCCGGACTCGTCACCTTCGAAGGCGATGTGGTACTGAGCCCATCCTCCGGTCTTAAGATCGAGTTGGGTGGGCTGCTTCCCGGATCGCAGTACGATCGGATTCAGGTGGCGGGCGATCTTTCGCTCGGCGGCAGCCTCAATGTCACGCTGATCAACGGGTTCATGCCTTCAGCAGGCCACACGTTCGACGTCCTGAACTGGGGCACGCTTGATGGCACGTTCATGGACATCACGTTGCCGGCGCTCGCGGGATCACTTTATTGGGATGTTTCGAACCTCTACGTCGACGGCAGGATCATCGTCGGGGCTGACTGCCCGACCGACATCGCTCCGACCAACGGTGATGGGGTCGTGGATGTGAACGATCTGCTGGCGGTCATCGCCACTTGGGGCGTGTGCCCCACGCCATGTTTGCCCACTACCTGTGTCGCAGACATCGCGCCGCCAGGGGGCGATTGCGTCGTTGATGTGAACGACCTGCTCGCCATCATCACCACGTGGGGAGCGTGCCCGTGATAGTGCCGGTCATGCACCGCGGGCTCGTCATCGCCGAATCAACCGCTTGATCAGCCCGATCTGGCCGGCGTGATACACATCGTGCATCGCGATGCCGCTGATCAGCCGAAACGGCGTCAACTTGCGCGCCTTGGCGCTCAACGGCTTGTTCAGGCGCGCCGGCTCCAGATTCGCGATGACGTCGCGCATCGTCCGATGCACCTCCATCAGCAGCGCGACATCGGCCTTCCATTCGCGCTCGCCCATGCCCTTGAGAGGGCGAACGAACCAGTTCGAACCCTTGACCGGAAACGAGCCGCGCTTCTCGCCGGTGAGGCGGCGACGCACGACGTACTTCCAGTACGCCGCATGCACCACCTGCTCCCAGATGTTGTGACGGTTCGGTCCCGGCCGCTGCGACGCCTGTCTTGCTGTCACGCCGCGAATCGAGCCGGACAGGTTCGGGCCGTGCCACGATGCGTGATCAAATCCCTGATCGATGAGCGCCAGGAGCAGATCGCGTTCACCTGCCATTTGCGGCCTCGGCGATCAACCGCTCCAATCGCGTCAACTGTCTTCCCCAGTACGCCTTCATCTTCTTTGCTTCGGCTTCGCTGGCGAGCATTTCGTGCTGGATCGACATCGATGCCTTGTTCTTGCCCTTCGGGAGAATGTTGACGCTGATCGACTTCATCGGCTTGGCCGTGCTCGCCTTCCACGTGGCCCGCACGCTCTTGCTGGGCGTTGCGTGATGCACCGCGACATCGGCGTTGGCCAGCCACTGCCTGCGGCAGCGATCCATCTTCCACCACAGGAACGCTCCGGCCGCGCTGGTATCCAGCGTCTTGCTCGCACTCACCGAATACCCGCTCGCGGTCTGATGTCGAATGCGCCGCCCGCGCGCCTGCTCGTAGCCAACGGTGACCATCTGCGTCCACCACGGCCGGACGTTGTGCTTGTCGTGCAGCATCTGCGCGATCTGCTTGTGATCCATCTTCGACCCTCCCGCCTTGTCGATGACCCTGCACCACTGGTCCCAGCCCTTGCCCGTGGCTTTCTTGACCGCGTTGCTGCTGATGCCGCCGTGGGCCTGGCCGTTGGCGCTGTTGGAGGCAGGGCGAGTGGATCGAGACGCGCGCCTGTGGCTCGGGCGTTTCATCGTCGAAGCGGGCATGGTCGAATCTCCGGTACGAGGCTTGTACTCCCCTTCAGCTGATCAGCCTAACCCGGGCTCGACCGCAGCGGAAGGCCCCGACTCGACCAGGGCCGTTGGCGCACCGGTCTGCGTCAGCCCCGGTCGCACACGAAGGACGGCCTTGCACTTCGGACACGTCTGCCACGATGGATCGTCGATCGATCCGCCATGCAGGTCGATCGCCTCGCCGCAGGTCGGGCAGACGCCTGCAACCTGATAGATGACGACGCGGCGCTTGAAGGCGCGGATGCCCATGAAGATGCCGCCCAGCGGCAGGGCCCATGTCGTGATGAGGTGTGCGACGGGCACGACAAGGCAGACGGTGCCGCCGACCAGCCCGCCGACGATGTACAGAGTGCCGATCGTGATGCGCATCGCGTCGGAGTACCGCGCGATGTCCGCGGCCCGGCCCTGCCGCGATTTGCCTGATGCGTCTTCGAGGACGACAGGTTCCTGTGCCATCTGGCAAGCCTCCGGTAGAGGAACGAGTGAGTGCGTATCGCGCAGCCGCAGGCGGACGCACGAGCGCAGAACGCGATCCTAGGCGCTGGCCACTGTCCCGCCCGCATCGTCAAGTGATCTGGTTTGTGCCGACCTCGGATCGGCGATCCTGAGCGCTAAGTTGTCATTCGCGCTTGCGGTCGCGAACATGCCTGCCCATGTCCTCTGTCTGGTGGCTGTTGCTTGGCTTGGCTGCGGGCGTGATCGTGATGATCCCGATCACGCGGCTGCTGCTGCGCCGCGGCGAAACCCGTGCCCGCCGCGCCGAGCGCCGTGCCCGCGACGCTGAACGACTGGCGGAACTCGGTTCGATGACTGGCGGCCTGGCCCATGAGATCAAGAATCCGCTCTCGACCATCGGCCTCAACGCACAACTGCTCTCGGAATCGATCAGCGAAAGCGACCTGCCGCCCGAGCAGCGCGATCGACTCGTCCGCCGCCTGGAGACGCTGGGGCGCGAGACCGAGCGCCTGCGCGGCATCCTCACCGATTTCCTGCAGTTTGCCGGCCGGATGAAACTCGATCCCCAGCCGCGCGATCTCAATCGGCTGGTGGATGAACTGAGCGATTTCTTTCATCCGCAGGCTCAGCAGGGAGGCGTGGTGCTGCGGACGCAGTCGCCGCGGGAGCCGGTCATCGCCCGCGTGGATGAAGGCCTGCTCAAGCAGGCGGTGCTGAACCTGATGCTCAACGCGACGCAGGCGATGAGCGGCGGCGGGGGCGCAATCGCTTCGCGTCCAGCAGGCAGCGGACAGGCGAGCGCTTCCAATGGTGAGTTGATCCTGCGCGTGGAGCGAGATGATCACGAGGCGCGCATCCACGTTATCGACACCGGCCCGGGCATCGAGCCTTCGAAGGCTGACCAGGTCTTCCGGCCATACGTCACCGGCCGCCAGGGCGGCACCGGTCTGGGGCTGCCCACGGCCCGGCGCATCGTGCAGGAGCACGGCGGCGAGTTGACGCTGCACTCAGAAGTCGGCAAGGGCAGCGACTTCACGATTCACCTGCCGCTGGGCGATGCGCCGACTGCCGCAATTCTCAAATGAAAGGAGGATGAACCATGTGGTTCATCCTCCTTGAAACAGTGCTTGTGACACTGACGATGGCTAGTTGAGGAAGTTCACGAGGAGCCACCAAGTCTGCAACTCGCCATAGACGACGCTCTTGTGTGGGCCGTTCATCCAGTCAGGTGGGGAGTTGTCGCCATCCACGCGTGCGAGCGCGGTGGTCAGGAAGGCCTTTGCGGCCGTGTAATTGCCGCTGTCGATGGCCACGGCTGCAAGAGTGATCTGGTTTGCCATGACCTTCATTCGCGCCGACCTCGCGTTATCGTTGGGACCAAGGTATTCAATCAACGGATAGGCGTCGACGGCGGCAGCAGTTCCACGCACAAGGTTGGATAGATTGGTAGGTGGAATGCCAGGGATCGTCGGTGTCGGATCCTGGTTGTCATGCAGCGTGTCGCCATCGGTATCCACCATGCAGGGGCTTGAGCCCTGGCCGTTTTCCACCCCATCCGACAGCGTATCGTTGTCTGAATCGGCATCGGTCGGACTGGGGCACGTGCCACCCATGGCGATGTCGACTTCGGTGCCATCAAACAAGCCATCGTCGTCGCTGTCGGAATCAAACATATTGGTGCCGCGGGCAATTTCGTTGCCGTCATTCAAGCCATCGTTGTCGCTGTCGGCATCGCAGGGTCCCGAGCCGCCGGTTACTTCATCGCCGTCGAGGATGCCATCGATGTCGGAATCGGGGTCGAGCGGATCAGGACACAAACCCCCAGCTGCGAGCGTGACTTCGAGACCGTCACTGGCACCATCGGCGTCCGAGTCGCCAATAAGCGGGTCCGTTCCGTGCGCAATCTCATCTGCGTCACTCAATGTGTCGCCGTCGGTGTCCGCGTCGCACGGATCCCAGCCGGCATTGTGCTCAAGGCCGTCATTCAGCCCGTCGCCATCGGAATCGGCAACGGTCGGATCCGGGCAGCCGGCAGCGGACGCCTCAACGGCGTCACTCAGTCCGTCGTTGTCGCTGTCGGCTGAATTCGGGTTGGTTCCAAGGCCGAACTCCACGCCGTCATCGAGCGTGTCGTTGTCGCTGTCAACATCGAGCGGGTTGGAGAAGAACGTGCCTTCAACAACATCGCTCAATCCGTCGTTGTCGTCATCGAGATCGCAGGCATTGCCAGCGCCGTCGTTGTCGAAGTCGGCCTGATTGGTGTTCGCGGTGCTCGGGCAGTTGTCGGCTGTATCGAGCACGCCGTCATTGTCATCATCTGGATCGCACACATTGCCTTGGCCATCATTGTCGAGGTCGGCCTGATCGGTGTTGGCGATGCTCGGGCAATTGTCGGTCGCGTCGGGCACGCCATCGCCGTCACTGTCAGAACCCAGTTCGAAGAGGAAGGCGCCACCACGGTTGTCGGTGACAATCAGCGGATTAGCCTCAAACCCTTGAGCGCCGATGAGGGCCGTCGTGCCGGAAACCGCGACGGCGTTGCCGAACTGGTCAGACTGGATGTTCACCGACGGTGAGAGGTAGTCGACCTCGTTCCACGATGAGCCTCCCTTGTTGAAGAAGAACGCGCGTCCCTCGTTGCTGCCAAACGTGAACGCCGTCACCACGAGCCGGTTACCGTCTACATCCACGGCTTGGCCGAACGCGTCGTCGCCATCGGTGCCCGTGCCGTTGAGTTTCTGCGTCTGCGACCAGGTCGAGCCAGATCGGACGTACACGTAAACCGAGCCAGATGACGATCCGAAGTCGTCATCGTGTGGGGATCCGACAATCACATCGTTTCCGCTGATGGCGACATCGGTGCCGAAGAAATCGCTGACAACGGCATCGGAAGCGATCAGCTGCGCCTGTTCGGACCACGCAGAGCCGTCATAATGGAACACGTACGCAGCGCCGGCGTTGGTGCTCGTGAAGCGCGCGCCGACGACGACATCATCGCCATCGATGTCAACGGCCTGGCCGAAACCGCCGCTGATGCCAGAAGGCACCAGCGTTTCTTCTTCGTTCCAGAGCTGCGTTCCCGGATTGAAGCGGAAGACGTAAGCGCCATCATGCGCGTTGTTCGAGTTGTCGTTGCCGACGACGATGACGTCGCCATCCACTGCGACTGACATTCCGAAGTTGTCGTTGGTCTGGGCGTCAGATGCCTGGAGTTTCTGCGCGAAGACCCAGGACATGGTCATCGCGTCGAACCGGAACACATAGGCCGACCCCGAGTCAGTCAGGGCCGGTGACGGTGACAGTGCCGGTCGATCGTCGCCCGGGGCTCCAACAACTGCGATGTTCCCACTGATGCCAACTGCCGCACCGAAATTGTCGCCGCTCAAGCGGTCAAACGCGAGGCGTTTGGTCTGCACGAACGAGTTCAGATCGACAAAGTATGCGGCGCCGGCCTGAGTAGGCGGACCTTCTCGGCGCGCACCGATGAGCGCCCAGCTTCCGTCAATGGCCACCGAGCTGCCGAAAAACTCGCCGGCGGCAGCGTCGGAAGCGCCAATGATCGCCAATTCGGTCTGCGCGTTGCCGTGCCTAGTCAATCCCAGCGGCGTCGCCGCAACGATTGCCACCAACCCCATCATGGATCCATGAAGTCTTCGCCTCGTCGTGTACATTGTCGATCGGTCCTGTTCCGGCGCCGGCCTGGCATGGGCCGCGGGCCATCCGTCAACGTGGCGGATGAGATCAGCGAGACCGCGGCACTTCTTCCCAGCAGCGCGACCGCGCGGTCGCGCTCTCGCCCGGTGAGTGGCGTGCGCACGACGGCATGGTAACGCATCCACTCTCGGCCAAACAGCGCAAAACTCTGCACTTCTCCCTACACTCTGAGCGATGCAAGATCACGGATGAACCGCACGTTGCCGGGTGGAGTGACGCTCTCGCCACGATTGCGTCGCCCGCCCAGATTCGCAGACCTGGCGCCCGGTTGAGCCGGGCGCTCGCTATGGATGGCCTCGAGAATGACCTCTCTTTTGGTTGAGCCCAAGCCCATGAAGAAGGGCGAAAAGTCCGCTTCATCTTCAAAAAAAACCAGAGGTGGCGGCACGCCGACCCGATCCGGCAAGTCGAAGCAGCATGCCGCCGCCGGCAAAACCGCAAGCCCGACGCATGCCGCCGTCGCGGTTCAGGATGTGCATGCCGATGGCGAAGTCCCGCCCTCCGGTCGGCCATCGCCGCGCGGCGCGCGAAGCGGCGGGGGCCGTGCCACCGCCGAGACCATGGCGGCGAAACAGCGCGAGATCTCAGTCAGCGAGTTCTTCGCCAAGAACCGCCACCTCCTCGGCTTCGACAACCCGCGCAAGGCCCTGCTGACCACCGTCAAGGAAGCCGTGGACAACGCCCTCGACGCCTGTGAGGAAGCCGGCATCCTGCCGTGCATCACGGTGGTTATCGAGGACCTGCAGCCCGACCGCCCCGCGACGGCAAAACAGTCGCGCTACCGCGTCACCGTCATCGACAACGGCCCGGGCATCGTCCGCAAGCAGATTGAGAACGTCTTCGGCAAACTCCTGTATGGCTCGAAGTTCCACCGCCTCAAAATGAGTCGCGGGCAGCAGGGCATCGGCATCTCCGCAGCCGGCATGTACGGCCTGATTACCACCGGCAAACCGATGGTGATCCACACCCGCCCCGGCGCGAAGAAGGAAGCGCATCACATCGAGTTGGCCATCAACACCAAGACCAACTCCGCCGACATCACCGACGAAACCAAGAAGGCCGAGTTCCCGCCGTCGCGATTCAGGAACCTGAACGCCGGCACGCGCGCCGCCGACTTCCTGAACGAAGATGACTACGGCAGCGGCACGAGCGTAAGCATCGAACTTGAAGGCCGCTACCAGAAGGGCCGCGGCAGCGTCGATGAGTTCCTCGAACTCGTCGCCATCGCCAACCCGCACGCACAGATCTGGTTTGTCCCGCCAACGAGAGTCGCGGCCGATGAACAGGAGGAACTGCCGCTCGACACGAAAAGCGACAGTCAAAAGGCGAAAGGCGGAGGCGACGAGACTGATGCCGCCGCTGAGACATCGACTGCGCCCGAACCTCCCAAGAAGGGCGAGGTTGATACATCGATCACCACCATCGAGCGCGACGGCGTCATCCTCTTCCCGCGCGGCACCGATCAGCTCCCGCCCGAAACCCGCGAAATCCAGCCGCACCCCAAGGGCATCGAACTCGGCACGCTGCTGCAGATGATCAAAGATTATGAAGCGGCGTCACGTGGGGGGGCCGGCACGCTCTACAACTTCCTCCAGGAACGCTTCTGCCGCGTCAGTTCCGCCCGCGCCAGCGAGTTCTGCAAAGCCATCGGCGTCACCTCGCGCACCCGTGCCGGCGATCTCGATCCGCAACAGGCTGAAGCCCTCTATAAACAGTTTCAGGAAGCCAAACTCGCTCCGCCGCAAACCGACTGCCTCGCGCCCATCGGCCTGCGGCAACTGCTCGCCGGTCTGCTCAAGGGTGTGAAGGCCGAGTTCTATGCCGCGTCCTCGCGCGATCCCGATGTCTATCGCGGCCGGCCGTTCCAGATCGAAGCGGCGATCGCCTTCGGCGGCGAACTCGCAGCCGACGACACCGCCCGCGTCATCCGCTTCGCCAATCGCGTCCCGCTGCAGTTCCAGCAGTCAGCCTGCTCGAGCATGAAGGCGTGCATCGAAACCGGCTGGCGGAACTACAACCTCGCCCAGCCGCGCGGCGGCCTGCCCGTCGGCCCGCTGGTCATCATGATTCACATGGCCAGCGTGTGGGTGCCGTTCACCTCCGAGTCCAAGGAGGCGATCGCCGACTACGACGAGATTCGCAAGGAGATGAAGCTCGCGCTGATGGAGTGCGGCCGCAAACTCGGCACGTACCTGCGCAAGCGCCAGGCGATGCGCCGCCAGGCCGAGCGCCGCGACGTCTTCGCACGCTACATCGGCGAGATCACCGAAGCCATCACCGCGATCACAGGGGGGACGAAGGACGAGAAGAAGAAGCTGTACGACAAACTGATGAGTGAAGCGAAGAAGCGCACCGCCATCGCCGATGCGCAACTCGATGAGGAAGGCAAGACGGTGAAGGGGAAGGGCGGCGATGAGGAAGACCTGTCACGCGATGAAGGCGTGGTGATGGTGGAGTCACGCGTGGCAAACGCGGCGGCTTCCCCTCTCCCTCTGGAGGGAGAGGGGAAGGGTGAGGGTGCGAAGGCCGCGAAGGGCGACAAGGTGCGCCTCAAGTCGAAGCCCAGGAAATCGAAGAGGGGCAAGGACGATGGCGACGAACTCTTCTGACGTTCGATCAGAGAACGCTGACTTCGGCCGACTCATACGGCTTGGCATGCGAGTTGAACGAGTCGAGATCGAAAAGGGCGCCGAATGGTCATTTCAAGCGTCGCCGTGGCCTCGCATTATGAAAGGCGCAGGACTCGCGCTTCTGTGTTTCGTCGGTTCGCGCGTGGTCAGTGGTTACCAATGGATCGGCGTTGGCGTTGTCTTTGCGTGGGCGCTGTGGATGCTGCTATGCGTGCCACATGCTCGTTTGACCATGCGACCGCACGACTGCATCCTCTCCAAAGGGGCATTGCTGATCGGACTTGTTCCTCTGCGACTTCCGGGCAAGAACATCACCGCACGAGACGTCGAGGTTTACCAAACGTCACTGCGAACGAATTCACGAATCGTGCTCGCACTCCAAACCAGCACCACGCGCGTCAAGGTGTGGACGTTTCCAATGTGGCTGAATGCAGCGAAGATGCGCGAAGAGACTGAGCGCGCAGTTCGTCGTGCGGCGGTCTTGCTGCGTCGTGACTTGCGAAACGCAGGCGAACTGCCGAGCACCTGATCGTTGTCGAAACGGCCTGAACCACACAAGGCTGGGGCATGCAATGGGGGGCTGGGCTTGCGGGGCTTGGTGGCCGACGCTTCACGTCTCCGCAAGTCTGTCCCAGACGGCGCCGGCGACGTCGCGCCACGTATTGAATGAAAGCAGCCCACGGTTGTGGAAGAAGATCGTCTGGGCCGCGGCTCGCAACACCGGCGAACCCAGCGCGGCATCGAATAGCCCCGCCGGCAGCGGCATCTCCCATGCAGCCCGCAACATCCGTTTGAAGAAAAACGACGGGACGCTCGCGCGCACCGCCCGCGCCGGGTCGTGGCCGGCATCCAGCAGGTGATCGCTCACCGCCAGACCAGCCGTTCGCCCACACTGGAGCGCTGTGTGAATCCCGCCTGCTGTCAAAGGCGAAACCAGCCCCGCCGCGTCGCCGATCACCATCGCCCCGGAGCGAGACATCGGCGAGACTGGCCCGCCCACCGGGATCAGCCCGCCGCGCCGGTCCATCTCTTGCGCCTCGCTGAAGTCGAATACCCGCGCAACCTTCGCGAGGAACTTCTCAAGTCCAACCCCGTGCCCCGTCCGGCAAGCGAGCCCCACCTGCGTGATCCTCACTCCCGGCACGACCCAGCCGATGTACCCCGGCGCGAGTTGTGGATCGATGAAGACGTGGAGCATGTCCTCGTCAATTCGCTTGACGCCTTTGAACTCCGCTTCGACGCCCACGAGGAAGCGGCGATTCACGCCCAGCCCCATCGCCTGCGCGACGCGCGACCGCGCTCCGTCGGCGCCGACGAGGTAACGGGCCCTCACCTTTAGGCCGTGAATCTCGAGGCCGCTCGCTCCGACCGTCGCGGCTGTGAAGGCGTTGCCGTATCGCACGTCGGCCCCCGCGAGGCTCGCCTGCCCGCTCCACCAGCGCATCATCCGCGCCGTGTCCGTCGCCAGAAAGTAGTACCCGCCGCGGACAAGGTCGATCGAGCGCAGTGCGGGGGAATAGAGCCTCACGCCATGGATCTTGCGTGTGATCCCGCGAGGAATGTCCCAAGCATCGGCTACCTCCTTGACGAGGAGTCCGGTGGTGTGAGGCATGTGACCGGCGCATGGTCGGCGGTCGAGGACGACGACGCGCAAACCCCGCAGGGAAGCCGCCTGGGCGCAGGCCAGCCCGGCGAACCCCGCGCCGATGACCGCTAGATCGATTTGGCTCATCACGAACATACGCGGGTGCGCGGCGGTGGGGTTCGCGTGACGCGGCCGGGAGGGGGTGGGCGGACGATGGCAATCGTGATCCCGGAGCCTATCGGGCCGGGTCCGCTCCCGGTAACCAGATGCTCTCGATCGCGTCCGGATGTTCGATGGAGTCGAACGCGTGCGACTCGTTTGGCAGCCTCATCGACACCTTCGCGGACTCGGCGATGTGAATGTGACCGGTCATGGCGGCTGCGACAGTGATCGTGTTCAAGGCAGCCTGGCTCCACTGACCCACCACAAGCCCATCGCGGAAGAGCAGCATGCGGCCGTGGCCATCGGGATAGTGATTCTTGCCCCTGATTTCGAAAGTGATCTCTCGCCCCCGAAGGTCTTCGGGAATGTGGAGCGCTCTTCGAAAGGTGCCGCACTCGCCGCCGTCGGCGGCGAACTCAAGCGGCTCAAGCCGCCAGCGAACCTCGTGCGGCACGAGATGAATCGTTGGGATGCACGGCCGGCTGTATCGATTCTGAAACACGATCGCCAGTCGCGATATCCCGTGGTCGTCTTCGAACCGGGCAAGGAAGTACAGGCCAGCACACTCAAATGGGTCGCGAACCATCTGCCGCAGGAAATCCGGCGCGCGATCGCGTCGAAGCATGAGCCACATGACCGTCGCAAGACCAGCAACGCCGAAGGCAATCAATCCCCGGCTCAGCCAGACATGCCAGTCCGGCGGTGTGCGGGGATACCCATGACCGAAGATCATCACAACGCCGACCGCGGCAGCGAGCATCGAAGCGAAGCTCAGGATCGTCTTGCTGTGATGACCCATTAGGCAGTGTGCTCGTTCAAAGCAGCGTATCCTAAAGCAATCATGGCCAAATCATCGACACGGAGGTCGTCCTCCCGCTCTTCAGGCTCCCGGGTCCCCAAGAAGGAGCGTGACAAGAAGACGCTGGGCAAGATCGTCACGCTCGCAGACTATGTCGCGAAGTCGGCGCACAAGGGGCGAGAAATAGCGGTAGATATTCCCACGCGCAGCCGCTCCAACACCATCTGGGACCGCAAGAAGCGCATCCTGCAGATGGGCAAGGGCGTGCAGCAGCGCGAACTGTTCAACCTCAACCAGGCCAAGCAGTTCATGCAGACCATGCTGCACGCTTCGACGATCAAGGACCTGATCGACGCCGACAAGACCTCGAGTTTGCGAGGCGTGTTCTACAAGGCCAAGCACACCGTCGCGGGGACGAAGGAAAACACCTTCGACGACCAGGGCGAGAGCGATCCGATTCTGGAAGATCTGGAAGTCGGGCTCGATGCGTTGCGGGAGGAGTTGCACGTCTTCGCCGAGCCGCGTGGCGGGATGGTGGGGAACATCACCATCGTGGACAAGGGCGATGAGATCGACTGCCGGCGGATGGGATCAGGTGGCTATCAGATGCCGTCGATCGTCGAACCGGATGTGATCCAGTTCAAGAAGTGCGAAGCCAAGTTCGTGCTGCACGTTGAGAAGGGCACGGTGTGGCAGCGGTTCAACGAGGATCGCTTCTGGGAGAAACACAACTGCATTCTCACGCACGGCGCGGGGCAGCCGCCCAGAGGTTGCCGGAGACTTCTCCAGAGATTCAGTCAGGACCTGAAACTCCCAATCATCTGTCTGCTCGATTGCGACCCGTGGGGGCACTACATCTACAGCGTGATCAAGCAGGGTTCGATTTCGCTGGCGTTCGAATCATCGCGATTGGCGATACCGCAAGCGAAGTTTCTGGGCATTCGGGCCAAGGATTACAGGGAATGCGAGTTGTCTGAAGCGGTGAAGATCGACCTCAGCGAAAACGACACGAAGCGCGCCAAGGAGATCGCTGCCTACCCGTGGTTCGAAGGCCACAAGGGCTGGCAGCGCGAGATCGAGCACATGCTGCGCAACGGCTTCAAGATGGAGGTCGAGTCGCTGATTACTAAGGACATCTCCTATGTGACCGAGGAGTATGTCCCGGCGCGGCTCAAGGCTAAGGATTGGCTGGACTAGGCACTGGCGCCGTGCGCAGTCGTCGGTAGGGAAATGACCTAGTCGGAAGTCGCTACATCTATTTACATTCGACGACCTGCGGACGTGTCTGCGGAACTCGCATCTGTATACGAGTCGGGCTGGCGGTCGCCGCAACTTACGGTAGACTGGGCGGTTCGTCGAAGAACAGATCTTCGTCTCGCGACTTCAACGGCAGTCCCTGCATCTCTTCCGCCTGCCGGTCGCGTGGAACTCTGAAACACCGAGAGGGTTCGATGAGCACCATGACCGCGCCGCACACGAGCCAGACGCCGCCGCAAGCATTCGAATCGGAGACGTGGCACAAACTTCCCCTGCATCCCCATCGCGTGCTCATTGCTGATGATGAGCACCTTGTCGCCAGTGGCGTCGCGGTGAATCTTCGCGAACTGGGATACGAGGTGCTGGGTCCCGCATCCGATGGCGACGAAGCGCTTGCGCTGTGCGAGACGTCTCATCCGGACATGGCCCTGCTCGACATCCGCATGCCCAAGCGCGATGGACTCGCAGCGGCCGAGATCGCCTTCCGGCAGATGGGTATTCCAGTCATGATCTTCTCGGCGTACTCCGATCCAGAGTACGTGTCATCCGGCAATCGGGTCGGGGTCTTCGGCTACCTGCTCAAGCCCGTCACGCAGGATCAGATGCGCGTCGGCATCTCGGTCGCGTGGGGCCGCTTCCTCGATTACGCGCAGCATCACACGGAGATCCTCTCGCTGCGCCAGCGGCTGGAAGATCGCAAGATCATCGAGCAGGCCAAGTGGATCCTGGTGAAGCGGCGCGGCATCGAGGAACCTGATGCCATGCGCCTGCTTCAGAAGCAGGCGCGCAACAATCGCCGGCCGCTGGTCGAGGTTGCGAGAGCCGTGCTGGAGAACGATCAACTCTTCGGCGAGACGTGAGCGACGCGTTCGGGCTCGTTCCCATCGATTCGGAGTGGCGATCTAGAATGAGATCCGCCGGTCACGGAGGGATGGTGTCGCATGATCGTCTTTTCCTGCTGTATGTGCCTGGTGGGTGCGGCCGCCGCCGCAGCGCCGTTGCAGCAATCCCCGCCTGATCGGTCCGGGGGCCAGCCAACGGGCATGGTGTGGATTCCCGCAGGCGAATTCACCATGGGCACCGACGACCCCACGTCGTTCCCCAACGAGCGGCCGGCCCATCGCGTGCGCGTCGATGGCCTCTGGATGGATGCGACCGCCGTCACCAACGGCCAGTTTCGCGAGTTCGTGAAGGCCACGGGCTACGTCACGACCGCGGAGCGGCCGGTTGATTGGGAGGAACTCAAGAAACAGGTGCCGCCCGGCACGCCGAAGCCGCCAGATGAGATGCTGCGGCCCGGTTCGCTCGTCTTCACGCCGCCCCATCATGCGGTTGATCTGCGCGACATGTCGCAGTGGTGGACGTGGACCGCCGGCGCGGACTGGCGGCATCCCCAGGGCCCGAGCAGCAGCCTCGACGGGAAAGATGACTATCCCGTCGTGCAGGTGAGTTGGGACGATGCGGTCGCCTATGCGAAGTGGGCCGGCAAGCGCCTGCCAACAGAAGCAGAGTGGGAGCGGGCATCGCGCGGCGGACTTGAAGGTCAGCGCTACCCGTGGGGCGACGAGTTCATCCCGTCAACCGGCGCGTTCGCAGGCCGGCACATGGCCAATACATTCGATGGCCAGTTCCCGTTCAAGAACACGAAGGACGATGGCTTCGAGGGCATTGCGCCGGTGAAGTCATTTCCGCCCAACGCCTATGGGCTGTACGACATGGCTGGCAACGTCTGGAACTGGACGGCCGATCTCTACCGTGCCGATGCACACGCGCAAGCGAAGGACTCGGCGAGCGAGTCTCCAAACGGCTGTTGCGTGAATCCACGCGGGCCGCTGACGAGTTTCGATCCGACGCGTGAGATGCCTGACTCGCCGCAGCGCGTAACCAAAGGCGGCTCGTTCCTGTGCAACCCGTCGTATTGCGAGAGTTACCGGCCAAGCGCCCGGCGCGGCACGCCGCCCGACACGGGCACGGGACACACGGGGTTTCGCTGCGTGATGGATGCGCCTCCGCCGACATCAAAATGAGCGCAGTGTGACCTGTCAGCGCATGCACGAATGGGATGTCGCATGCCTGCAGCGTTGGTGGCGGCCATGCCAACGCCCGGTGCAGCGCGCTGCGCGGTGGCGAAACGCGCTGGCACCGGGCGTCATGCACAACGACAGATGGAGGGCATCAACTCTTACTTGCCCGTCAACTGCTGGCGGATCAACAAGTCGTCGACCATGGTCCAGGTTTCCTGGATCTTGTCGTTCTGAATGCGCACCATCGAGATGCCGGCGGCCGCGATCTTCTTCTGCGTCGGGGCGATGCCCTCCCATTCGCCGCGGTGCGTGCCGGTGATGGTCCAGCGTGCCGTCACGAGATTGCCGTCGGCCACCACGTCATAGGCAGTGATCGCGAGATCGGGAAAGGCATCGCGCATCGCCTGCAGGCGATCTTGATAGGCCTTGCAGCCGACGACTTCGTGCCCACCGGCGTCGTGCAGCACGTGCTTGTCTGCGACGAGTTCGGGCAGGCTGCTGATGTTGCCATCCTGATAGACGGTGTACAGGAAGCCGAGCAGGAGCGCGCGGTTGTCCAGTTCGGAATATGGCAGAGCCATCTGAATCTGCCGGTAGTACTCGCCATCGTCGATCTCGACGACTTCCTTGGCGATCTTGTCTCCGCGCATGAACCAGATGGACTTGCCGGGCAGATCGATGGTGCGTCCCGGGGAGACCTTCTGGTCGGGGCCGACGTAGTTGCCGCGCAGGCGCCAGGTGACGGTCGACTTGTTGCCGACTCCCATTTGCTCGACGAGCGTGATGTTGTAGTCGGTGAACGAGGCGCGGGTGGCGCGAACGAATTCCTTGTACGCCGCGGGGCCGGTGACGGTGCCCTGAACGGTGTGTCCAAAGCGGACAAAGTCGGAAGTCACTGCCTCGTCGATGTACGCGAGGTTGCCCTTGTTCCAGACCTCATCAAAGAACTTGATGACCTTATCGCGATAACCCGGCTGCTGGGCGTGCACGCCTGCGGTCACGACGGTGATTGCGACCACCGCCATCGCCAATGACAGGACTCTCTTCAACATGACAACTCTCCAAGGTTGGAAACCGTAAGAAGGGAAACGGTCGGTCATGGACCACGGGGGAGCGCCCGCCACCTGGCGGAATGATGCCGTCGAATCGCCCTAGGGAGATCGCGACTGACAGAAACGGTACCGCGCCGCGCGCTCGAACCGAGATCAACGCACAGTCAAAGGCGGCGAATTGGGTGATCTCCCTATGCGACTTCGCGGTACCATCCCGGCGCTTGTGGGAACACGACTCAAACGCAATTCAGCAGGCCGGGACTCATATGCCAAGGATGTTCGCCCCCATCGCGATTCGTTGGATGGGAAACATCGTGCTCGCAATAGCGCTCGCGACAGGAGCCGGTTGCGGCAGCAAGCCTCCGGCGCTGGTGCAGGCTCCCAATCTCTTCGTCGATGCCCCGGACAATCCCTACGCGAGCGTCCCTGCCGAACTGCAGGGCAATACCGCGATGGTGGTGTACGCGACCGATCGCGAGCCGGAAACCGTCGATGGGGTGTACGGCTACAGCGCGAAGCGCTCGCGCAAGGTCTCGTACGGCTTGGCCACGGTGCGCATGGGGGAGCCGGAGACGACCTGGGACGATCTGGTCAAGTTCAGCACCACGCGCGAACGCAAGGAACCGGTAGCCCTGACGCTGACGGGCATTGATGAGCGTGGCGCCTGGCCGCCATTCACGCCGCCGATCCAGGTCGATGGACATTGGGTCGACAATCCGGTCGACGTCGAGGCTCGCGCGGTGGAGACGCGGAAGTTGCACGCGCTCCTCGCCGAGCGCCTCGCCCTCACGCCGCGCAAGGAAGTGTTCGTGTTCGTGCACGGCTACAACAACACGTTCGCGTCGGGTTGTTTTCGCGCATCGCAGATCTGGCACTTCACGGGGCGCGGCGGCGTGCCCGTGCTGTTCTCGTGGCCGGCGGGCAGCACCGGACTTCTGCAGGGCTATACGCGCGATCGCGAGTCGGGTGAATTCGCCAACCCGCATCTCAAGATGTTCCTTCGCGATCTCGTGTCGTGCCCGGAGGTGCAGAAAATTCACCTCATCGCGCACAGCCGCGGCACGGACATCCTCGCCACGGCCCTGCGCGAACTGCATGTCGAAGCACGCGGCGGCGGGAAGGACACGCGCGAGGAACTCAAACTCGGCCAACTGGTGCTTGCGGCCCCCGACATTGACCTGGATGTGTTCGTCGAGAGGTTCGGTGCCGACCGCGTGGGATACGTGCCCGAGGGCCTGACCATCTATGTTTCGCCCAACGACAAGGCCATCGGGCTTTCCCAATGGCTCTTCGGCAGTGTTCGGCGCATCGGACAGTTGTCATCGAGTGACCTTCGGCCGGAAATCGCTTCCATCGCCAGGAAACATCCGGTCCTGAGCGTCATTGACGTTCGGGCAAAGACCATCAAGAAGGGCCATGGATACTTCCTCGACAGCCCGGCCTGCCTTTCGGATTTCATTCTCGTGCTGCGCGATGGCAGGAAGCCCGGTGAAGCCAACGGCCGGCCGCTGTACGACGATCCCAACGGATTCTGGCAACTGCGCGATGGCTATCCCTCGGCCGCCAGCGCCAAAGCGCCATGAGACGATCGTGGCGTCTTCTTGGCATCGGCGTACGGCATGGCCGCCAGCGTTCAGCGACCTCGCTCGGCAAGCACGGATGAATGTAACGACAGCATCCGGACCGAGAAGGCCAGCGTACTCGCTGGCAGGGTACTGCGGCATTGCCAACGGGGATTTCAAGTTCGTGCGTAGCCAATGCGTCGCTAAACTGTGCGCCTGGTATGCATGGCCACCTCTGACCAGACCATCGCCGAACGTTTCGCCGTCATCCGCGGCATGGAGTCCTTCGTCGGTGAGAACCTGACGTTGCTCGCGCCCATCGACCGCGTCTGGCAACCGACAGACCTGCTGCCCGATCTTGTCGGCGAGGATTGGAGCCGGCAAATCGAAGCCTTCCGCGAACCGGCCCAGTCGATCTCCGATGCGATGTTGGTCGTGCTGGTGGGCGACATGGTGACCGAGGAGGCGTTGCCGAGTTACTCGATGTCGCTCAATCTGCTTGCCGAGGACAAGGATGGCGACTCGGATCGGCCATGGGCCCAGTGGCTGCGCGGCTGGACGGCCGAAGAGAATCGTCACGGCGACCTGCTCAACGCCTACCTGCGCCTGACCGGGCGCGTGGACATGCGGGCCATCGAGGTGACAGTGCAGCGGCTGCTGGCCGCCGGCTTCAATGCCCGCGCCGTCGGCGACCCGTACAAGGGCCTCGTGTACACGGCGTTCCAGGAACGTGCGACGAAGATCTCGCACGGCAACGTTGGCAAACTTGTCGCCGCTCAGGGCGACAGCAATCTCGCGGCGATCTGCCAGCGCATTGCCGGCGACGAATCGAGACACGAAACCTTCTATACCCGCATGATGGGCAAGGTCATGGACGTCGATCCCGAAGGCGGCATCCTCGCATTTCGCGACATGATGCGCGGCACGATCGCCATGCCCGGCCGGAAGATGCACGATGGCCGCGACCCGGACCTCTTCGAACATTTCTCCATCGTCGCCCAGCGCACCGGCGTGTACACCGTGCAAGATTACGCCTCAATCATTGAGCACCTCATGTGCACATGGAACATCGCCGGGCGAAGCGTCAGCGGCAAGGCCGCCCGCGCGCAGGACTATCTGTGCGGGCAGTCCGAGCGCTTCGCGAACTTCGGCGAGGAAGTCGCAGCCAGCATCGCGCGGCAGCCGCCTGTGGCGTTCAGCTGGATTCACGATCGCAAGGCATGACCGGGTGCTCGAATGCTCGATCCACGGCCGTATGCGTCGTCACGGCCAATGCGGCTCGACATTCGCGGGAGAATCGATACACTCTCCGCCCCTCGTTTTCGCCGCGCCACGCTGCATCGGATCACCATGGAAACAACGTTGATCATCCTGAAACCCGACGCCGTTCAGCGAGGGTTGATGGGCCGGATCATCAGCCGCTTCGAGGACAAGGGCCTGCAGGTCGTCGGCGCAAAGATGACCCGCATCACGCCTGAACTCGCCGCCACGCACTATGAGGCCCACAAGGGCAAGAAGTTCTACGAGGGCCTCGTGCGGTTCATGACCTCCTCGCCGGTCCTGGTGATGGCGGTCCGCGGCATCGGGGCCATCGAGATCTGCCGTGGCATGATGGGAGCGACCTTCGGCTCCAAGGCCGCTGCAGGCACCATCCGAGGCGATTTCGGGGTTTCGAACTCGTTCAACCTGATTCACGGCTCTGACAGCCCCGAGGCGGCCAAGCGCGAGATGACCCTGTTCTTCAAGCCCGGCGAGGTGCAGGAGTTCGTCCGGGCGGGCGATGCCTGGGTGTACGACGCCTCCGGCGGCAAGCCGGAATGAAACAATCGTCAGCGTCGTTCGTCATATCCCTCGGAGACTTGGCGACTTGTGGTGCAAGGCCGGAATGCCCGGCCGACATCATCGATTCGTATTTTGATCGGGATCGGCCCGACCTGCCGAAGAGACCGGATTGAGGATCTGGTGAAAGTTTGCTCCCAGATTAGAATACTTCTAAGTCCTCGAACCGTTTTCCGTGGTAGGAGGTACATTAGGTGGTGCGCCGTCAGTTCCAGACAGGAAACGACGGAACTTTGTGACAGATTTCACGAATAGGACGATCCTCGAAATCAAGGCACCTGAATCCGTCAGAGCTCCGTGTGTCCATACTCCCGGGCACCGGAATAGCGAGTTGAACCCATGCGTCAGACCGTGATCGGCAACAATTCTCCCCTCGATCGGCTGCGAAAGCGGCAAGGGGTGAAGGTGCGCCAGGGGGCTGACGCCCACCGCAAGGCCACCCGCCTCTCGGCGGCCGATGAGCGTCTGCTCCGGCAGGTCCTGTCGGAAGAGATCGACTACATCGACAACCCCGAGTTCTACAAGGCCGATGCCGAGGAGCGCATCTACGACCGCGCCCCGGAGATCGAGAAGCCCGATGTCACCTGGTATCGCCCGCTGATGGACGACCTGACCGGCGCCAAGTCGCACAGTCCCAACCGCTCGGCTGGGACGGTGCTGCTCACCGGCGCGCAGGAGAAGGTGCTGTTCCTTCAGTACAACTACGCCCGCCACCGCGTGGGCGAGTTGCAGCGCGAGATCGGCGACCGCGAGCCCACCGAGGAGCAGGCCCGTGCCGTGCTCCACTGGTATCGCATCTCCCGCTCGTATCGCGAGCAGATCGCCGAGACGAACCTGGCGCTGGTGCTGGCCATGGCCAAGCGCACGCGCATGAGCGAAGTCGATTTCGCCGACCTCGTTTCCGAGGGCAACATGGCGCTTCTGCGTTCGGTCGACAAGTTCGACTGCGCCCGAGGCTTCAAGTTCTCGACGTATGCTTGCCGCGCGATCCTAAAGGCCTTCAGCCGCCAGGGCATGAAGTTGAGCAAATACCGCCAGCGCTTCCCGACTGACTTCGACCCGGCTCTCGAGAAGTCGAATCATCTGGAGACGATGCGGGCCCTGACCGAGCGCGAAGCCGCCGACGAGGTCAAGCACATCGTCATGACCAACGAGGCGGACCTCTCGGATGTCGAGCAGACGGTGATTCATCACCGCTTCGGCCTGGACCGCGATGAGGAGAGTCCTCCTCTGACGCTCGAGCAGGTCGGCCAGATCATCGGCGTGACCAAGGAACGCGTGCGCCAGATCCAGAACAAGGCGCTCGAGAAGATCCGCCTGACGCTGGAAGAGGCGCGCCTGGAAGAGGCGCAGCAGGCCGGCCAGGAGCCGACGGCGAGCGATGAGGATTCGCCGTACCTCAACTGAGATTCAGGGACGTGAGGTGAAACCACCGGACCCGGTTCGTTCGACCGGGTCCGTTTCTTTTTCGCATGCTCCGCAGACTTCAGCGGTCCTTGGTCTCGCCGCCGACCGTGTCTGAAGCCGCGCTCAGCGGGATGTGCAACTCGCACACCACGCCTTCCCGCGGGTACTCCAAGCGCACGGTGCCGCGCAACTGGAAGCGGATGAATCCTTCAATCAGCTGCGTGCCCACGCCGGGCTGCGGCGCGGGGGCCACGGGCGGGCCGCCGTTCTCGCGCCACAGCAGCCGCAGCCAGCCATCCTGAGCATCCCATTGCAACGAAACGCCGCCAGTGCCGTTCGACAGCGCGCCGTACTTCACCGCGTTGGTCAGCAGTTCGTGCAGCGTCAGGGCCAGCGGCATAGCGGCGTGGGGCGGCAGTCGTAGCGGCGGGCCGGAGAGCCGCAGACGGCTTGAGGGTGCGTCGGCGAAACTGCCGAGAATCAGCTGCGCCTCCTCGCCGAAGTCCACGGCCTCCCAATGTCCGGCCGCCAGGGCTTCGTGAGCGCGGGCCATGGCATGCACGCGGGCGGCAAACGCCTCGCGAAACTCCTGCAGCGAGCGCGAGGCATGGGCCGTCTGCTGTGCGATCGACAGTACTGATGCCAGGTTGTTGCGCACGCGGTGATCGAGTTCCTGCATCAGCAGCCGCTGCTGATGCTCGCTGTTTCTCCGCCGGGTGACGTCGTGAAACGATGCGACCACGGCATAGGGCGGCCCGGCATTCGGCCCGCCCATGGCGCGGGTGTTCAGCGACAGCCACATGACCTCGCCGTCCGGCCGTTGCAGGCCGCGCAACACGCCGCTGCGCGGCTCACCGGTGGCGCGCGTGATCTTGACGCAGCGCTCATCGGGCGGACACGGCGAGCCATCCTCGCGGAACCACTGCCACTGCGGCGCGGCAGCCGATGTGCCGATCATCTGCGCGCGCGGCATGCCCAGGATGCGCTCCGCTGCGCCGTTGCAGGTGGTGATGCGGTCGTCCGGGCTGAAGAGCACGATCCCCTCGGCCAAGGCATCGACGATCGACTCGTGCCGGGTGTGGCTTTCGTTCAGCGCCGCCTCGGCCTTCTTGCGATCGGTGATGTCGATCATGACGCCGTACAGCCGGTGCGGCCGGCCGTCGCGCATATCGACCGACACAATGTCGCGAATCCAGAGGTGGGTGCCGTCGGATTTCAGGAAACGGTATTCGAACTCGTGCGGCTCGCCGCGCATCGTCGATTCGACACAGAACTGCACCGATGCGTCGCGATCGTCGGGGTGAATGTGGCCCGGCCAGAAGTTGTCGTCGAGCCACACGTTCGCCGGGAAGCCGGTTATGGCCTCGGCCTGCGGACTGACGAACGTGAACTGCCATGAGCGCGGGTCGGCCTCCCACGCGATGATGCGCACGCGCTCCAGAAGCGTGCGATAGCGCTCATCGGTGCTCGCGAGCACGTCCGATGCTCCGTAACGCCGGGCATCGGCGACCGGCGCGGCGGCAGGCGGAGAGCTCGATTCGTACACCGGAACCGTCATACGCGGCCCCAGTGTACACACGCGGCCGGATGGTTCGACTCTTTCGGTTGGTCCGCTGCCAGCATCGGGTCAGGTGGGCGCGCCGAATCTCATGTGCCGACGCTACGATTGGTGATGGCGAATCCGCGCGCCGGCCGCACCAAGACAAGCAGCAGCCGGCACTGCATACATCCCAGCTTGACAGCGTCCCCGGCCCCTTCCTCGACGGCGGCGCGGACAGTCACTTTGCCGCTTGCCTCCGGCTCGCAGGCTCGGCCGCAGCAGCAGATTCGACCATCGCGCAGCGGCAAACGACGGGCCATTGTGCTGGCCGCCGTGCAGATCCTGATCGCTGCTCACATCATCCTGTGGCTGCTGAGCAGGCGTTTCGGCTGGTTCAGCGGCGGGCAGACCATCACGCCTGTCGAACCCTCGGAATCGATGGAGTTCACCAAGTACGGCTTGGTCAACGCCGGGCTGATCTTCTTCACCTTCGCATTGCTCTCGACGCTGGTGCTCGGGCGCTGGTTCTGTGGCTGGGGCTGCCACATCGTGATGCTGCAGGACCTGTGCGGCTGGTTCATGAAGCGCTGCGGCGTGAGGCCCAAGCCGTTCCGCTCGCGATTGCTGATCTACGTGCCGTTGCTGCTGGCGCTGTACATGTTCATCTGGCCGCTGGCGTACCGCTGGGGCGTGCTGCCGATGCAGGAGTGGCTGGCGACGAAGGTCGATTGGATTTCGGCGCCGGGCCAAGTCGCGCCGTGGGGATTTCACGTCGAACTGACGACACGCGATTTCTGGAAGACGTTTGCGGGCGTCGCGGTGGCGATTCCGTTCCTGCTCGTCTGCGGGTTCGCGACCGTGTACTTCCTCGGCGCCAAGGGCTTCTGCACCTACGGCTGCCCGTACGGCGGGTTCTTCGCGCCGCTCGACAAACTCGCCATCGGCAAGATTCGCGTGACCGATGCCTGCGAAGGCTGCGGCCACTGCACCGCGGTGTGCACCTCGAACGTGCGCGTGCATGAAGAAGTGCGCGAGTACGGCATGGTGGTCGATCCCGGCTGCATGAAGTGCCTGGACTGCGTGAGCGTTTGCCCCAACGAGGCGCTGTATTTCGGCTTCGGCCCCCCCACAATTGCGAAGGGAGCCGCCAAGAACAAGACGCCGGTGCGCAAGTACGACATGACGCTGGGCGAGGAGTTCGTATTCGCGGGCGTGTTCGCGCTCACCTTCTTCAGCACGCGCGGCGTGTACGGCGCGGTGCCGATGCTCATGGCGGCGGGCATGGCCGGCTGCGTGACGTTCCTTGCGTGGAAGACCTGGCGCATCCTGCGCGACGACAACGCCGCGTTTCACCATTTCCAACTCAAGTTGAAGGGGTCGATGAAGCCTGCGGGGCTGGTGTTCGCCGGCGCGACGGCGCTGGCGCTGCTGCTGACGCTGCACTCGGGCGCGGTGAAGGCCGCCGGATACATCGCGGGAAAGGAGGACGACCGTGTGACGGTTTCCCCCGATGATGCCTTCAGCGGCCGCGCCGTTGACAACGAGATGCAGGCGCGGGCCCGAAGCGGGCTGGCGTGGTACGAGCGCGCGTCGTTCCTCGGCTCAGGCGGAATCGGCCTGCTTCCCGCCAACCAGGCAGCGATCGACGTCCGCCGCGCGTGGTTGCACTGCGTGCTTCACGAGTTTGACGAGGCGGAGACGATTCTGCGCGACGCCCATACGCGGCATCAGAGTGAATCAACCTCCGCCGCGCTGGCGATGCTGTTGCGGAATCGGCACGACCAGGCGAAATCGAGCGAGGCGCTGAAACTCTACGAGGAGATTCTGCCGCAGCATCCCGACTACACGTACATGCTCGCAGAGTACGAGCAGTGGGCCTTGCCACAAGGTCGGCTGGAGCAGGTGTTGTCGGTGCATCGCGGCCGCCTCGAGCGCGATCCCTTCAATCGCGTGAGCCTGCGTGCCTCGACGATTCTGCTGCTGCAGAACAATCGCCTGGATGAGGGGCTGGCGGCAGCGGGACGCTGGTGTGATGCGCGGCCGAACGATGCCGAGGCGCATCGATGGAACGCGATCGGCATGGCGATGGCGGGGCGCGAGGGCCCGGCGATCGCATCAGCGCGCCTCGCAGTGAAGTACGCACCGCACGGCGATTACACCAATCATGAACTGCTCGCGCAACTTCTGGACGCGGCAGGGCAGATGCAGGAAGCGGCCGCGATTCGCGCGCAAGCGAAGCCGTAGCGATTCGTCAGCCTTTCTCGGCTTTCTCAAACAGCTGGTACATCGCTTCGGCGCTGGGCGCGGTGTAGGCAGCCATCCGGAACTTCGGATCAGCCATGAGGCGGCTGATCTTGCCGAGGGCCTGGATGTGATCGGAGGTCTTGTCGGGCGGCGAGGCGAGCAGGACGATCAGTCGTACGGGCTTGTTATCAATGGCGCCGAACTCCAGCGGCTCGTTGGGACGGCCGACGGCGATGACGAGGTTCTTCGACGAGTTCGACTTGCCGTGCGGAATCGCCAGGCCTTCGCCGATGCCGGTGGTGCGCTGCACCTCGCGCTCCCATACGACCTTCTTGAGTGCATCGGGCTGCGTGATGAGGCCGTTGCTCGCGAGCATGTCGATGAGTTCGTCGATCGCGCCCTTCTTGTCGGCGGCCATCAGCGGCACCCTGATGGCCTTCGGAGAAAGGATGTCAAGAATGTTCATGGTGCGACGATCGACGGAAACACGCTGGGCGGAAACGGAAGCGGGGATGGTAGCGAGACGAGGGCGCGGTGGAAAGAGATGGACGGTCAGTCGGGTTCAGTCCGCGTAGCGATGGTCGCCGACTCGGCCGTCAAGTGTTCACCGGCTTGCGCTGAAGAAGAGCCCAGTAGCCGCCATCGTGGTATCGCGTCGAGTCCTCGCCGGGCAGCCCTGCAGGCATCGTCGATTCCTGTGCGATGATCTGGAACGGATGCCACTGCGTCAGCCACGCGGCCTGCTGCTGGTTCTCCGCCGGCTCGACGCTGCAAGTGGTGTATGCGATCCAAGCCTTCCCGTTCGCCAGACGCAGAGCGTCAGCCAGGATCTGGCGCTGGATGTCGACGAGGCTGCGCAGCGAGGCCGTGCTGAATCGGTACTTCGCTTCAACCCGCCGCGCGAGAACGCCTGT
>Ga0111538_10000339_pt1 | contig 60300 bp, 55 predicted proteins | sample SoiMethybrSBSTD1_FD_79669 | JGI IMG/M metagenome (GOLD analysis project Ga0111538, IMG submission 79669) | Bulk soil microbial communities from a Populus tree surrounding site in Tennessee, USA - Soil MetaG P. TD hybrid SBSTD1 (version 2)... | ecosystem: Environmental > Terrestrial > Soil >... | reverse complement strand
CGTCAGAAATTCAAAATTCAAAATTCAAAATTCAAAAAGGACGAGACCAGGGGCGCCGCGATTCACCTTTTGCCTTTTGCATTTTGCATTTTGCATTTTGCATTTTGAATCTGGCATTACCGATGCCTCTCCAAATCAGACATCGTCTCGAGTGGTTCGTCCGGCTGCGGGTGTTCGCGGCGGGCAGCCGAGGCCTCACGCTTGAGGGCGTCGACGAGGTCAGCGCGCCTGTGGATCAGCTCTTTGCGTGCACGACGTCCGGTCGGCGCGCCGACCGCATACTCGCAGAACAACGGGAAGCCGATCGTCGAGTCCACGTAAGCCACTGCCGTGTCGGGCAGCACTCCGGGATTGACCTTGCCCCAGCTCACGGCCTCCGCCGGCGTGGCGCCGGACAACCCGCCCCACACGACCTGGTCGGTCGTGATCTGAATGAAGAAGTCGTTGCCGCCCTTGGGGATTCCGTACACCTCCCACAGCGTCGGTTGGCCCTGCAGATAAAAATTCTTGGGAGAACCTCCACCGAGTATTACGCAGCCGTTCTTCTTGCCGGCAAGGATGAACGCGCACACCTCGTTGACGTCCTTGTTCGGATCGATCATCAGCCGGCTGTCGTTCATCAGCTCGTGATAGGCGACGTTCATTCCGATCGAGCTGTCGCCGGGCGACGACGTATACAGCGGCACGCCGACGGCGGCCGCGGCCGCGACGACCGAGTAGTCCTGGCAGCCGGGCTGGCGAGTGAGCAGGTCCTGACCGAGCGCGTAGTGAAACTCCGCCGACGAGACGGGACCGTTCATTCCCGACCGCGACAGGAAGTCACGGATGTAGGCATCGGTTTCGAGCAGCACCTTCGCCGGGAAGAGCACGTCGTAGATCCGGATGACGCCTTCCTCGTAGAGCTCGACATCGTCGACGAAGGGCGTGCCGCGATGAAGCGTGAAATTGAGCGCATAGTGCAGATCGTGGTACAGGTTGGCGCCCGTACTGATCACGAAGTCGACGAGGCCGCGTTCCATCATCTCGACGACACAGCCGCCGAGACCTGCCGGCGTCATCGCGCCGGCGATCGTCAGCGCGATTGTCGTGTCATGTTCGGCCAGAAGCATCTTGTCTGTGAAAATCCGGCACGCCTCACCCAGTCGCGCTGCATTGAACGCCTGAAAGCCTTCGTCGATGAGATGGCGCACGTCTGCACTGCCGCGTGGACGGTAGTAGCGAATTGGTTTTCCTGAGAGATAGTTCGGTCGCGATTTGTCCGGGGAACCAGGTGCACGGTACGGCATGCGTCGCTAGCTTAACACCTGTCGGCGTGCCTGAAAGATGCCGATAAACGACAGGCGTGGTGTTCTCGAAATTCTCCGACGAGTTCAGTATCTCAGCGACGAAATCTGTCGGCGGCATTCGTCCCGAACGCGTGAGCGAGCTGGAGGGACGGTTTCGCACGCTTGTGCAATCGCCGCTGCGCGCGGGCATCCTGCGCTTCCTGAGCGCACGACCGAACGAGTCGTTCGACGTCGAGTCGCTGATGGCGGCGTTCGGACGTCTGCGCCTCGACGTGGACAACTGCCTGAAGGAGCTCGTGGACTTTGGCATCGTCAGCCGCGTTGCCGACGACTCGGAGAGTTACACGCTGACGCCGTCCACCGACGACGAGCGGCGCCGACTGCTCGACAACTTTCTCGAACGGCGCGCGACGGTGAGCATGGAAGATCAGTCGCCGTCGGTGCAGCGGTTCCGCGAAATGATCGGCCGCGACGAGAAGATGCTGATTGTCTTCGAGTGGATCCGCACCGCGGCGAAGTCCGACATCTCGGTCCTCATCCTTGGTCCGACCGGCTCCGGCAAAGAAGTGGTGGCGCGGATGATCCACGAGTTGAGCCGCCGTGGACGGGAAAACTTCCAGGCGGTCAACTGCGCGGCGCTGCCCGATACGCTCTTCGAATCGGAAATCTTCGGCTACGAAAAAGGGGCCTTTACCGGCGCGCACGACCGCAAACCGGGGCGCGTCGAGCTGGCGAACGGCGGCACGCTCTTTCTCGACGAAATCGGCGATTTGTCGCTGATGGCGCAGGCCAAGCTGCTGCGCGTGCTCGAGGACCGGCGATTCGAACGTCTCGGCGGCCAGAAGTCGGTCCACGTCGATTTCCGCCTCATTTCGGCGACCAATCGCCCGCTCGATCAGTTCGTTCGCGATGCGCGGTTCCGTGAAGATTTGTATTACCGCGTCAACGCGTTCTCGATCCGCCTGCCGTCGCTGCATGAGCGGCCGATCGACATCCCGGTACTCGCCACCAAGTTCGTCGGCCGCTACTGCGCGGCCAATGGCCTGCCGCTCGACGCGAAGACCTTCTCGCCTGAAGCGCTGGCGCGTCTGCAGTCCTATCCGTGGCCAGGCAACATCCGCGAGCTCGAAAGCACCGTGTCACGCGCGGCGCTGTCGGCGCCAGGACGGGTCATCCGCGATACCGACATCGAGTTCCTGCACACGCACGTCGTCGCCCCGGCGACATCGGGCGACGGATCGCGGCGGCTGCAGACGCTCGCCGAAAACGAACGCGAGCACGTGCAGCGTGTGCTCGATTCGGTCGACTGGAACAAGAAGGAAGCCGCCCGCGTGCTCGAGATCAGCCGCGGCACGCTCTACCGCAAGATCGTCGAATACAACCTGCGACCGGAGTCGAGGCTGTCCAGAAACAGATCATCGCGCTGAGGTCCCGCCCGCGCGCGGAACAGATCGTCTCCCTGAAAATCCGGAATTCCCAGATTCTCTTCCGAGCCCGCCAGGAAAGCTCGCGGCGGCATCTGCCGCCCAGCCGCGGCAGCAACTGCCGAACGCTGCACATCTGCGCAGCAGGACCAGTTATCGATCACTGTGCCGGTACGCAACACCGCAGCGCTTTGTCCTTGCGGGTTAGCAATTTACGCGTACCTCGCGCTCGCGGTTATGCGCAGGATCTGCACACATCCGGTCAGTACTTGATTAATCAGACATGCGTACGCAGTTACTAACCGCTTCGCAGTCAGATGTTTAACTGGTGATCATGGTGTCGATGAGCCGGGCGGCAGACCTCTTGCCATTGCTCAGGTCGGCTCATGAAACATCGACTTGCACATTCGTTCACCCGCATCGTTGCGTTCATTCGCATCGTTGCGGCTCTACTCGCCGTCGCGTGCGTGCCGTCGCTGGCCGCCGCCGAGCAGCCGGCCGACAAGCTCGATCGCGTCCTTCGCGATCGCTCGACACGCCTCGGCGGGTGGTCACGCGTCATCGTTGAATTCGTGGCCGACCCGGACGTTCGGGTCTTCGCCGGCAGCACCGCCGGTCGGCGCCTTGGCGCGCATGCACAGGTTGCAGAAGTCGAAAACACGCGCCTGATCACGCTGGCCGCGGACGGTCGCGTCAAGCGCATCTGGGTCGATCGGCCGACGTTCCCGACCCTGGAGCGGACGGGCGCCGCCATCGGTTCGACGCTCGTGCGCGACACACTCGGTCTGTCAGGGCGCGGCGTCGGTGTCGCCGTCATCGACTCGGGCATCACGTCGTTTCACGACGACCTCAACGCGGCCCACAGCCACAACGCCGATACCGCGGTCGTGCATTTCCGGGACTTCACACGGACGGGCGGCAGCGTGGACAAGCCGACAGACGATTTCGGCCACGGCACACACGTCGCCGGCATCATCGCCGGCACCGGCACTGACTCGAACGGCCGCCGCACAGGCGTTGCACCGGGCGCCGACCTGATTGGCCTGCGCGTGCTGGACGGCAACGGCAACGGCTACATCAGCGATGTCATTGCCGCCATCGACTACGCCATCTCGATCCGCTCGGCCTACAACATCCGCGTCATCAACCTGTCGGTGGCGGCGGCGCCGGTGGAGTCCTACGTCAACGATCCGTTGACGCTGGCGGCGCGGCGCGCCGTGGAATCGGGCATTGTCGTTGTCGCCTCGGCCGGCAACCTCGGTCGCAACGACGCCGGCCAGATCCAGTACGGCGGCATCACGTCGCCGGGAAACGCGCCCTGGGTGCTGACCGTCGGAGCGGCCAGCCATCACGGCACGGCGGCGCGCAGCGACGACTCCATCGCCGAATTCAGTTCGCGCGGCCCGACGTGGTTCGACTTCTCAGCCAAGCCCGACCTGCTGGCACCGGGGGTCGGCATCGAGTCGCTCAGCGATCCGCACAGCACACTCTACGGCCTGCTGCCGCAGTATCTGCTCGATGGCACGGTGCAGACGCCGTACAAGCCGTATCTGAGCCTCAGCGGCACCAGCATGTCGGCGCCGGTCGTTACGGGAGCGATCGCCCTCATGCTCCAGGCAAATCCCACACTGACGCCGAACGCGGTGAAGGCGATCCTGCAGTACACCGCGCAGGCGCTGACCAACGACAGTCCGCTCGCACAAGGGGCCGGCATGCTGAACGCCAGCGGCGCGGTGCGGCTCGCGAAGTTCTTTGCTGCACCGACCGCGGCGCTCGGCACGATGTCGGATGAGATCGCCGGCGAAGTCATCCCGTGGGGCCGCCACATCCTGTGGGGCAACTTCATGGTTACCGGCGGACTGCCGCTGCCCAGCGGCAACGCGTGGTCGCTCGACGTGACGTGGGGTGCACTGTCGACGCCGTCGGGCGCGTCGGTGGTGTGGGGCACCAACATCGTCTGGAGCACCCGCAGCGACGGCAACATCGTCTGGAGTACGGCGCGCAACGAGGACGGCAACATCGTCTGGAGCACCGCCCGGGACGAGAACATCGTCTGGAGTACGGCGCGCAACGAGGACGGCAACATCGTCTGGAGTACTGCCCGGGTCGATGACGGCAACATCGTCTGGAGCACCGCCCGCGATAACGACGAGAACATCGTCTGGAGCACCCGGTCCGACGACGGCAACATCGTCTGGAGCACGGCGCTGGTGCAGAACGTCGTCTGGGGCACCGACTGCGGCGGGCGCAACTGCCGCAACGTGCGATGGGGCGACCGCAGCGGCGGCATGGTCTGGGGCACCGCCCGCGGCGACGAGAACATCGTCTGGAGCACCCGCTACATCGACGACGGCAACATCGTCTGGAGCACGCGCTGGTGGGACGACGGCAACATCGTCTGGAGCACCGCCCGCAACGAGGACGGCAACATCGTCTGGAGCACGCGCAATTCAGAGGACGGCAACATCGTCTGGAGTACGCGCGCCGCCAGCGACGGCAACATCGTCTGGAGCACACGCGCCGCGGAGGACGACGGCAACATCGTCTGGAGCACCAACATCGTGTGGAGCACCAACATCGTTTGGAGCACGTCAGCGCGCGACCAGGTGGTCTGGCCCGCGTCCGTGCAGTAACCGCGCAGCACTGAGGATTCCATGAGAACCCGCATCACGATCATCTGGCTGCCGATCACCTCGCGTTAAGGATCGGCTGTGCTCCCCCAGCTGTCATACTGGCTGATCGCCAGCGTGCTGCTGGTCGCGACTTTCGGGTATCGCACCTACCGGGCAAACCGCCGCCTCACGGTACGGCTCGAGGAGGAGCGCCAGCGCGCGCAGGAGATGGGCGAACTGCATCTCGCGACCATCGAAGCGCTGGCTCTCGCGATTGACGCCAAAGATCAGACCGCTCACAACCACATCGGTCGCGTTGACCTGTACGCGACCTCGCTCGCCCGCGCGCTGGGCATGTCGGACTCGGACATCCAGGCGGTGAAGACCGCCGCGCTGCTGCACGACATTGGCAAGCTGGCCGTGCCCGAGCACATCCTGGCCAAGCCAGGACCACTCACGCCGGAGGAGTTTCAGAAGGTACGGATGCATCCGCAGATTGGCGCGGACATCATCGGGGCGATCCCGTTCCCGTATCCCGTCGCTCCACTGGTGCTGTCGCATCACGAACGATGGGATGGACGCGGTTATCCGATGGGCCTCAGGGGCGAGGAGATCCCACGCGGCGCACGCATCCTCTGCATCGTCGATTACTTCGACGCGTTGACGTCCGATCGGCCGTACCACAAGCCAATGCCGGTCGAAGCGGCAGCAGACCACATTCGCCAGGAAGCGGGCAAAGCGCTCGATCCCGAGGCGGTGGACACCTTTCTTCGCATCCTCCCGGACGTCCTCGCGCAGGTTGAAACCCTCGTTGAGCGTCCCCGCGGACCGCTCGCCGTCTCGTCGAGTGAAGGTGCGCCGATGTCTGGCACCCCGCGTGCCACGGCGCAGACGAGGGCATCGGTGTTCGAGGACATCGCCGTCGCGCACCGCGAGATCTATGCCTTATACGAACTGGCCCAGTCGATGGGGACGACGCTCGGCGTTACCGAGACGATGGATCACATCGCGTCGAAGCTCAGTCGTGTGGTGCCGTTCTCGACCTGCGCGCTGTTTCTGCATGCCGAGGACGACGACACGCTGCAGTGCCGGTTTGCGTCCGGCATCGACTCCGAGTTAATCCAGCAGTTGCGGCTCAAGAGCGGTGAGGGACTGACCGGGTGGGTGGCGCGCAACCGCCGCCCGCTCGTGAACGGTCGACCGGGTGCCGACTTGTACGCCGCCGGATTGCTGCGCAATACGGCGCTGGAGTCCGCGCTCGTCTGTCCCCTTGTATCGGGCAACAGCATCATCGGAGCGCTGGCCGTTTATCACACGCAGGAGAACTTCTACTGCGACGATCACCGCCGTCTCCTGGATCGAGTCTGCGAACAGGCGGCAGCAGTCATCCGCAATGCCATCGTGTTCGATCAGACGCACGAGGCGTCGCTCACCGACCAGTTGACCGGCCTGCCGAACACGCGGTCCATGTTCCGGCACCTGACGCGGGAGCTGGCGCGAACGTCGCGTCTCGGCGCAGAGGTGTCGCTGCTGCTGCTCGACCTGAACGGGTTCAAGGACATCAACGACACCTACGGTCACCACGCCGGCGACCGGGCGCTGCGCGAGGTGTCCAACGTCCTGCGCGCATCCATTCGGCCCTACGACGTGTGTGCGCGCTACGCCGGTGACGAGTTCATCATCGTCCTGTCCGGCTGCAGTCGCGAAGAGGCCGAAACGAAGCAGCGCGATCTGCAGCGCAGCGTCGAGCGGATGGTGTTCGAGGCCGTGCCCGGCACGCAGGTGCCGATGTCGATCAGCGTCGGCTCCGCGGTGTTTCCGCACGATGGCGAGACCTACGAATTGCTGCTGGCGACCGCCGACAGCCGGATGTACAAGGACAAGACGCAACGCAAGCGCGAGGGTCAGGCGAACACGCCGCGCCTGCAGGTGCTGCCCGAACCCCACTTCGACATCACGTCGGCCTGACGCGTTCTGGAGCCACCGCGCTCCGGGTAAACTTCGCGTTAGTGCCAACGGTAACCGTTCCGCTGGTGAGCGTCGCGTCGGTGACGCCGCGCTCACGCCTCCTCACGCTTGATCTGCACAATCAGCCGTTCGAGTTCAGGCCGGGGCAAGCGGTGCTGATCGGCGCGGCGGGGTATCTGCCGCGCCGTCCCTATTCGATCGCCTCTTCGCCGGAGCGCACCGACGAAACGAGAGTCCTGGAGCTGCTCATCGCGCTCGAGACCGACGGGGGGCTGGGCCCCCACCTCGCCGACGTGCGGCCTGGAAGCGCGATCGATCTCGAGGGACCGTTGGGGTCGTTTCTTTTTCCGCTCGCCGACCCGCCGCAGCACCGATTGCTGTTCGTGGCGGGGGGAACAGGGATCGCGCCGCTGCGGGCGATGATCGATCACGTCACGCGACGTCATTCGTCGCGGCAGTTGTCGCTGCTGTACAGCGCTCGCAACGGCGACGAGTTCGCGTTCATCGACGAGCTGCGCGGCCACGCGAGGCACGGGAGTCTCGAGCTGCTGCAGACGGTGACGCGCGACGACAGCGCGACGTGGGCCGGCAGTCGCGGCCGGATCGGGCGAGCCCACTTCGAAAGCGTCGTGCACGATCCGGCAGACACGTTGTGTTTCGTTTGCGGCCCGAAAGCGCTCGTCAGCGAGTCGGTGACGACGCTGGCAGCGCTTGGCGTGCCGGCCGAGGCCATACGGACGGAGTCCTGGGTCGTGCCGAGGGCATAAAAGTCGTTCGGATCGTTCGAGTCGTTCGAGTCGTTCGGATCGTTCGGATCGTTCGAGTCGTTCGAGTCATCCGGTCGTTATCGGGTTCGCCCGCGTTCGACCGAACGTCTGCAGGCGGGGCTCTGGCAGGCTATCCGAGACTTTCCGTTTCGAGGAGTCGCGGACTTCACGAAGCCAGCGATTTCGCGAAGGCTGAACGCGATCCGCAGTGCGTTCCGCACCAGCTGCAGATTTAAGGCTACATTCCCGTGACGTGGAAGCCGGCGTCGACGAGCATCACTTCTCCGGTAATGCCCTTCCCCGCGTCGCTGAGGAGAAATGCGGCCGCTTCCGCCACCTCCACCGCGTCCACGTTGCGCCGCAACGGCGCCCGGTCCTTGTAAATGTTGAGGATGTTGGAGAAGCCGGAAATGCCAGCGGCCGCCAGCGTCTTGATGGGGCCGGCCGAGATGGCGTTGACGCGCACGTTCTTCTGGCCGACGTCGGCGGCGAGATAGCGCACCGACGCCTCGAGGGCGGCCTTGGCAACGCCCATCACGTTGTAGTTGGGGAACACCCGTTCGCTGCCCAGGTAGGTGAGCGTCAGGATGCTGCCGCCGCCGCGCTTTTCCATCAGCGGCAGCGCACCGCGCGTCAACGCGACGAGCGAATAGGCGGAAATATCGAGAGCCATGCGAAAGCCTTCGCGCGTGGACATGGAAAAAGGCAGCGACAGCTCTTCACGCGGCGCGAACGCTGCGCCATGGACGACGAAATCGAGACCACCGAAGTCGCGGTCGACACGTGCGAACACCGCCTCGATGTCACTGTCGGACCCGACGTCACAGGGCAGGATCAGCGGTGCCGGGTCGAGGCCTTGAGACAGCTCATGGACGTGTTCTTCGAACCGGCCCTGATAAGTGAGCGCCAGGCGGGCGCCGCGCGCGGCCGTTATCTGCGCAATCGCCCACGCGATCGAACGTTTATTGGCGACACCGACGACCAGCCCGTGTTTCCCCGTAAAGTCGGCCATGCTGAGATTGTCTACCGGAGAGGCGGTGAGGAGGGGAGCTACCGGCCGCGCTTGCGTCCGCCGCCCGGTCGTGGGCCGCGGCCCTGCCCTGGTCGCCCCGACCCGCCCTGACCTGGACGGTTACCGTGACGTTGCCCCTGCCCGCCGCCCTGGCCGGGACCGCGCTGACCACCCTGACCACCGGAACGTTGACCGCCAAAGCGCTGTCCCTGACCTGACGGCTGACCATGCTGCCCGTGCGCATGCCGGGCCGGTCGGTGACCGCGATTCCGTTGACCGTTGCGGTCGAACTTTCCGCCTGCCGGACGGAACGTGAAGTCGGGTGCCTTGCGTTCGGGAGTGTGACCTTCGGGGCGTGGCAGCGTCGCTCGTATCAACGGCCGATGCACCGGCCATTCGTCCCGATCGGTATCGGCGTCGTCGACGTCGGCCGCGTCGGCGTCGTCCGGAGTCGTCTCAGGGTCGGCGGCGACCTCCGTCTGCTCCGCTGCTTCGATCGTTTCAGCAGCTTCCAGCGGTTCCTCGGCAGTGGTCATTTCTTCCGGCAATTCCTCAACGGTCGCAGGCAGCCGACCCGGACCTTCAACGAGTTGGGCGCCGAGCACACCACCCTTGCGGCGCCGGGCAGCGGGCACCTTGGCATGCTTGTATTCGTGTTCCGCGTCGCACGTGGTACAGCGCGTCTGTTTGACGGTGTCCTCAATCATCGCCACGACCGCATGGTTGGTGATGCGGCGCTCACGCGGACAGTAGTCGTCGAGAATGTCACCGAGCCGAAGCCGGCGTTGCTGCATGAAATCCCCCGGAACCGATTCCGTCAGGCGGGAGTCGAGAGCGTCAGGTGCAGGGTGTCGGCAAGTCTAGCAGGGAAAAGGCGATTTCGAAATCCCAAACCCCGAATCCCAGAGCCAGAATTCCAAAAAACCAACTGGTTCGAAAGTGCTATTGCCGCTGGACCGAGCCGATCCATGTGCGGCATTCGGCCAGAGCGGCCCTGACGGCTTCCGGATTCGTCGACTGCGGGGTCCGCCTGGCTTTGACGGACGCGAGCGCCGTCGCCGCCAGCGGGGCGTCCTCACCGAACATCTCGCTCGCCTCACGCCACTCGCCCATCGTCAAATTGCTGAAATCGCGGCCTTCCGCCAGCAACCGCCGGACCATCGCACCGACGACCTCGTGCGCGCGCCGGAATGGCATGCCGCGCGTCGTGAGGTAGTCGGCCACGTCGGTTGCCAGCAGGAGTCCGGACGCCGCCTGCCCGGATCGCTCGGCGTTGATGGTCAGCCGCGACACCACGGCGTGAACGGCCTGCAGCGAAACGGCCAGCGTTGATTCGGCGTCGAAGACCGCCTCCTTGTCCTCCTGCAGATCCTTGTTGTATCCGGTGGGCAGTCCCTTCATGGTCACCAGCCAGCCGGTCAGGCGGCCGACGGCACGACCTGTCTTGCCGCGTACGAGTTCCAACGGATCCGGGTTTTTTTTCTGCGGCATCATGCTGCTGCCGGTTGCCGATTCATCGGCCAGCTCAAAGAACCCGTGTTCCTCGCCGGTAAAGATGATCAGGTCTTCCGCCATCCTGCTCAAATGCACCATCGCCAGCGACACACCGTATAAGAACGCCGCAACGAAATCGCGATCGGACGAGGCGTCCATGCTGTTGGGAACGACCTTCGAGAAGCCGAGCGCATGCGCCAGCCGACCGGTGTCAACTGGATAGCTCGTTCCAGCGACTGCGCCGGATCCGAGCGGCAGCGCATCGGCCTCGGCTGCTGCCGCTTCCAGGCGCGCATAATCGCGGCGCAGCGCGCTGACGTGCGACAGAAAGAAATGGGAGACGAGCACCGGCTGCGCGCGACGGAAGTGCGTGTACGAAGGCATCAGCGCGGTGCCCGCACGCTCCGCCTGGTCGGCGCAGGCGCCGACCAATGCCACCAGCGTCTTCTGCAGCAGCGGAATGCGGCGGCGCAGGTACAAGCGAAGGTCGAGCGACACCTGTTCGTTGCGCGAGCGCCCGGTGTGCAAACGCCGGCCGGCGTCGCCGATCCGTTCAATCAACCGACGCTCGACGAAGCTGTGGACGTCCTCGTCCGGCCCGGCGACTGACGCCGGATTACGGCGACCTTCCTCCAGGATCTCGTTCAGCGCAGCCACAATCGCACCCGCATCGTCGGCGCTCAGCATGCCGGCGGCCGCGAGCGCTTCCGCCCAGGCGATGCTGCCCGTCACGTCGTCTTCGAACAGGAGCCGGTCGACGCCGAACGAGATCCCGAAGTCGAACGCCGCCGGATCGGGCGTCGTGTCGAAACGACCAGACCAGAGCGTCATGAGCGATTCACCAAGGGAGGCCGCCGTTCGCCGCCGTCGAAGACGTCGAGCACGTTGGGCTTCAATCGCAACGTGACCGAGGTTCGCCCGGCCGACTCGCGATAGGCGGCCTGAAGCAGCAGTGCTGCAGGCGCGGGAGTCGCCGTCGACGCGCTGAGTCCGTACTGGCCGCCGATCAGCGACAGGCTTTCGATCAACTCCTCCAACTCCATCGCCACGCCATTCACCGACGCTGGCCGACCGTCGGCAAAGCCGATCGTCACGTCAGCGCCCTCGTCTGTCGCACGACGTCCTGTCCCAGCCAGCGGCCGAAGAAGGAGGTGGCGCTCGGCGCGAATGGTGCCAGACGACGAGACGTGATGCATCTTTGCGTAGTCCGATGGATCGATCCCCTGCGCACCCCATTCGCGCGCCGCCGCGATGACGGGCAGCGCCGCATCAAGACGATGGATATGCGCGTCGAGTGACTCGTGCATCGCCGCGTGTGCGACGGCGTCGGCGCGCTCGATCTTCGCTATGTCGAGGAGTGCCGATGCGAGGACGGGATACGCCAGATGCCGCAGTGCCTCATCGTCGAGAGGCTCGGGTCGGGCGACGGCGGGGAGAACGGTGTTTCGTGCAAACACCTCGCACCGGTCGACCACATGCGCACGGGTGGCGCCGCACGCGAGCGCGCGCGCGTAGACCTCCTCGAGATCGTCCGTCTGCCCGACGTCGACGGTAACGGTGACGACTTCGGCGCCGTAGGTTTCGATCAGCCAGCGAACGGCGGCCGACGACGCCAGGCTGCCCGAATAGGCGAGGACGATGCGCTGCAGGTCCACCGCGTCCTTCCTACAGCTGCTCGAAGCGCTTGACGAGCGCGCGGGCACGCCGTGCATCGGGAGCGATGACGAGGATGGTGTCGTCGCCGGCGAGCGTGCCGACGACTTCCGGCAACTGCGCCGCGTCGATGGCCACGCCGAGCAACTGCGCCTGGCCGGGGCCGGTCCGCAGCAGGACGAGCTGCTGGACGCGATCGACACGCGTCAGATAGTCGGCGGCGGCGCGGTTGAGCAGCGACTGTCCGTTCGGCGGCGTGCGCTGCGGCGCCGGCGGCGCCTGGTAGGCCCCGTCGACGCCGCCCTTGACCAGCCCGAGCTCGCGGATGTCGCGCGACAGCGTCGCCTGCGTGACGTCGAAGCCGGCGCCGCGCATGCTGCGCCGCAACTGCTCCTGACTGCGCACGCGGGAGCGCTGAATGAGGTCGACGATCGCTGACTGGCGCCGCGCTTTCATCGGTCCTTCAGCATACAACAGGAGCTTGACTGATTATGCATCCATCTGTATAAATATTCTTTTGCACCGACGCTGAACATGCCTGTCACTGCCCCGCTCTCGTCGCCGGCTGCCACGTCTGCACAGACGCGCACCCGGGTCGCCATTGCCGGCGCGACCGGCTATGCCGGCCAGGAGCTCGTCCGCATCCTGGCCCGCCACCCGGCAGTGACGCTGGTCGCCGCCATGTCGTCGGCCGCCAGCGCGGCGCGGGCGCTGCCGGCGCTGGCGCGGATCTGGGACGGCGCCGTCGTCCCGCTCGACGTCGAACGCCTGGCCACCGACGCGGACATCGTTTTTCTCGCGCTGCCGGAGGCGGCCGCGGCGGAGCTCGCACCGGCACTGGTCGAGCGCGGCCGCCGCGTCATCGATCTGTCCGGGGCCTTTCGCATTCGAAACGACGCCGACCGGCAGCGGTGGTATCCGGCGACGACCGCGCTGCCCGCAGGCACCGTCTACGGCTTCTCCGAGCGCAACACAGCGGCCATCCGCGAGGCGCGGCTGCTGTCGAACCCGGGCTGCTACCCGACCGCTGCGCTGATGGCGCTCGATCCGCTCGCCCGCGCCGGCCTGCTGACGGGGACGGTGTTCGTCGATGCGAAATCGGGCGTCTCCGGCGCCGGCAAAACGCCGAGTGACCGCACCCACTTTTCCGAGAACCATGGCAGCGTCGCGGCATACGGAATCTTCTCGCATCGTCACACCGCGGAAATGGAGCAGGAACTGCCCGTCGCCGTGACGTTCGTTCCGCATCTGGTGCCGCTGGACCGCGGGATCCTCGAAACCATCTACGTGTCGCTACGGCCCGGCACGACCGAGGCGCAGATCGCCCAGGCGCTCCGCTCGGCGTACGCGGATGCGCCGTTTGTCCGGTTGACGGCGGCAGCCCTGCCCGAGATCAAGCACGTCGCGCACACCAACTTCTGCGATATCGGCTGGAAGGTAGACGAAGCCGGATCGCGTGCGGTGCTCGTGGCAGTACTCGACAACCTTGTGAAGGGAGCCGCCGGCTCCGCCGTCCAGAACCTGAACATCATGCTCGGCCTGGACGAGCGCACGGGCCTGCTCTGATGCGCCGTTCACGCCTGGTCCTGAAGCTCGGTGGCGAATTGCTCGAGCGGCCGCAGGACGTGCAGCGTGTCGCCAGGGCAATCGCCGCACTGTCGAAACGCTCTGCACTGGTGGTCGTGCACGGCGGCGGAAAGGAAATCGACGCGGCGCTCGCCGTGGCCGGCATTCCCAAGCGTCAGGTCGACGGTTTGCGCGTCACCGACGCGCCGACACTCGACGTCGTCGTCTCGGTGCTCGCCGGAGCCATCAATACACGCCTGGTTGCGGCGGTGCGGCGCGCGGGCGTCAAGCCCGTCGGGTTGACCGGCGCGGACGCGACGGTGGTGACGGTGAAACGCGCGGCGGCGGTGACGAGCGTCGCCGGTGAGCGTGTCGATCTCGGCCTGGTCGGATCCCCGATCGCGAACGGCCGGCCGCAGTTGCTGTCCGTTCTGCTGTCGGCAGGATATGTGCCGATCATCGCGTGCGTCGGCTCGACCCGCGACGGTCAGCTGATGAACGTCAACGCCGACACGCTCGCCTCTCACCTGGCCACCGCGTTGCGCGCGCAACGGCTCGTGATCGCGGGAGGAACGGCCGGGGTCCTCGACGAACAGGGTCAGACGATTCCGCGGATGACCGGCCGCGAGGCGGCGCGGTTGATCAAGACAGGAACCGCCAACAAGGGCATGGTCGCCAAGCTGCAGGCGTGCCGCGCCGCTCTGGCCGGCGGCGTTGGCGACGTGGTGATTGCCGATGGCCGCACCGTGCGGCTGGATACGCTCGCAGTCGATACAACTCGGCCCCGTTCCGCCGACGTTCGGAACGAGCGAACGCGGAGCGGCTGCACACAGGTGGTGCGATGAAAGTGACGCTGGACGACATTCAGGGGCGGGAATCCCGCCACGTGCTGCAGACGTATCGACGCCAACCGGTAGCGTTCGTACGCGGCAGCGGTCCGCGTCTTTATGACGTCGACGGCCGCGAGTATCTCGACTTCGTCTCCGGCATCGGCGTCGCCTCGCTGGGTCACGCCCACCCGGGACTGGCAGCCGCCATCGCCGAACAGGCAGCCACGCTGTTGCATACGTCGAACCTCTACTACCACCCGTATCAGGCAGAGGCCGCTTCGCGACTGACGGCGCTGTCGGGGCTGGCCCGAGTGTTCTTCTGTAACAGCGGCACGGAAGCGAACGAGGCATGCCTCAAGTTCGCCCGCCGCTACTGGCACACGCAGGGAGTCAAGGGCCGTGTCGGGTTTGTCGCCATTGAGGGCGGGTTCGCGGGCCGGACCATGGGCGCGCTGTCGGTGACGCACGACGAGCACTATCGCGGTCCGTTCATGCCGCTCCTCGAGCCAGTCACCTTCGTACCCGACACACGACCCGATCTGCTGGCGGGCGCGGTCAACGACACGACGGCGGCGATCATCGCTGAGCCGATTCGCGGCGAAGGCGGGATCCGTCCACTGCCACCCGCGTTTGCTCAGGCGATCCGCGATGTCTGCAAGCAGACGGGTACGCTGTTGATTGCCGACGAGGTGCAGAGCGGCCTTGGGCGCACCGGCTATCCGTTTCACTGCCAGGCGTTCGCCTGGCAGCCGGACCTGATTTCAGTCGGCAAGGCGCTCGGCTCGGGCGTTCCCGTCGGCGCTGCGCTCGTGTCCGAACGCGTGGCTACCACGATTTCATTCGGCGACCACGGCAGTACATACGGGGGAAACCTGCTGGCGACGCGCGCCGCGGCATTCGTTCTCGAGCAACTGACCGAGCACGGCCTGCTCGAACATGTGAAGACCGTCGGCGCACATTTCGAACGCCAACTGCGGACGCTCGCACTGAAGCATCCGGTCATCCTCGAGGTGCGGGGGGCCGGCGTGATGCGCGGCATCGAACTGCGCGTCGATGCGGCGCACGCGGTCGACCAGGCGCGCCAGCGCGGCCTGCTCGTCAATCGCACAGACGAGAAAGTGGTCCGACTGTTGCCACCGCTGACGATCGAGCCGAAAGACATCGACCGGGCGGTTGCGGTCCTCGATGAAGTCTTCGCGGCCATTACATCGGAGGTGCCCGCATGACGCCAGCCGTTGCCGTGCCGTTGATCCGTCGGTCTGACGTGGTGTCCAGTGACGTCGTGTCCGGCTTGAGTCAGGCCGCCGACGGCCTCCGCCGGGCCGATTCCAGCGACGCCCGGGCAATTTACGACCTCATTTGCGCTCACGTAGACGAGGGACATCTCCTTCCGCGGCATCTCAACGAAGTGACGGCCCACGTGCATCGCTTCATCGTCGCGGTGGATGAGGGCCAGGTGATCGCCTGCGCGGATCTGGCGCCGCTCAGCCGCGCGGTTGCGGAAGTGCGCTCGCTGGTTGTCGACGATGCGGCACGATCAAATGGAATCGGCCGTCAGTTGATCGATGCGTTGATTGAGAAAGCGGAGCGTGCCGGCTTCGAGAAGCTGTGCGCGTTCACCCACGCGCCCGGCTACTTCGTCCAGCTCGGCTTCTCGATCGTCCCGCACGAGTGGATGCCAGAGAAGATTCAGACCGACTGTGGAACGTGCGCGCAGTTCCGTCGCTGCGGACAGTACGCAGTGATGCTTCCGCTGACACATACGGAGCACGCGTTCGTGCCGCTTGCCTCCCTTCATGGCTGACGCCTCAACCATCCGCTGGACGACCAATCCAGTTGCAGGTGGAGTAACCGCACCGAAGGGGTTCACGTCGGCGGCGCTGCATTGCGGAATCAAAGCAAAAGCCGGCGCGCTCGATTTGACGGTCATTGCGGCGAACGCGCCGGTGCCGGCGGCGGGACTGTTCACGACGAACCTTGCTCAAGCCGCGCCCGTTCTGCTGTCGAAACAGCATTTGGACAAGACCGGAGGGCTGGCGCGGGCGGTTGTCATCAACAGCGGCTGTGCCAACGCGTGCACCGGCACGCAGGGGCTCGCCGACGCCGTGCAGATGGCCGCCGAAGCCGCCAGTTGCCTTGGCTGCTCCGTCGACCAGGTGCTCGTCGCTTCGACCGGCGTCATCGGCGTCAATCTGACGATGGCCAAGGTCGCGCCCGGCATCCGCACGGCTGTATCGCAGCTTGCGCCAGGGAAGGGCAGCGAGACGGCGCGTGCCATCATGACGACGGATCCGTTTCCGAAGGAGGACGCGGTACGGGTCGAAACCGCGGCTGGAAGCTTCATCGTCGGCGGGACCGCCAAAGGGTCCGGAATGATCGAGCCGAACATGGCAACGATGATCGGGCTGCTCACGACCGATGCACAGGTGCCACCTGCGCTGCTGCGGCGGGCCCTGGCAGAATCGGCGCGAGACACGTTCAACGCCATCACCGTCGACGGCGAATGCTCGACCAATGACACACTGTTCGCGCTTGCCTCCGGCGCCAGCGGCGTCATCATCGATGAGGAAAGTTATGCCGCATTGCTCGACGGTCTGCTGGCGGTGTCGAGAAAGCTCGCCGTCGACATCGTGCGCGGCGGCGAGGGTGCAACGAAAGTGATTCGCGTCACCGTGCAGGACGCACGGACCATGGATGAGGCACGTCAGGTCGCACGGACGATTGCGAACTCGCCGCTGGTCAAGACGGCCGTTCACGGAGCTGATCCCAACTGGGGCCGCATCGTCGCGGCGGCCGGACGCTCGGGCGTGACGTTCGACGTCAACCGCGCCAGCGTGCTCGTCGGCGGCGTCCTCCTCTTCGAAAACGGCCTGCCTCATGACGAGTCGGCGCCCGTTGCCGCCGAGCACATGAAGGGAACCGACATCGACATCACGGTGCACCTGGGAACGGGTGGTGCCATCGACGCCACGATCTGGACCTGCGATCTGAGCGCAGAGTACGTCCGCATCAACGGCGAGTACCGGACCTAGCCGTGGCAACCGTCCCGCCGCCCACCAGCGTGGGCAAAGACTTTCTTTCGATTCTCGATTTCGCAGACAGGGATCTGGACCGCTTGCTCGCGCTTGCCGCCGAGGTCAAAGCCGACCGGCGCCTCGGTCCGCGGGCGCCGACGTCTGCTGCGCTCAACGGCCAGCACGTCGGCCTGCTCTTCGAAAAGCCCTCGCTGCGCACTCGTGCAACGTTCGAGGTGGCGATTCGGGAGCTCGGCGGCCACGCCCTCGACGTGCCGGCAGAATTCGCCGGCGGCTCGCGCGAACCGCTCGAGGACGTGGCGCGCAATCTCGAACGCTGGGTGCACGGTCTCGTCGTCCGTACCTATGCGCAGGCGAAAGTCCAAACGTTCGCGCGCTCGGCGAGCCGGATGCCCGTGATCAACGCGCTGACAGACGAGCAGCATCCGCTGCAGGCGCTGGCGGACATCATGACCATGCGCGAGCGCTGGGGCCGCGCGCCGGGCCGCCGCGTGGCCTTCGTCGGCGACGGCAACAACGTCGCCACGTCATTGGCACACGCCGCCTGCATGGCCGGGATCACGGTTCATGTCGCGACGCCGCCCGGCTATGAGCTGCCGCAATCGGTCGTGCAGGAGGCGTCCCGGGTCGCCCGCGAGGGCGCTGAAATTCGTTCCTTCACAGATCCGCTCGAGGCCGTTGCCGGTGTGGATGCGGTGTACACGGATGTGTGGGCGTCAATGGGTGAGGAGCGGGAGGCCGATCAACGGCGACTGATTTTCTTCCCCTACCAGGTGAGTCGGCAGCTGATGTCGCAGGCCGCGCCCGACGCCTTGTTCATGCACTGCCTGCCGGCGCATCGCGGCGACGAAGTGACGACAGAGGTCATCGAATCACCGGCGTCCGTCGTCTTCGATCAGGCCGAGAACCGGCTGCATACGCAGAAAGCGCTGCTGCTGATGCTGCTCGCGTCGTGAGGATACAATTCGGCCCCGGTGAAACCCTGGCTCGCGCACTACGACTCCGACGTCTCCCCCTCACTAGCTCCGTATCCTGAAAAGACGCTGATCGACTACCTCGATCGACTTGCATCCGAGCATCCGTCGAAGGTGGCGCTGTTGTTCAAGGGCGCTGCCATGACCTACCGCGAGCTCGATTCGCTGAGTACCGCGTTCGCCGCCGCTCTCGCCGCGCTCGGCGTGAGCAAGGGGGATCGCATCGCCGTTCTGCTGCCGAACTGCCCGCAGTTTCTGGTGGCCGAATTCGGGGGGTGGAAGGCAGGCGGCGTGATTGTCGCGCTGAACCCGACCTACAGCGAACGTGAGCTCGAGCAGGCGATGGTGTCGACCGGCACGGAAACCGTCGTCGTGCTGACGCCGTTCTACGGACGCGTCAAAGCCATCCAGAAGAACACGCCGGTGCGGCGGATCATCGCCACCTCGATCAAGGAATACCTGCCGGCGGCGTTGCGGCTGCTCTTCACACTCTTCAAGGAGAAAAAGGAAGGGCACCGCATCTCGCTCGAAAAGGACGACGTCTGGTTGCAGGATCTGCTGACCGCGCATCGCGGGGCGTCGAGACCGGCGGTGGCGGTCGGCCCGGACGATCGGGCGGTAGTGCTGTCGAGCGGTGGAACGACCGGCACGCCGAAGGGTGCGATCGGCCTGCACCGCCACTACGTCGCCGCCGGCCTGCAGCTGTACGAATGGACGAAGTCCGCCAAGCAACCGTGGACCGACGTCATCATGCTGCCGCTGCCGTTGTTCCACGTCTACGCGAACGTCGGCGTGCAGCCGCTCGCGCTCGTCGGACCGAACCCGTTATCGCTGGTGCCGAACCCGCGCGACATCGGCGACCTCCTGAAGACGATCAAGCAGGTCAGGCCAGCGTTCTTCAACGGGATTCCGACGCTGTACAGCGCTCTTCTCAACCACCCCGACGTGCGCGCCGGGAAGGTGGACCTGAGCTCGATCAAGCTCTGCTTCTCGGGCGCTGCCGCATTGATGGCAGAAACCAAGCGGCAGTTCGAACAGCAGACCGGCGCGACCATCATCGAGGGTTACTCGTTGACGGAAGGGATGATGGCGTGCTGCGTCAACCCCGTCCGTGGGACAAAGAAACTCGGATCGATCGGGCTGCCACTGCCCGACATCGAAGTCCGCATCGTCGATTCGCAGGAGGCGTCGAAGATCCTTCCGCCCAACGAGGTCGGTGAAATGCTGCTGCGCGCACCGCAGCACATGTCCGAGTACTGGAACAATCCTGCCGAAACCGCGATGACGCTGCAGGTGCACGGCGAGGGTGGACTGTGGGTCCATACGGGCGACCTCGCGTATATGGACGAGGATGGATACATCTTCCTCGTCGACCGCAAGAAGGACCTGATCAAGACCAGCGGTTACCAGGTGTGGCCGCGGGAGATCGAAGAAGTGATTGCGACACATCCGGCCGTTCACGAAGTGGCGGTGGCGGGCGTGCCGCATCCGACGAAAGGCGAGGTCGCCAAGGCGTGGGTGGTTCTCAAGCCGGCGGCGCAGGCGAGCGAGGAAGATGTGCGCGCCTTCTGTCGCGAACGTCTGGCTCCGTACAAAGTACCTGCTTCGGTCGAATTCAGGACGGACCTGCCGAAGTCGATGGTCGGAAAGGTGCTGCGCCGGATGCTTACCGCCGAAACTGCGGCGCCGCGATAGAAACTCCCGAGGCTGCAAGCGCTTCTCGAATCCGCCCGGCCATCACCGCGGCGCCAGGCGTATCCCCGTGAATGCAGATGGTGTCGGCCTGCAGCGCAACCAACCTTCCGTCAGCAGCCAGGACGGCGCCGTTGGACACCATCGCAACGGCTCGTCGAGCGACCTCGACTTCGTCGTGAAGAACGCTTCCCGGCTGGTCGCGCGGCAACAGCGTCCCGTCAGAACGATAGCCGCGATCGGCGAACGCTTCGCTGACGGTACGAAGGCCGAGGCGTGCTCCAGCGGCGAGCAAACGCGATCCTGCCAGGCCGAAGAGTGCCAGTTCCAGGTCGACGCCCGCCACGGCGCGAGCGACGGCTTCCGCCAGGTCCTCGCTGCGCGCCGCCATGTTGTACAACGCCCCGTGCGGCTTGACGTGGAGCACGCGGACTCGTTCACGCGCCGCGATCTCTGCGAGCGACGCAAGCTGCGCGGCGATGCACTCGTGGAGCTCTTCGGCAGAAAGGTGCATTTCACGGCGACCGAAGTGTTCGCGGTCCGGAAACGAAGGGTGTGCGCCGGCCGCGACGCCGTGATCGCGCGCCAGCGCAAGCGCTTCCCGCATCGAATTGAGGTCACCGGCATGGTAGCCGCACGCGATATTCGCGGATGAAATCAGCGGAAACAGTGCGGCGTCCTGTCCGCATCCCTCGCCGACGTCGGCATTCAGATCAATGGAAGTCCTGCGCATGCTCCGGGACACAGTTGTAAGCGGCCGCACATTCCTGAGGCTGCTGGCGGATCCGATCGGATGATTTTCTCAGGAATCCGAGCGGCACACAGGTTGAACTAAGGGTGGGCGTCGGTCTGTGGTTCGCGGCAGGGTGCCGCGAACATTGGGGGGAGCCAGGCCGGCACTTCAGGATGGGAATGCCGATGAGGCTTCCCATCCTTTCTTTTTTCCGGCTGAAGCCGGAAGCCACGGATTGCGGCGACGCTAGACGCCTGCGCCCTCCGGGTATTCCAGAGCCAGCTTCAATTCGCGAGCGAGCGAGTCGACCGTCGTCCCCTGACGCTTCCACGCTCCCTCGCTCTCGAATCGCAGGTCCCCGATCCGACGGCCCCAAGGCGCGATGACGCGGCCGATCGCGCGAAAGTCGCTGCGGTCCGCGTGATCCTGATCGAGCCGGCGCACGACATCGGGGGCGACACGGACGAAGGCACGGAGCGCTGCCGCCGATTTGATGCTGTACTTGCGGCCATTCCACGCCGCGCTGAACACCACCGACACCTGCTTGAAGTAGTTCACGAAAAACTTCTTCGCGTCGTCGCGGAAGTCCGCTGACTTGCGCGGCCCGCCGAAGGCGTCGCTGGCAAACAGCTTCTTGAGCTCCTGCGCCAGGGGCGCCTGAGCCACGCGACCGCGGCCGACGCCCAGCAGCTTGATTTCGCCGTGCAGCGGCGAGTCCTCACGATCGTTCAGCGCTCGGACGACGTCGTGCGCGGCCGCCAGGGCGTCGTCTCGATACAATTGCCGGCCCGACAGGCTGACGAGGTGAGAGGCGTTGAGCCTGGTGTGCTTGGCGTTAATAGTGACGAACATCTGGACGATGTGGTCCTCGGGCAGCCGGTCGAAGATGATGGCCGGCACCGTAAAGTCCTCGTCGCGCATGTTGTCGATGTCCGCATGCAGCGCCAGCAGACGGTGCTGGCCGTCTATCGCGCGCAGGATGCCTTCACGCTCGGGCACTTTCAGGCGTCCGACGCTCGACCCACTCTGAACCGGCTCGAAGGTCAGCTTCTCGTCGCAGGAGATGATGACTGCGCCGGGGATGGACGGCAGGTCATGCGCCTGACGACATTGCTCGTAATACTGGACGAGTTCGTCGATCTTTCGCCTGATGATGTGGCGCTGATACGCCTTCTCACTGGAAGCGATGCGGCGCTCGAGCAGGTCCCAGTTCACCTTCGACGGCGCCTTCTTGCTCCCGCCTCGAACCGGCTGACCCGTCTCACCGTAGTTCAGCACTTCGAAGCGGACGAGCTTATCGATATCGCCGGCGGTCAGCGACGCCTGGTAGAACTGCACGCCGAACTGCTGCATCCGGATAGCAGCGACGCTAATCATGCGGTGTGTGTCCCCCGGCGGCGCTTCGCCGCCCTCGAAAGAGGCGAATTGTATCGGGCGGATGGCCGCAAACTCAACCCGATTTTCGCCAAAATCTGTTCCGACGATTCGATTCTAGCTGCGCTCCGCGAGGCTAACGTGCTAGCCGGAAACGAGTTATATCGAATTGCCCGAAACCTGAGCCCTTCGCGCGCTCCTTCAGTCGGACGAGTCCGTACATCGCGACGGAAAAAAATGCACAGGCGATGACGGCCAGCGTAAAAGGAAGCCGTCTGTGAATTGGCGCACTCAGCACGCCATAAACCATCTCGACGTGCACCCAGTAGACGAAGAGCGAGGCTCGCCCGAACTGCTGGAGGGGCGCGGCCCGCCAGAACCGGCTCAGCACGTCAGCCGCCGTCAGCCCAAGAAGGAGCAGGCCGAGCCGTATGAAGAAGAACGTCGGCGAGCTGGTCCAAAAGTCCGACTCCGGGTACAAAGGCGGAAGAAGCGAGCACAGGTAGCCCGCCGTACCTACCACTGCGCCGCCAATCGCAAGCCGGATTGGAAGCCGCCCTTCGTCTTTTCCACTCGAATAGGCGTCGAGCCAGGTCCCCACAGCACATCCCGCGGTCAGGAAACCTGCCCAGGGGAAGAGCGCGAAGTTTGTGAGGCCCCGGAGCGGGACCAGGTAGCCTTCCAGCGGGTCGGGCAAGCCACTCAGCAACGCCGATTGACGAACGAGCGGCGTGAGCATGGCCGCCGCGACCGTCAGAAGGATAAACAGCGCGGCGCGCGCGCTGGATGTTCGGACAGCCATCCATCCGACGGCGCCTATGAGCATCGACACGCCCATGACGTTGAGAATGTCCACCTTCAACAATGACCGGGGAAATTCGCCCCCGCTGATGAGGAACGATTGCAGGCGAAACAGGAAAGCCAACGCCAGGATCCAGGCTCCCCGCCGGAATGCGGCGCGTGTCACTTCGCTTCTGGCGGTGCCCTTCCGCAACCGGCCGCCGGCTGCGAGCATCAATGTGATGCCGGCCAGAAACAGGAACAGCGGCGCACCAAAGCCGGCAAGAACGACCGACCATTGGTAGGCGGGGAGTTGCTGGTCAGAGATGCGTGTCCACGAATCGAGCGTGTGTCCCTCGATCATGATCAGCACGGCTACGCCGCGTAGCCAATCGAGGTGAGGACGCCGGCTCACGGCACGATGGTATACGCGGTCTCGAGGGCGATGTCTTCGCGAAGGGAGTGCCAGACCGAGCAATACTTGTCGCGCGACAACGAGATGGCGCGTTCGACGACGGCTTCCGGAACCGGCCCGTGAACATGGAAGTGTAACGACGCCTTCGTCACTCGATGCGGTACCTTAGCCTGACGCTCCGCGACGATACTCGTGCGGAACGCCTTCACTTCGTGCTGTCCCTTGCGGATGATGTCGAGGACGTCGATCCCCATGCAGCCACCGAGCCCGATCACCAGCAATTGCACCGGTGATGGCCCTGCCGTGCTGTGACCGTCGACAACGGTTGCGATTCGCCCGCTGGTCACGCCGAACCGAAGCTCCTCCGCCCAGACCAACTCGGCGATGACCGGAGGTTTCGGCCGTACGATTCGCCCAACGGGCTCGGTCACGGCAGGCGCGGCGGCAAATCAGCGCGTTGCCGTTGATGTCCGCGGGATGTGGCTGACGGTCTTGCGGCCGCTGAGCAGGGCTGCAAACATCAACCAGCCGAGAGGTAACAGCACCAGCATGTAAGACAGGAACCGTCCGTAGCGGCCGTCCGGGCCGAATGGCTCCGTGGCGTCGTGCCACCACTCACTGCCAGCAAAGAGATTGGCTTCCATCAGCTCGTGGAATCCGTATATCGCCAACTGGACGACGAAAACGGCGAGAAAAAGCGCAGTGACCTGGAAGAAGAGAGACAGATTGACGCGGTGCCCGTAACGCGACCAGAGCCAGGCGACCACCGCGGCGCTGACGGTGCCGGCAATCGCCCCGCCGATCAAATTGGCCGCTGTGGTCTGGAAAAGCAGCGTGCCCATCAGGAGCGCGGTTTCCATGCCCTCGCGCGTAATCATCAATACCGTGAACAGAAACACGCCGATGAAGGCCTTTCTGCCGACCTGCAGCGCTGAAGACTCGAGCCGCGTCTCAATCTCCCTCTTCAGCCGTTTCCCGTGCCGCCACATGTGAACGATCAGCGTGGAGACGAGCACCGCGGCCGTCAGCGCCAGGACACCTTCCCACAACGCCTTATTGCTGGCGTTCGAAAAGAGCACGGCTGCGCCGGCGCTGAGCAGGATCGACAGCGCGATGCCCCAGCGCACGGCCGGTATCAGTTGCTCGCGACCCGTCTTGCGGAGATACGCCAGGGAGATCGCAACGATGAGGAAGGCTTCGAGCCCCTCGCGGAGGGTGATGATGAATGCTTGTGACATATCGCGTCCCGTAAACTGAGATTCAGTCTCAAAAGTCTATTACGGGAGCGGGCTGGATCACAAACGGCGCCGGCTCGGCCGGCGCGCCGCCTGTCAGTCGATGGGGATCGTGTAGTAGTAAACCGTCCGTCCGTTCACGTTCACGGGGTCGATGTCCGGCTTGATGTCCGGTCCCATGTCGAACGCATGCGACACCACACGGGTTCCTGGCTTCAGTTCCTTATTGAGCTTCGGAATCAGCTTGATGTTGAGCGACGGCAGCAGGTAGAGAGTGACGACCGTCGCCTCGCTGATATCGGTCGCAAACAGGTCCTGGTTCAGAAAACGCACGCGCGACAGAATCGACCGGTCGGCGGCCGCAGCCAGTTTCAGGTTCTCATTCGCCTCGCGGATTCGCTGCGGGTCGATGTCGATGCCGACTGCGCGGGCTCCGTACGTTTTTGCCGCGGTGATGGGGATCCGGCCATCGCCCGAGCCGAGGTCGTAGACGACGTCGTTCTTCGTCACCTTCGCGATCTTCAGCATCACATCCACCACTTCCTGCGGCGTCGGGACGAAGATCACGTCCGGCGTCCGCAGCGCCGGAGCCGTCTGCTGAGCGGCAGTGGCAAACGTCAACCCGCCGACAATCGCGACGGCAATAAGAGCAGTTCGCACAGTCATCTCTCCCCTCTCAAATCCAAAGGGCCGATTATATTCTGGTCGCATGGCGGTCATCGTTCAGAAATACGGCGGCAGCAGCGTCGGCGACGTCAACAGGCTCAAATCCGTCGCCGGGAGGGTGATGCGCACGCGCGCGCTGGGGCACGACGTCGTGGTCGTCGTCTCGGCTATGGGCGACACGACCGACGAGCTGCTGACGATGGCCAGGCAGGTATCGGCGAACCCTGACCGGCGCGAGCTGGACATGCTGCTGTCCGCGGGCGAGCGCATTTCCATGGCTCTGCTGTCGATGTCAATCCGCGAGCTTGGCGGCGACGCCATCAGCTTCACCGGCAGCCAGTCCGGCATCATCACCAACGACCGCCACGTCGACGCCCGCATTATCGAGGTTCGGCCCTTCCGTATACAGGACGAACTGGCGCGCGGCCGGATCGTCGTCGTTGCCGGCTACCAGGGCGTGTCATACAGGAAGGAGGTGACGACGCTGGGGCGCGGTGGCAGCGACACGACGGCCGTGGCGCTCGCGGCCGCACTCGACGCCGAGTACTGCGAGATTTGCTCGGACGTGGATGGCGTCTATTCCGCCGATCCACGCGTCGTCGCCGCGGCCACGCGCATCGGCACGTTGTCGTACGAAGAGACGCAGGAGATGGCTGAGGCCGGCGCGAAAGTACTGAATGCCCAGGCGGTCGAGTTCGCGAAAGAGAAGGGCATCGCGATTTATGCACGCGCGACACGCGGACCGCTGCCGGGGCCCGACCCGTCGAGCGACGGCACGGTGGTGCGTCGAAGTCCGCCGCGGATGCCAGGGACCGTCGTCGGCGTCGCCAGCGAGCGCGACGTCGTTATCCTGGACAGCAAGGCCGATCCGGCAGACGTGCTCGCGCTGCTCGACGAACGCGGTGTGCCCGGCAAACAACTGCACATCTTCGACGACCACACGACGGTCGCCATCTCGCGCGACAATCTGCACGACGAACAACGGTTGCGCGCCACGTTGCAGCAGCGGATGGGTGACGACGCGACACTCGTCGACGGCCTGGCGGCAGTCAGCGTCGTCGGCGCGGGAATCAACGCGACCTATACCAACGTGCGAGCGGGTGCCGATACGCTGCGCGGCGCCGGCATCGCCCCGCGCGGCACGGCGACATCGTCATTCCGGATTACGTGGATGATTGCGAGGGAACGAATGGACGAAGCGGTGCGCGCTCTGCATGCCCGCTTCATCGAATCGCAGAAGCCGCTGCTTCCGTGATCTTCGAAGATCTTTTGAGTGGGCCGACGTCGACGGGGTGGCCTGGGTTGATTCAGGTAAGAGACTACAGGGTGGTGCGTGGGGCCCGGCGCTGACGCAGATAGGGCCCCACGGCGGTGACGAGGCGGCCCCATATCGCGCGAAAGCTCTGGCTGCCCGGTGCATGCCACGCCGGCGGTGGCACGGGAGCTGCCGATTCCGGCGGGGCGCCGCGGCGATCGTGCTCGTGTGCGAATTCATCACGGTACTCGGACGGTGACGCCACGATCGCTGCGATCTCGCGAATGGTGCCGTTCGCGCGGCGGTCGCCTTGCGGAAACAAGCGGCAAAACTCGTCCACCACGTCGCCGGGATCGAGGCCGACGGCGCTGGCGTAGCTGCGGATCCAGGCGCGGGCGTAGAGGCCGCGCGGCCAGGCGGACAGATCGTTGTTTTCGAGCGCCTCGAGCAGCTCGCGCTTGACGCACGTTTCCGCCGCCATCTCGTCGAGAGAGATGCGGCACCGCTGCCGGTTCCGCCGCAGCCTGGTTACGAACATTTCCTGAGGGCTCATGGTGTCCACGCGGGCGGGACCAGAGCAATTCCCGCGCCTGCGCCGTCATGGGAGGGGTGCGGACGCTAGTGACTGATTCTGCGCGACTTGCGCGAAACGAATTTTGCCGGAATTCGGGCCTGTGTTGCGGATTGACGCGCGGCGATCACAGAACCCGCCACTCGATTACAGCCCTATTCGAGCGCCGGAACTGAACCGCCGAGGTAGCCAGCCAGCCGAGCGGGTGCGAACTGAACGCCGGTGTAGAACGGACCAAACTCCGCGAATCGGGCGCTCGCCTCGTCGAACCGCATCTCGTAAATCAGCTTCTTGAAGACGACCGGGTCGTGCGCAAAGAGGTCGACTCCCCACTCCCAATCGTCGTAGCCAATCGATCCAGAGATGACCTGTGTGACCTTGCCGGCGTAGGTGCGGCCGATCATGCCGTGCTCGCGCATCATCGCCGCGCGACGTTCGAACGACTCGGAGTACCAGTTGTTCGCTTCGTTACGGCGTTTGTTCATCGGATAGAAGCAGACATAGCGCGCTTTCGGCAATTCGATGAACAAGCGATTCATGACCCGCTGACGCTGCGTCTCCATCTCCGCATCGAACGCCGACTCGAACTCGTCGCTTCCAGGCTTGTGCTTCGCGGCGAGCTGCTGATGGAGCTTGCCGGTCATCTCGTACATCCCGAGCTCGACGATCGACACATACGACGTGGACGGCTCGAGCAACGTATGAAGGTCGGTGCGAGATAGTGCGAGCTGTGTCTGCGCCAGCTGCTCGAAGTCACGACGGAAGCAGACGAACATCAGATCCGCCTTGTGCCCGAGCATCTGCACGAATGCGGTCGCGCCGGCATCAGGCACCGACAGCGCCCGCACCGCTTCATCCGCCAACCGCTTCAGCTCATCCGGCCCGAGGCGACGCACGGCGTCCCACTTCACCCGGTACATCAGGTGCAGAACGCTCCACCCTTCCAGCGTTTCGGGAACGATCGGATTGTGCATGCCCGAGTTGTACTACGCTTTGGCGTGTTCGTGGCGGCCCGTGATCGCGTGTCCGCGCGACGCGCCAAGCTTCGCGCCCGCCCAATCACGCGCGTCCGCCAGCGTTTCGTAGACCGTCGGAATGACGAGCAGCGTCAGCAGCGTGGAAGTAATCACACCGCCGATCACGGCAATACCGAGCGGGGCGCGAAAATCGCCGCCTTCTCCCCCGCCTAACGCCACAGGGATCATGCCGGCGATGAGCGCGAAGGTGGTCATCAGGATCGGTCGGAGCCGGACACGTCCGGCCTGGATCAGCGCCTCGCGCCGCTCCATCCCCTTCTCCTCGGACCACTTCGCGAAGTCGATGAGCAGGATTGCGTTCTTAGCGACGATGCCGACGAGCAGCACGACGCCGATCATGCTCATGATGTCGAGCGACGTCTTGGTGAAGTAGAGAGCGAGCATTACGCCAATCAGCGACAGCGGCAATGACAGCAGGATCGAGAACGGTTCCAGGAACGACCCGAACTGCACCACCAGTACGAAGTACATAAGCATCACGGCAACGCCGATTGCCAGCAGCATCTGGGTGAAGATCTCCACCTGGTCCTTGCTTTGTCCGCCCTGGCTCAGGCCGTAGCCGGCGGGGAACTTCACGTTCTGCTCGATGCGCGCCGTGGCCTCGTCAACCACCGGGGACAACGCGCGACCTTCGGTGTTGGCCTCGACGGTGATCACGCGATCGCGATCGAGGTGATCGATGCGCGCCGGACCCAGTCCAGGCTTGATGTGTGCGACCTGCCCGAGCGGGATCGTCTTCGTCGTGCCGTCGGGTCCGGTGACAACCAACGGCATTGATTGAAGATCCGCCACCACGGTGCGCGACTTGGGCGCGAGGCGAATGGTGACGTCACGCGTTTCGCCGGAGGGATCGACCCAGTCGCCAACGTCGATGCCGGCAAATGCAGGCCGCAGCGCCTGCGCCACCTGGCCGACGGTGAGGCCAAGCGAGCCCGCCAGGCCGCGATCGATCTGCACTTCGAGCTCCGGCTTCTGCCCTTTGGTCGAAAGGTCCACATCCACCGCGCCGGGGACCTGACGCACTTCGTCGGCCACCTGCTGCGCCAGCCGTGTCAGTTCGCCGGCCTGCTGCCCCTTGATTTGGAGCTGAATCGCCTTCTCACCCGGGTTCCAGCCTCCGCTGATCGACGACATCAGGCCGCTGATCGTCCCGATCTCGGACCGGATGTCGGCCTCGACATCAGCCTGAATCCGCGACCGCTCGGCCTTCGGCAGCAGCTTGACGAACACCGACCCCTCGTCCACGACGTCGCCCTCGCGACCCATCGAGATATAGGTGTAGGCCACCTCGGGCCGTTTGCGGGCAATGCGGGCCACTTCCTGCGCCTTCGCCTTGGCGTACTCCAGATTCGAGCCCGGCGGCACATCGAGGTCGATGGAGAACATCGAGTTGTCCTGGACAGGGACGAGCGCCGCGGGAATGATGCCGGTCGCTGGCAGGGCCACGGCCCCGACGAAGGTCGCCAGCGCCAATCCGATCATCGAGTAGCGATGGTCGAGCGCCCACGCAATCACGGCCTTGTAGCGCTCCGCCTGGCGGTCGAACCACAAGTTGAAGTACCCCAGCCAGCGGCTGATGAACGGGCGCGTGTGCAGCGGGCCGTGCCGGTCGCGCCAGTAAGCGGACAGCATCGGGTCGAGCGAGAACGAGACGAACAGCGAGACGAGCACGGACGAGGCAATCGTCAGGCCGAATGGCTTGAACCACTGCCCCGCCATGCCACCGATGAAGGCAATCGGGATGAACACCACCACGATCGACAGCGTCGTCGCGGTGACCGCCAACCCGATCTCGCTGGTCCCCTCGTGGGCGGCCCTCAAGTGATCCTTCCCCATCTCGACGTGGCGCACGATGTTCTCGCGGACGACGATGGCGTCGTCGATGAGGATGCCAATGGCGAGCGAGAGCCCGAGCAGCGACATGGTGTTGAGCGTGAAGCCGAATGCCCAAACGGCGACGAACGACGCCAGTACCGACACCGGCAATGCGAGGCCGGTGATGACCGTGGAGCGCCACGAGTTGAGGAACAGAAACACAACCGCCACTGTGAGCGCGGCGCCTTCAAGCAGCGCTTCTTCGACACTCATCACCGAGGCGTCTACGCGCTCGCCGCCGTCCTGAACAACCCGCAACGTCACGCCGGCCGGAAGCTCCCGCTGGAGTTCCCGTACCTTGACCCGCACGTCGTTGGCCACCTTGGTGGTGCTGAATCCAGTGGACTTCAGGATGTCGAAGCCGACCGCTTCCTCATCGTTGTACGCAGCGTACGAGCGCGGCTCTTCAGTAGCGTCCTTCACGTCGGCAAGGTCGCCCAGCCGCACGATGCGGCCGCCGCCTTGCGAGACGACGAGCTGCTTGAAATCGGCTGGCGAGTCGAGACGGCCTTTGAGCCGAATCGTCCGTTCTTCGAGCGAGCCTTCGAGACGTCCCACCGGCACAGCCAGGTTCTGTGACTGCAGCGCCTGCACTACCTGGCCGACCCCGACGCCGGCGGCCTCCAGATCCCGCGGGCGGATCTCGACCACCAGCTCCCGCTCGATGGCCCCGACCAGATTCACCGCCGCCACTCCGGAGATCCCGCGCAGCCGGCGCGTGATGTCGGGATCGGCCATGCGAGTGAGCTCGGCGCCCGTCAGCCCAGGCGACGACAGCGTCAGCGAGATAATTGGCCGGTCCGCAGGATCGAACTGCGTGAGGATGGGCTCCTCCATCTCCGTCGGCAGATCGTTGCGAATGGCTGAAATCTTGTCGCGGATCTCCTGCGTCGCGACCTTCGGGTCCTTCGAGAAGTTGAACTCGACCACGATGTTCGCGTAGCTGTCGAGAGAGCTCGAGCGCATGCGATCGATGCCGCTGATACCTGAGATCGCTTCCTCAATGGGATCGACCACCTCGCGCTCGACGATGTCGGGCGAGGCGCCCGGGTAGGGCACCGCTACGACCACGACGGGCGCGTCGATCTCTGGGTATTCGTCGGTATCCAGCTGCGTCAGCGCGACGATGCCGAAGACGACGAAGATCAGCATCGCAACGATGGTGAGGACCGGACGCTTGATGGCGGTATCTGAAATAAACATCGCAGTAATTCAGAATGCAGAATTCAGAATGCAGAGAATGACAGGGCCGTTGCCTGCATGCTGCATTCAGAATTCTGAATTATTCGCTGGCGGTCACCGTTACCGGCGTGCCCGGCGTGATGCCCTGAGCCGCACCACGCAGCAGGGTATCGCCATCGTTCACGCCCGAGACGACCTGTACGCGTTCCGTGCGCGGATCCTGGAGGCCCAGCTTTACCTCCACACGCTCGGTCTTTCCTTCGTTCACGCGAAGCACCCACGGCGACGCTCCGGTCATGTTGACTGCGTTGACCGGAACGACGAGCCCTTTCGCCGACTGGCTGACGACGCGACCCTCGGCGAAGAGCCCAGCCACGAGTCGGCCGCCGACATTGGGAATGGACACGTAAATCGGCACCTGTCGCGTCGTCGGATCGGCCTGCGGGGCGATCATCGTGATCTTGCCCTCAAACCGCTGCTCGTAGCCACGAACGTTGAACTCGACGGTGGCGCCAATTCGCAAAAAGGACAGATCCTCGGACGGCACCGATGCCTCCAACCGCATCGAGGACGGATCGATGATGTTGAACAGCTCGGTTCCGACGCTCACGACGTCCCCTGTGTTGACCGGCTTGCCGGCAAGGATGCCGTTGATTGGCGCCCGCAGGACGGTGTCCCCGAGCGCCCGCTCCGCCGACGCGAGCCGCGACTTGGCGTCTGCGAGCTGCGCTTCTGCTGCCGTCACGTTCTGACGTGCGACGTCGAGATCACGAGAGGCCACGGCTCCCGCGGTGACGAGCGTCTGTGTCCGCTCGCTCTCTCGACGCGCAACCGCCAGCTGGTTTTCGGCATTGCGCAGCGCCGACAGTGCCGACTGGCGCACATCCTCGAGCGTTCTCGTTTCGATGCGGCCGAGCAGCGCACCCTTTCGAATGGGCTGTCCTTCCCTGACCATTACCTCGGTGACCGAACCGCCGATTTCCGCGCGCACGGTCGCCTCGCGCTCGGCCCGCAGCTCACCTGAAACGATCGGGCCGACGACTATGGTGTCGCGGCCAACGGTGACGACGTTTTCAGGGCCGACGCGGACGGCCGTCGACGCTACCGGCTTCTCCGCCTCAGTGGTGCAGGCTGACAGCAGAAATGCAGTATGCAGAATGCACAATGCAGACACGAGCCGTAGACCGACACGCCTCTTCGACGTCCGTGCGGCATCCTGCATCCTGCATTCTGAATTACGCGTTGATCGCGATCTCCTCATCGACTTCCCGCCTGGAACCCGCCCCCCTGTGTTGAGACGTTCGTCAGCACTCCAGGTGTCTGCGGTCGGGTGGCCGGAGGAACCTGCGGAGACTGCGGTACCTGGAACGGCTGCAGGCGCTGCGGCGTGGAGGCGCCGAGCGGCAGATCCGGTAGCAATGCCATTCGCGCCCTGGCCACCTGAAGATCACGGGCAGCCTGCGCACGGTTCGCATCGGCCTGCTGCAACTGAAGCCGCGCATCCGACAGCTCGAGCTGTGTCGAGACACCCGATGTATAGCGGACCTGAGCGATGTCGTACGCCCGATTTGCCTGCTCGACCGTGCCGGCGCTCGCCTGCCACGTCGCCCGCGCCGCCATCAGCTCAGCCCACGCCGAGCGCGAATCGAGCGCCGCCAGCTCTTGAGTCTGACGGAGCTGCAGACGCGCCTGTTCCAGCTCCGCCCGCGCCACATGCTCGTCTCCACGCTGACGGCCACCGGTCAGAATCGGAAGGCTCACACTCGCACCAACGGCCCAGTTCGTGCGGTCAAATGTCGGAACGACGCCTGATGGATAGGCGAGCCGCGTATAGGTCGAGTTCAGCGATACGGACGGCATCTTCTGCGCTTCGGCCAGCTGCATCGACGCTTCGCGCAATCGCACCGTCGTCGCCGCCTCGTTCACGGCAGTGCGGTCCGGGAATCCGGCATCCGACGGGACCGCCACGGACACGACGGCCCGCTCGTCCACCGTCAATGCGGTTTCGACCTCCGCGACGCGAGCCGCGAACACCGGCGGTGGCGGCAGCCGCTCATCGCCGAGCGCGTCCGCCAGCTGCAGGTCGTAGTCCTGTGGCAAATCCAGCAACTGCTTCAATCGCAGCAGGGCGACAACGCGGTTCACACGCTGCCGGATGACGACAGGCATCTGGCTGTCGCGAGTCACCCGCGCGCGCACGACGTCGAACTCCGGCTGCGTGCCTGCGTCAAACGCCGCCTGTGTGAGCCGCAGTGTTTCGCCCGCCTGCTCCAAGGTCGCCTCGGCGATGCGCACGAGACGATCGCTCAATGCCACGTCGTAGTACGCCTGCGTCGCGTCGAACAGCAGCTGCGCGCGCGCGGTGGCAACGTTCAGATCGGCGGCTTCCCGTCCCGCGGCGGCGATTCCCGTCTGCGCGCGCACGCGGCCGCCGTCGTAAATGTTCTGTGATACCGCGAGTGCAAGTCGCCACGTGTTCAGACGGCCGAACGGCAGATCACCAAGGCCGTCCGTGCCGCCGCCAAAATCCGCATTGTCGAAGACGCCTTCAAATTCGGAAGCGAGCGCCCGATCGTATGCGCCGGTTGCGCTCACCTGCGGGAACAGGCCGCTGCGGGCCCGTGTCCGCTCGCCTTGCGCGCGGTCGACGCCAGCCCGCGAAATCGCAATGGTCTCGCTGCGCGCTTCCGCCAGGCCGAGCACCTGCTCGAGCGTGAGCGGCCCGGGAGGAATATCCGCCGGCTGGGCGCCAACCACGGCCGGCGCCAGGGTGCCGCATAAACAGATGACTGCCGCGGCAATCAACCGATGACCTCGATTCAACATCCTGCTCGTATGTCCTTCATTAAAGGGAGGTGACGTTTGTACGTGGCAGTCCAGGCAGGTAAGACGCGGGAAGGAGCGGTGTCGATGCAACGCCTGAGCCCCGCGGCACGCGCACGCGGACGCCGCCAGCCGAAACGGCGGCATCACCGCCCGTTGCCGTCACGTTACACCGCTTGACGCGTGAAAAGAAACTGCTCTACCGGCGTGCGTAGGCCCAGGCAAGTCCTCCAGCCGCAACGGCGGCAGCACCGACGAGTGCCCGCGTGCCCGGTGCCCAGTTCGGCTGCAGCAGATCGAAGCGAGAACCGGCCACCCGGCCCTCGCCCTGCAACGCCGGGACTCCATCCGATGAATCGTGCGGCTCCAGCTCGTTGATGACGGAGCCCACGCCGCGCACCGCGGCGGCCATCGACAGCAGATCCTGCACTTCCGCCGAAAGGGCGGGGCCACGCAGCGTCACCTGCCCGTCCTGGACTTCCACGTCGATCGCGTGCGGGTGAGAGCAAACGCGGCCAAGCTTCGCGCGGACCCGCCCGAGCAGCCGCCTGTCGTCGACGTGACGCTCGAACAGCCACCCTTGACCCTCAGCGGCAATTCCGTGGGACCTGTTCGCCAAGTCATGCATTGTCGTGTCGAGTACTTCGCCCGTTACGCGGCTCGCCCTGATCGCCCGATCGCGCATCAATTTCCGTACTCGAGCACCGCGGTTTGGATCCAGCACCAGCGCGGCCGCCGCACCGATCGCTATTCCGCTCAGCAGTGTTCGTGTTTCCATGAGTTCATTCTCCCTGTTTGCCGACGAGAGCCTCGCAATGGCGATGCCTGATCCGAAATGGTGGTAGCACCGGCGTGGACGAGGGCCACCCTAAGGTCGCCCCATCAGCTTCTGGTACTGCATCCACATCATTGACCGCCAACGGACGATCATCCCGAAGGCGAGAATAAAGAAGAGACCCGCCGTCTGCTGCGGCGAGATGATGTGCCCGACGTAGCCGCGCAACGCGAGCCGGACCGCCGCCAGGCCGAGGAGGATCGCGATGAACGCCCGCGACCGGCGCATCATGACGACGTCACCATCGCGCGTGAGCGTCGTTGACGCCAGCAGCGGGTAGGCAAAGACGAGCGCACCGGCGACGAACGCAATCAATCCCCACCACAGGGGCACGCGGAACGCACGCACGGCGAACATCGAGAAGCCAGTGCTCATGCCGAGCGGTGGGATGACGATGCCGCGCGGCGTGACCGGACGTTGTGACTCGCGGATTCGCCAGATCAGAATGGCGACGGTGCCGACAACAGCGGCAATGACCGGACCGTACGGGATCGATTCGAACATCAGTGGACCGCCGTCGCCGGCATCTCCGCCTTCGAATAGTAAATCGCGTTGAACAGAAACTTGAACGTCGCGTGGGATTGGCCGCGGAAGGCGATCTGCGGACCGAACGCGATCACGTGACCGCGGCCGACGCGCGCGTCCACGGCAGCGATTCCGTCTGCCAGCCGCTGCTGTCCCCGCGCCCAGCCGCTGCGCAGCGGTGACGCGGCGAAACGGGCAACCGCCGTCGCCGAGGCATCGGTCAGACGGAACACGGGTCCGTTGTCGAAAAAGACGTCCACCTCACGCTCAAACCCGTAGGCGACGGGCGACGACGCGTTGACGTGTACCCGCAGAATCGATCCGGGGACTGAGACCGCCGGCCGCACGTCGCGGCCATCATCGGTGTCGAACTGTACCCGTTCAACCGCCGCACCGACCGCCGACGCGAGCGTGGCGGCCCGGCCGATCACGATCAGCGTGCCACCGCCCTCGACGAACCGCCGCAGCGCAGGGATACTGCGCTGAACGGTAAGCACACCGAAGTGGCTGCCGTACGCGGCCGGTACGTTCAACGGCGCTCGATCGACGCGTTTCAGCTCCGCTTCGTCCGGAAGAATCAGCACATCGTATTTCTCTGCCAGCTTTCCCGAGTCAATCTCTGGCGCATAGACGACGTCAAAGGGAAACTCGTAACGCTCGAGCAGCCAGCGCATCCAGCCGCTGCTGGTCGCGCCGCCATACTGATCCCAGAGCGCGATTTTCACGGGGCGCAGCGGGATCGTCGGCAGAAACGATGCGCTAGCGACAGGAGTCACCGAGACGCCGAGTTCCGCGGCCGCCCGTGTGACCACTTCTCGTGCCTTCGACGACGCGCCGACGAAGACTGCTCCGGTGCGAGCCGCGGAGCCGATGGAACGGTCGCGCAGCCAGAAAACCGGCGCCTGCTCACGCAGCAGACGATTGACCACGATGGCGCTGTCGTTCTGGTGATGGCTGAGCAGGAATCCTCCGGTCGCATCGCCGGCAATCGCGCGATGCGGCGGCACGACCTGCTGGACGGGCGCAAACGGCCCGTCAAATTTGTCGACGATGCGATCGACCTTGACCCCCATCTGGAATGCAAGCGTCCAGCCGGCAATGTCGTACGGCTGCTCGTCAACCGGGTAGTTCTGCGGTTCGAACATGTCGAGAACGTGCGCCCGGAACGGCTGCGCTGTTTTCACGACGAACGAGTCGGCGGGGTAACGTGTCCCATCGAGGCGAAACGATTCAGACGCGCGCTCGACGACGACTCCCGCCTTCAGCAGCGCGTCCACGAACTTGGTTGCCGTGGCGAAGTCCGGCTGATTGGACGGAATCACGTAGCCCGCAGGTCGGCGCGGCTGCTCAATCGCGTTGCGCGCCATTGCATATGCGTTGAGCAGGAGCGTCTCACGCGCGCGCGAGGCGAAGTCGAGCACCGCGCGGTTGGCAGTCATCGAGTAGGCGATCGCCTGCCGGAAGTGCCATCGCTGCGGCGCGATCGGCATCGGTAGATCGCTTGTCGGCTCCTGCTTGCCTGGTTCCGCGACGATGTTCATCGGCGTCGGCTCGCCCGTTGTTTCGGTCAACAGCCCCAGCTGGTTGTGAAAGTACGCCGAGGTGCGCAGGCCGCCGTTCCACCACGTTGAGTAGGCCGCGCCCTCGCGCATCGTGACGCCGCGCTTGCCCTCCGCGGCAAAGCGCGCCTGCATCGCGGTGCCGATGCGATCGAGCATGGCGGAGACCAGCGGGTCGACGAATGAATTCACCGGACCGCGGAAGGGCGGCGCGAACATGACAGTCCCAGGCGGGCCTGGCTGGTGGTGATCGAACACGATCTGCGGGAACCACTCCTTGTACAGCACCCGATTCATGTTGACCGTCTCGGCCTGGCTCGAGAGGAAGAAGTCACGGTTGTTGTCATGGCCGACGTACTTTTGATACAGGCGCGGAATGCCCTCGAGCGTGCGTCGAAGCGGCTGAGGTTCTCCCATGTACCAGCCTGCGACCAGGGCGTGACCGTCCGGGTTGGCGTGAACGGCGAGTACGATCGTGTCGCGGAGGAAGCGCAGCGTTTCCGCGTCGTTGCCGCTCGCCAGCTCGTACACCAGCTGGATCAGCTGCTGCGCACCCAGCACTTCGTCTGCGTGCAGACCGCCATCAATCCAGATCACGGCCTTGCCCTCGGCGGCGAGAGACCGCGCCTCGGAGGCAGAAGCCTGCCCAAGCGCAAGGCGCCGCGAAATGGACTTGTAGTAATCGAGCCGGGCGAGATTGTCGGGTGCCGAGACGATCGCCATCCACTGCTCGCGGCCTTCTTCGGTGAGGCCAATCGACTCGAGCCGGACGCGATCGGACTGCGCGTCGAGCTTTTTCCAGTAGGCCTCGAACTGCGGCAGGGTCGCGAGGAAGTAGTCGTCGCCGACGTCCGCACCGAATTCCTGGCGCGGTGACGTGACGGCAACCAGCGACTGCGAAATCGTCGGCGCCTGGTGACTGGCGAAGCCGAGAACGAGGCCGACGATCAAAAGGGCGCGCAGCCGCCGCACGCGTCGATCATACGTTCGTCAGGTCTTTTACCGCCGCCCGAACCGTCGATACAACCAGGTTCCGGCAAAGGTCGCCGCCGCCACGCCGGAGAGGGCTCCCCACCGTGCGCGGCGGGAGCGGACCGCCGCCGGCAGCGACGATTCTTCGTCGGCGAACGCCGGTTGAACGACATACCGTCCGTGCGTCGGACGTGCGCGCTGGTTGAAGTCGCGCGCCAATGCCGCAAAGTCAGCTGTCAGCGTGTCATTGGTGATCGGATCGCCGTGACCTGCGGCCAGGATGGCCGGTCGCAGGGAGGCGAGCGTCGCCACCGAACGCTCGGCCTTGTCCCAGTCGATCGTGAAATATGCAGGCGGACCAGCTAGCAGTCGCGGCTGCGCGAGCGAGGCGTAAACGGATCCCTGATCCGTGGTCGTGACTGCATCGCCTGCGAGCAGCACCCGATCGAAGGCGCGAAAAAGCGACACATGGCCTGGCGAATGTCCCGGCGTGTGAATCCATCGCCAATCAGGCGCCTGCGGCACGCGGCCGCTGGCGGGCAGCGCAAGAACGCGCTCGCCAAGATCGACCCCCGCCTCAGGCATGGCCGGCGCCAGGCGCGCCATGATGCCGCCACCCACCGTTGGATCCGGCGACGGATAGTGCAGGCGCCCTGTCAAAAACGGCAACTCGGCCGTGTGGGCGTAGACCGGCACGTCCCAGACGGCAAGCAACGCCGCCAGACCACCGACGTGATCGAAATGACCGTGCGTGAGGATGATGGCGCCTGGACGTGCGTCGACACCGAACCGGTCGGCCGCCGTCCGCAGAATCTCCGCAGCGCTCATCGCAAGGCCGGCGTCGACGAGCACCCAGGACGTTTGCGCGGGTCGCATGCCGTTGCCAACGGTGGCGTGATGCGGTGGCCCGACGAAATACACGTTGACGAATCCGATGCGCAGTCGGGCAAGGTCGCGCGCAACCTCGTCAAGCTGGAATTCGTGATCGTGCGGTTGAGGCACGACGCGGAAAAATGCAACGGTGAGACCAGTATTCTGTATGCCCTCAGCAGTTCGTGTCCGCACGACGGCGGAGCAGGCGGAATGAAAATCGCGACGTGGAACGTCAACGGAATTCGGGCGCGCCAGGCACAAGTACAGGAACTGATCGATCGCGAGCAGCCGGACGTGCTCTGCCTGCAGGAGATCAAAGCGTCGCTCGACCAGCTGCCGGTCTGGCTGTGCGACATCGAAGGCTACTGGTGCTACTGGCACGGGGGAAAGGGCTACTCGGGCGTTGGGCTACACGTTCGCAAGGCCGGCTTTCCAGAGCGGCCGGCCTTCGAACATCCTGAATTCGATTACGAACACAGGATCGTGACGGCGCGGCTGCCGCTTGCACCGGAGGCCGACAAGCCGCCGTCGCACGGGATTCCGGCAGTGACGGTTGCCTCGATCTACGTTCCGAACGGTGGCAAGGACTTCCCAGCCAAAATGCGGTTTCTTGAATCGCTGGACGTTTTCGCCGGCGCCCTGCAGAGCGCTGGCCATGCCGTCGTGTTGTGCGGCGATCTCAACGTCGCCTTGACCGACATGGACGTCCATGCCAAGGAGCGGCGGCCCAACATCGTGGGGCAGCGTCCCGACGAGCGCGACCTGATGCAGCGCATCCTCAGCCGCGGGCTCGTTGACGTTCACCGGAAGTTCGAGCCCGATAACGCCGACCTGTTCACATGGTGGGCGCCGTGGCGCAATATGCGGCAGCGGAACATTGGCTGGCGTCTCGATTACGTATTTGCAAGCGAGCCCATCGCCTCTCGCGCCACCTCATGCCTGGTACAGCGTGAGACCGGAACGAGCGACCACGGTCCGGTGATAGCGACGTTCGATCTTTCGTAGCGGACAGCGACGCGATCGTCAACGCACTTCGGCGCGGGACCACGCCGCCGCCAGATCCTCTCCAATAGCGAGATGGTTCAGCGCGAAATCGGCGGAACGAAATGCCTCCAGCAGCAGGTCCCGATCGAGCGGCCGTCGCGCGCCTCGACACTCTCGAGACGACTCGATGCGAACGAGCGCCAGCGCCGCCTCGAGACCACGGACGATGGCCAGGAGACCCTTGCCCTGATACGCCGTCCATGAGGCGAACGCCTTCGCCGCCAGATACCTGTTCACGGGGCCTCTGAACCTGGACCACTCCGGGTTCACGTATTCAACATAAGCATCTGCAAGGCCGTCGTCGTCCGGCTCGGGCTTGAGATCATCCGGCATCGCGGCGACGACCGCCTCGCGAAGCTGAAAACTTCGACCGAGTGTCGAGTGGGGTTCGGCACTCCTCAACTGCGGCGGCAACTGTTCGATCGCTGATGCGAGTGAGGTGTGGCCCGGCCGCCATCGCACCAGGCGATTCGCGTCGGCAGCCAAGGTCGTCAGAACGGATTCAGGAGACACGTCCGCGGCGCAACGCCGCACCATGTGCCGCTCCCACGCCGAATATCCCGCGAGATCCATCAGCATGGCCGACGACAACAGCGGCGGCAGATCATCCGGTGTGACCGTCAATCCGTCGTAATCCACATGTGGGAACGCCGGCGGACTTTCGACAATCTCGAGCGGCACATCTTCGCGAAAGAGCATCGACGCGGCCGTCGGGCAGAAGTGGGACAACGTCACGAAGGTGCCGCGCGTGTCGCTGACAGCCAGGCGTGGAAAGTGCCGACACGTCGCCGGCAGCGCCTGTTCGCCGGCATCGCGGTGCACGACGCACAGATGCGAACTGCGCTCGAAAAACACACATTCACCGCTGTCCGTCCGCTCGAGCATTGCGGCCGCATCGTCCGGCAGATCGGGCTCGACGATGAACGGAGGAAGCGGTCCAGCATCCGGCGCCACGCGCAGAAGTCCTGTACTTAGCCGATCTGCAAGTGATCGGTACACGGGCAGCTCGACCGGAACGTCCCAGTCAGCGGTGCAACAAGCGCCTGAATGGCGACATTTGTAATCAGCGTGGATGCTGAGGGAGAAAACCCGCGAGCTCATGCCTTCTCAGGATAACGGAGGTGTGCCCTTTGCACTTTTCGCCGGCATGAAGATGCTGACGACTCTGCTGTTGTTTGCGATCGCGACCGCCGCACTGGCACAACAACCGGCGGGCAAGAGTGCGATCGCTTCGGGACGAACCGCCGCCGTCGTTTCGGAGGTCGTCGCCGCTCAGGTGATGCTCGATCGAGCTGGTTTTTCGCCCGGCGAAATCGATGGGCAGGCTGGCGACAACCTGAAGCGCGCCGCGACCGCATTTCAGCGTTCGACCAAACTGACGGAGAGCGGTCAAGTCGACCAACAGACCTGGGAGCGGCTCGCCGACGTGACAGGGCGCCAGCCGCCGCTTGTTGAGTATCAGATTCGCGATGCTGACGTGGCCGGCCCTTTCACGCCGTCGATACCCGCCGACCTCGTCGAGCAATCAAAGCTCGACACGCTTGGTTATCAAACGCCGCTCGAAGCGATTGCCGAGCGGTTTCACGCCAGCCCACAACTCTTGCAGGGACTGAACCCCGGGCAGGCGTTCTCCGCCGCCGGGCAGACGATTCTGGTTCCCAACGTCAATCCGTTTGAGCTTCCTCAACCGGCACCCACCGACAAGCAGTCACTAGGGCGCGGCCAGGGCGTGCGGCGCCGTCCCGTGGGAACCTCGGGAACGAGCGGTCGAAGCGTAACGGAACCAGGCTTTACCATCGCGGTGACGAAATCGACGAGCGCGCTGACGGTTGAGGACGCCGGCGGCCGCGTGGTGTTTCACGCGCCGGTGACGACTGGAAGTGAACATGATCCGCTGCCGATCGGCATGTGGAAGGTCACCGAGGTGTTCCTGATGCCCCCGTTCCACTACAACCCGGATCTCTTCTGGGATGCGAACCCCTCGCACTCGAAGGTGAAGATCGCGTCCGGTCCGAACAATCCGGTGGGTGTTGCGTGGATCGATCTCACCAAAGAGCATTACGGCATACATGGGACGCCGCAGCCTTCGCGGATCGGCCACGTGCAGTCGCACGGGTGCGTGCGGCTGACCAACTGGGACGCGCAACGGCTGTTACAGTGGGCGCAACCGGGCACGACGGTTGTGTTTCGCGAGTGATGCGAAGAATTCCCTGGATTCGGTTCGAGCGCCAACGGCGCCTCTTGCTGACTATCGGGCTGGCGTTTACCCTCGGCGCGTTAACGGCGGCCGTGCTGATCTGGCGTGTGGATCAACTGCAGGCCCGCGCTGCCGCTGAAATATATGCACCTGCCGGCTCGGACCGCCCGCGCGACGCGCGACCGTCGCAGGACGATCCACGGGATCCCAAATCCGCCGGCACATCCGGGTACACCAGCTACGTCGATCTCCTGAAGAACCGCCACCTGGAAATGCCCGTCGAAGGGGTGGCGCGCGATCAACTCCGCGACAGCTATGACGAAGGGCGCAGCGGAGGGCTCCGCAAACACGAGGCAATCGACATCATGGCGGCCCGCGGCACACGAGTCATGGCGGTGGAAAACGGTCGCATCGCCAAGCTTTTCACCAGCGTTCCCGGTGGCCTGACGATCTACGTCTTCGACCCGTCCGCGACCTTCTGCTACTACTACGCACACCTCGACCGTTACGCGTCCGGGTTGAAGGAGGGCCAGCAGGTACGCCGCGGCGAGTTGCTCGGCTATGTGGGAACCACCGGCAACGCATCAGAAGACGCGCCGCACCTCCACTTCGCAATTCTTCACCTGGGCGACGATCGCAAGTGGTGGAAAGGCGATCCCATCAATCCCTACGCAGTGCTGCGGTGAAGCGGCCAACTCGCACACTGCGAGGCACTTAACGCAATTACAGAAGTATTACAGAGCGGCGACACAGGGACTGATATCGTGCCCTGCACCTTTTTCCGATATCACCCCATGGAGGCGACGCTCGTCCGATGGTGACACCGACACTCATGTACGGCCGGAAGTATCAGCAAGGGATCAACGCGATCACGGCCGTGGCGATGACCGCCTTTCATATCCTCGCAATCGCCGCTTTCTTCTTCATCGACGCCGGCGCTATCGCGACAGCCATTGGCCTGTATTTCGTCGCCGGCATGCTCGGCATCGGCATGGCGTATCACCGGCTGCTGACGCACCGCAGCTACCGGACGACGAAATGGATGGAGTACTTCCTGACGTGGTGCGGCACGCTCGCGCTCGAGGGCGGTCCCATCTTCTGGGTGGCGACGCATCGGGTCCACCACCAGAAATCCGATCAGGAAGGCGACCCGCACACACCGCGTGAAGGAACGTGGTGGGCGCACATGGGATGGATCATCACGGGCAGCGGGCTGCACCACGACGCTCACGTGCTGACCCGGTATGCGCCCGACCTCTCGCGCGATCGCGTGCATCTGTGGCTGTCGAAATGGCATTGGACGTCGAACGTGATCGTCGGCCTCATCCTCCTCGCCTTCGGCGGCATTCCCTACGTCCTCTGGGGCATCTTCTTCCGCACCACCGTCGGCTTGCATGCGACGTGGCTGGTGAACTCCGCCACCCACAAGTGGGGATCGCGGCGCTTCAAGACGCGTGACGACTCGACGAACAATTGGTGGGTCGCTGCGCTGACGTTCGGCGAAGGCTGGCACAACAACCACCACGCGCACCCGACCAGTGCCCGTCACGGGCTGGCCTGGTACGAAGTCGATCTGAACTGGATCGGCATCAGCGTCCTGCGCCTGTTCGGCATCGCCTGGGACATCAGGCTGGCGAAGATCAAGCAGCCGCTGCCGATTGAGGGCGCGGAGGATGCCGTTGCGGCCGGCGAGGAAGCGGTCGCGTAGGGGTTCTTCGCGGTAATTCAAAATTCAAAATGCAAAATGCAAAAGGGGTGAAGGGGAAACTCTTCACCCCTTCGTGCGTACGGCGGCGCCGCGCCTTTTTTGCATTTTGAATTTCGCATTTTGCATTCGTCTAATATCTGTTCATGACCCGGCGCCAGAAGGCGATCGGCTTCTTCATCACGCTCTGCGTCCTGCTGGTCGGCGCGGCGACGCTGCTCACCATCTACTGGGCCGTCATCACCGAGGCGCAGCTGGTCGAGCTCCTCGTCGGCATCCTCCTCTTCGCCCTGATCATCGCCGGCATCATCGTCTACACGGTGTTCCTGGTGATGGAAATCAAGCGCGCTGAAGAACACGACACCTTCATCAACGCCGTCACTCACGAGCTCAAAACACCGCTCGCGTCGATCCGCCTGTACCTGGACACGCTCAAGGCGCGGCCGGTTCCGGACACGCAGCGTCACGAGTTCTACGACGTGATGCTGGCGGACGTCGAACGCCTGCATCACACCGTCGATCAGGTCCTCAAGGCCGGCGTCGCCCGCGAGAAACGGGGCCGCGCGGTGCATACGCCGCTCGACGTCGGCGCGCTCGCACGCGAATGCGTGGATCTGGCCATCACGCGTCATCATCTCCACCCGGCAGCGGTCGCGCTGCAGGCGCACGACGGCGCGTCGCTGATCGTGCGCGGCGACGCCGAGGAGCTTCGCACCGTCATCACCAACCTGCTCGACAACGCCGTGAAATACTCCGGCAGCAATGTGCGCGTGACGGTGTCGCTGGCGGCGCCGTCGCCCGACAGTATCTGGATTCGCGTGCAGGACCGCGGCGTCGGCATTCCGCGCAAGCAGCTCAAACGCATCTTCAACCGCTTTTACCGCGTCCAGGCACTCGGCATCCGCCAGGTCACGGGCACCGGGCTCGGTCTCTACATTGTTCGCGCGATCGCCCGCGCGCACGGCGGCCGTGTATTCGCGCAGAGCGAGGGCGAAGGTCAGGGCTCCACCTTCACCGTTGAACTCCCCCGCGCCACCTCATGAGCCGCGTTCTCGTTGTTGACGACGAACAGCACATCGCCGATGGATTGCGGTTCAACCTGCAGGCGGACGGGCACGACGTCGTCGTGGCGGACACCGGTGAACGGGCGCTGTCCCTCCTGCTCACCGAGCGCATGCCGTTCGATGTCGTCGTCCTCGACGTGATGCTGCCTGGCAAGGACGGCTTCGCCGTCGCCTCCGAGCTGCGGGCGGCAGGGCAATACGTCCCCATCTTGATGCTGACCGCTCGCGGCCGGCCCGACGACGTGCTGCGCGGGTTCGAATCGGGCGCCGACGACTACCTGCCGAAACCGTTCGAGCTCGGGATTCTCCTCGCCCGCATTGGCGGACTGCTCAGACGCCGCCGCTGGAACGAGCAGGACACCCCGGCCACCGCCGAGTCGGAGACGTACCTCTTCGCCGGGCGAACTCTCGACTTCGCCGCCATGGAAATCAAGTGGCGCGGAATGTCTTATCGGCTGACGCAGATGGAGTGCGAGCTGCTCAAGTTTCTCGTCTCGCATCCAGGCCAGGCGATTTCACGCGGGACACTGCTGGAAAAGGTCTGGGGCCTGCACGAAAGCACCGACACGCGCGCGATTGACAATTTCATCGTGCGGCTGCGGAAGTATCTCGAGGATCGTCCGGCGTCGCCGCAGTTTCTGCTGACGGTGCGAGGCGTCGGCTACAAGTTTCAGCCCGAGACGCCAAAGCCGGCCTAAGATCTCCACATGGCGAGACGGCCTCGTGCCGTGCGACTCGGTATTCCTGCGCTATTCGTCGCGATTCTCACCCTGGTCGCGCTCTATCGCATCGGCGCGCCGATCGCCCCGGGCAGTGCCACAGGATCCAACCGCGCAACGCCGCTCGATCCGCTGAAGCAGCTCGCGGAGGTCCTTTCCGAAAACTCGATCGGCCGCCAGGCATCGCTTGAAAACGTTGTCGTCCGCGAGGTGTCGAGTCCGCGGACGCTGTGGATTGGCACAGACGGCGAACGGGTGTTCGTCGTCCTCGATCCCGATGTGAAGAACCCGGATTCGACGACGGTGCAGCGCGGCGCTCGCCTCAACCTGCTCGGCCTGGTTCGCGCCGCGCCCGCCGAAGACGTCGCCATCCGGCAGTGGGCACTCGACCCGGCGACGGCGAAGACCGTCCGCGAACACCGCACGTACCTGCACGTCACGGAGATCCGTCCGGCAAGCTGAGCGCCTATACAATCACTCAATGCCCGCCAGCGACACGATCGAGGCACAGGGCCACCTGATCGACTCGGGCCTGCTGTCTGCGATCTTCGACAAAATCATCGAGCACAAGGCCAGCTACGAGATTCTGAAGTTCGACATCGGCCGCACCAATGACGACGTCTCGCAGATCGAGATGCGGATCACCGCCGCCGAGCAGCCGATCCTCGACGACCTGCTGCAGCAGCTGACGACGTTCGGCTGCCACGCCCTGCGCGAGCGTGACGCGCTCGTCAAACCGGCGGAGCAGGATCGCTGCGTGCCCGACGACTTCTATTCGACGACGAACCACCGCACGCATGTGCGGATGCGCGGGCGATGGGTCGAAGTGGAAAAGCAGCGGATGGACGCCGTCATCGTCGCCGCTGGTGGACGGGCCGAGTGCCGCAAGCTGCGCGACGTGAAAGCAGGTGAGCCGATCGTCTGCGGCCATGACGGCATCCGGGTCACGCCTGAATTCCGCGAACGCGACCGGCTCGGCTTCGCGTTCATGAGCAACGACGTGTCGTCGGAGCGGCGCGTCGAAGGGAGCGTGGCGCGAATTGCGCAGATGATGCGCGACGTCAAGAAGGCCGGCGGACGGATCGCGGTGGTCGCCGGGCCGGTCGTCGTGCACACTGGCGGCGTCGAGCATTTCTCCGGCTTGATCCGCGGCGGCTTCGTCGACGTCGTTCTCGCCGGCAACGCGCTGGCGGTGCACGACATCGAGTTCGCGCTGTCGGGTACATCGCTCGGCATCGATCTCGTCGCTGGCGCGCCAGTCGAGCAGGGCCACCGCAACCACATGGCGGCGATCAACACGATCAATCGTGCCGGCAGTATTCGGGCGGCCGTCGAAACCGGGATCCTGAAGTCAGGCGTGATGTACGAGTGCGTGAAGCACGGTGTGGACTTCGTGCTCGCCGGCAGCATTCGTGATGACGGCCCGCTGCCTGAAACGATGATGGACCTGGTGGAGGCGCAGGAGCGCTACGCGGCAGCGCTGACCGAGAACGTGCAGATGGTGCTGATGCTGTCGTCGATGCTGCACAGCATCGGCGTCGGCAACATGCTGCCGTCCTGGGTCCGCGTCGTCTGCGTCGACATCAATCCCGCCGTCGTGACCAAGCTGAGCGATCGCGGCTCGGCACAGACCGTCGGCGTTGTAACCGACGTCGGGCTGTTCTTACACAGACTTGCCGAGGCCCTTCGAACGTAGAACGATCCGAACGATCCGAACGATTCGAACGATTAGACTGCCCGCGCCGTCACCGGCTGGCCGGCCAGCGACTGGCGGATGATGTTCAACGCCTGTTCCATACCTGGCCGCGTACGAGGAGGACCGAGGCAGACGCGGACGGCACGAGCGGGTTGATCGCTGGTGGCGAACTGCGTCGACGCGTTGACGATTACCCCGCGTGCGCGAACGTGCGCGACAAACGATTCCGAGGACCACCGTGGCGGCAGCGGCAGCCAGACATGCGGACTTGCTGGATGTGTTTGCAGCCGCTCGCCCTCGAACAGTCGGCGCGCCATCGCCTGGCGCGCCGCGAACTCGTGGCGCTTCCATTCAGCAATCCGTGCAGCGGTTCCATCCTCTATCCATCCACTCAACAAGTCCGCGCCGATCGGCGACGCCATGATCATGCTCGACCAGACCGCCGCCGCAACCGCTTCCAGCATCTCCGGCGGCGCCACGACGCAGCCGAGCCGCATGCCGGGGAACAGACTCTTCGACAGGCTGGTGACGAATGCTGTCCGGTGCGGAATCAGCGCGGCCAGCGGCGATCGTTCCGGCGAGACGAAACCGTAGACGTCGTCCTCGATGACCGTCAGCCGGTACTTGTCAGCGATCGCGGCGATCTGGCGGCGACGGCGGTCGGACATGACCGCGGATGTCGGGTTCTGCAGGCGCGGCATGCAATACACGGCACGCGCGCGTGTCGAGCGGCAGGCGGCTTCGAGGGCATCGGGGCGCAGACCCTCCGCGTCCATCGCCACCCCACGGATCTTCAAGTGCTGCTGCTGCGCCACCGATTTGGCGCCGGAGTAGGTCAGTTCCTCCGTCAGCAACGTGTCGCCAGGCTTCAACAAGGCGGAGAACGTCGTCGATAGGCCGTGCTGCCCCCCAGCGGTCAGCACAAGGTGGTCCGGATCGACGACGAGGCCGCCGCGCGCAAGCCACGCCGCCATCGCCTGCCGATGACGGAAATGCCCCTTCGTCGGGACGTAGCCGAGAATTTGCGTCCACGGCAGCACGCGCCGCTGGAACAGCCGCGGGTGCAGGTTGGCGACCTCCTTGTCGGGCATCAGGATGTTGACGCTGAGATCGAACGGCGCCGACTCGGACACCCGTTCTTCGGCCTCGTTGCCGCGGATGAAGGTACCCCTCCCGACGTAACCGGACGTGAGGCCACGGCGAGCCGCCTCCGCATACGCCCGGGTAATCGTCGTCACCGTGACGCCGAGATGATCGGCCAGATCGCGATGTGGCGGCAGCCGCATTCCGGCCCGCAGCGCGCCGTTCTGCACGTCCTCGTCGAGCGCATCGGCGATGGCGCGATAGACCGGTCCGCGCCGGCTTTCCAGTTTCGGCAGCCACATTGTCATGAGGCGCAATATAGACAATCGGATGGATGCAATCCACTTGTCTTACCTGCATTGCCCGGTCCGGCACCACGAACCGGCAGCCGACTTCCAGCGTCGAACTGTGTAAGGAACGTGATTCAGTTATCCTGATCTCCATGGGCAAGCGCATCTTTCTCTTCGTCGTCACCAACCTCGCCATCGTCCTGACGCTGAGCATCGTCGTCAGCATCCTCGGCGTCAGCCAGGGCATCACGCCGGGCGGCATCGACCTCGGCGCGCTGGCGATCTTCTGCTTCGTGTACGGCATGGGCGGCGCGTTCATCTCGCTGCAGCTGTCGCGGTGGATTGCAAAACGCGCAACCGGCGTTCAGCTGATCAACGGGCGCACCGGCCAGTCCGAGCTCGACTGGCTGTACAGCACCGTCGAGCGCCTGACGCGCCAGGCCAACCTGCCGATGCCCGAGGTCGGTGTCTACGATTCGGCCGAGGTCAACGCCTTCGCCACCGGCCCGAGCAAGAACCGGAGCCTCGTCGCCGTCTCGAGCGGATTGCTGCGGACGATGCGGCACGAGGAAACCGAGGGCGTGCTGGCGCACGAAGTGGCGCACATCGCCAACGGCGATATGGTGACCATGACGCTGCTGCAGGGCGTGGTCAACGCGTTCGTCATGTTCGCCGCGCGCGTGATTGCCTACGCGGTGATGCGCGGCGGGGACGGCCGCAACAACAATGGCGGCCTCTACTTCCTCGTCGTGATGGTGCTGCAGGTCGTGTTCGGGATCCTCGGCTCGCTGATCACCAGCTGGTTCTCGCGACAGCGCGAGTTCCGTGCGGATTACGGCGGCGCCTCGCTGGCAGGACGCGACCGCATGATCGGCGCGCTGCGACGCCTGGCTGCCAACCGCGAACTCGTCGATACGAGTCACGAGGCGCTGGCGACGATGAAGATCAACGGCGCCGGACGCTGGATGGTGTTCTTCTCGACGCACCCGCCGCTCGAAGCGCGTATCGCCGCCCTCGAACAGGCGCGATAAGATTCCGGAAGGCCGACCTGAAGGTCGGCCTCTACCGACACGAACTTCATCATCCGGCCAACTTGCCGACCGTCGGGTCGGCCTTTTTGCATTCCAGCGGTCCGAGCACATGCACACGACTCTGGTCTCAACGGATCTGCTCGCCTCTCATCTTGGCGACTGGGCGGTCATTGATTGCCGGTTCGATCTCCAGGATGAACATTGGGGACGCGAACAATACCGCCAGGCACACGTTCCTGGAGCGGTGTACGTCAGCCTGAACGACGACCTGTCCGCGCCACCGACCGGCATGAACGGCCGGCACCCGCTCCCGTCCATCGCGGACCTGACGTCGCTGTTCGGCCGCCTCGGGATCGATCGGTCAACACAGGTGATCGCCTACGACCAGGACGCTGGGTCGTATGCGAGCCGCCTCTGGTGGTCGCTGCGCTATCTCGGTCACCATGCTGTCGCAGTGCTCGACGGTGGGTGGGCGAAGTGGGTGCGTGAGGCACGACCTGTTCGCAGTGGAGACGAGTCTCGTAAGCCGGCGGCATTCACCGCGGCGCCGCGACCCGCCAGTCGCGTGGATCTCGACGATGTCTCCGCGCACCTTACTGATGGCACCAGGCGGCTCGTCGACGCGCGCGCGCCGGAACGGTTCGAAGGGCGCACGGAAACCATCGATCGGGTGGCCGGCCATATTCCTGGCGCCATGAACCACTTCTTCAAGCAGAACCTGGACGCGGACGGGACCATGCTGCCGGCGCAGAGACTGCGCGAAAACTTCGAACGCCTGCTGGGACCAACCAGCCCCGCGGATGCCGTCATGTACTGCGGTTCCGGCGTCACCGCCTGCCACAACCTGCTGGCACTCGAACACGCGGGGTTGCATGGAGCCAGGCTGTACGTCGGCTCATGGTCCGAGTGGTCCAGCGACCCGTCCCGGCCGATCGAAACCGGTCCACCACGACGATGACGACCACGAGGGTGGCGCAGCCGCGCCACTCGATCTGGTCCACGCTGCGAGAGGCGATTCGCGGCTCGCATCAGGACTACACCGAGACGCCGATCGGCCGGGCGGTGGTGCTGCTCGCCGTCCCGATGGTGCTCGAGATGCTCATGGAGTCGGTGTTCCTGGTGATGGACATCTTCTTCGTCGGCCGTCTCGGCGCGGACGCGATCACGACCGTCGGCCTGACCGAGTCGCTGATGACGATCATCTATGCCGCCGCCGTCGGACTGTCGATCGGCGCGGCGGCGACAGTGGCGCGGCGCATCGGCGAGAAGAATCCCGAGGCTGCTGCGCGCGCCGGCGCGCAGGCGATCCTGCTCGGCATCGGCTTCGGTGTCGTCATCGGCCTGCTCGGCGCCGCGTTGGCGCCGCACCTGCTGGCCGCGATGGGCGCCAGCGACGCCGTGATTCGCATGGGGACCACCTTTGCACGTGTCATGCTCGGCGCCAGCGGCAACGTGCTGCTGTTGTTTCTGATCAATGCGGTCTTCCGCGGTGCGGGCGACGCCGCGATTGCCATGCGCGTCCTCTGGTTCGCGAATGCGGTCAACATCATCCTCGGGCCCTGTCTGATCTTCGGTGTCGGCCCGTTTCCGGAGCTTGGGGTTACCGGTGCGGCGGTGGGAACGAGCATCGGACGCGGCTGCGGCGTGCTGTTTCAGCTCTGGCACCTGACGCGACCTGGTGGACGCATCCGCATCAGGCTGCCGCACCTGCGGCTCGAGCCGGCCATCATGCGCGGCATTCTGCGCATTTCGGGCACGGCGATGTTCCAGAACTTCGTCAACACTGCCTCGTGGATCGGGCTCGTCCGCATCCTCACCGGCTTTGGCAGTGCTGCCGTGGCCGGCAATACGATCGGCATCCGCATCATCTTGTTCGCGCTGTTGCCGCCGTTCGGGGTCAGCAACGCGGCGGCGACCCTGGTCGGTCAGAACCTTGGAGCCGGAAAACCGGAGCGCGCCGAGCAGGCGGCATGGAAAGCCGCCTTCTACAACACGCTGTGCCTGGGCGGTATCGGACTGATCTTCCTGCTGCTCGCTCCGCAGATCATTTCGATCTTCACGAACGATCCGGAAGTGGCGGGGTACGGGATTCGGTGCCTGCGCATCGTGTCCGCCGGCTTTGTGTTTTATGGCTACGGCATGACGCTGACCGCCGCGTTCAACGGCGCGGGCGATACGCGGACGCCGACGTGGATCCACCTTGGATGCCTGTGGCTGTGGGAAATTCCCCTGGCATGGACCCTCGCGCACCCGCTCGGCTTCGGGCCAACAGGAGTGTTCGTGGCCGTGAGCGTGGCATTTTCGACGCTGGCGCTCGTCAGCGCTGTGCTGTTCTCGAAGGGAACGTGGAAGGCTAGGCGGGTTTGACGGTCACGGTGAAGCCGTCCTGGTTCGGCGCCGCATACTGACGGTGATGCCGAATGCGCGAGTACGGAATCGTCACCAGAATCGTGTGCTCACCCTCCGGCATCGGGTGAATCTGCAGCGTCATCTCGTCGGTCGCAACCGACAGCGCCCGCGCCGTGTCCGCCTTCGCGAAGCCGATGATGAAGACGTCTCCGCCCGGCAGCTTGTGCGTTTCGTAGCTGCGATAGCGGCGCACGGCGAACAGCGGCGCATTCGGCAGTCCCGGCGAGTAGGTGAACCCGAAAACGCCTCCCTCCAAGGCGTTCACCCCGTTCCCTTCTTCGGCTTCGGACACAACGCGCACCTGGTGCGCGTCACGAAGCAGTTCCTGATCCCTGGTCGCGGTGTTGTCGGCGTAGACGACTCTGGACATCGACAAGGATTATAGCTACGCGCGCAACCCGATCTGACAGGTAACGCCCGTGCCGCCGATGCCGCAGTAGCCGTTCGGGTTTTTCGCCAGGTACTGCTGGTGATACTCCTCCGCGTAGTAGAACGGGGGCGCATCGGCGATCTCCGTCGTGATGCGGCCGTAGCCAGCGGCGGTGAGCCGGTCCTGATACGCAGCGCGCGAGGCTTCGGCGGCCTGCTTCTGTTCCGGTGACATCCAGTAAATGGCGGACCGGTACTGCGTGCCGACGTCGTTTCCCTGTTGCATGCCCTGCGTCGGGTCGTGGTTCTCCCAGAAGATCTTCAGCATCTCGTCGTACGACGTGACCTTCGGGTCGAAGACCACCAGCACGACCTCGGTATGTCCGGTCATGCCGGAACAGACCTCACGATAGGTCGCGTTGGGCGTATAGCCGCCGGCGTAGCCCACCGCGGTGCTGTAGACACCCCGCGCCTGCCAGAACTTCCGTTCAGCGCCCCAGAAACAACCCATGCCGAACACCGCTTGCTCAAGGCCCGCAGGAAACGGCGGCTTGATACGGTTGCCATTTACATAATGGGTATCGGAGACGTGCATCGATTCGGCGTGACCAGGAAGCGCTTGATCGGGACGGGGCATTCGCAGGGTGGTGGCCATACGCTATCTAAGATGCCTGATCCACATGTCGGGGTCCAGTTCATCGCGGACCGCGGCGACACAAAGCTGAGGCTGGACCAGATCCTGGTTCGTCGCGTGACATCGGTGACGCGCATGTCCCGCAGCATCGCCCAGCGGTGGATTGACGCCGGGATCGTCACCATAGACGGCCGCGTCGCCCGGCGATCCTCCGATCGCGTACGCGAACAGGCGGCCATTCACGTCGCACTCCCGGCTGACACCATCCTGCGGGCAGTACCTGAGCCGGAGGCGGCCGCCCTCGACGTCCTCTTCGAAGACGAGGCGCTCATCGCGATCAATAAGCCGGCGGGCGTTGTCGTGCATCCATCCTACAAGCAGGCGTCGGGCACGCTGTTGAACGCCGTGCTCTGGCATGTGCGAGGGAGGACCTCCGTCCGTCCCGGAATCCTCACGCGTCTGGACAAGGACACGTCTGGAGTCGTCGTCATCGCATTCGCTCCCGGCGTGCACGCGGCCATGCAGCGCGACGCCGCCGCCGGACGCGTGCGCAAAGAATATCTGGCCGTGGTTCATGGCACGCCGCGCCCGCGGACCGGTGTGATCCGCGATGCGCTGGGACGCGATCCTGACGATCGACGGCGCGTGGTCGTTACTCCGGGCGGAGCAGCAAGCGAAACGCGCTACGACGTCACCGCGTCGCTGCCCGGCGATCTGTCGATCGTCCGCTGCGAACTGGTCACGGGGCGGACGCATCAGATCCGCGTTCATCTCAGCTCGCGCGGCTGGCCAATCCTGGGCGACAGGGTTTACGGTGGCCGGACGGATCAGATGTCCCGCCAGGCGCTGCATGCATGGCGGGTCTCACTGCTCCACCCGATCACACGTCAGCCGCTGGTGGTCGAGGCGCCGCTGCCGGCGGACTGGCCTTCACCGGCATGAGGCCTAGGGCCTAAGGCCGAAGGCCGAAGGCCCAAGTGAAGAACGAAGCCCTGATGGAAGGGTGGAGGAAAAAGGCCTTTGGCCATATGCCGAACTCAGCGCGTCAGCTGGCGGACGGCATCCACCGCCAGCGTCACACCGGATCCGACCAGCAGCGCGGCGCTGGCGATGATGACGCCGTCAACCGCGGCGCGGATGCGCGGCAGGTGCAGCCATCGTTGAACCACGGCAAACAGTGGAATGGCCACCAGCGCCGGGGTGGCCATTGCCAGCCATCCGGCGACGGCGCCGGGCCACCCACCGGCGAAGTAGCCGACGGCGACGACGTAGCCGCCGAGCGGTCCCGGCGTCGCGCGGCCGACGAGGACCGCCTGACTGAGCTGCTCATCCGAAACCGCGCGGTGCGTCTCGACGAAGTCCTGCCGTACCTGCGGCAACGATCCCATTCCCGCAAACGACGTCATCGTCGCCTTCAGCAACAGCAGGTAGATCACGGCAGCGTTCATTGGCGCGCCTCCGGCGACGGCAGCAGGCAGCTGACAAGCGCCCCTGCGAAGAGCACGCGCACAGGGGTCGCCCCGAGCACGATCAGCGCAACGGCAACAGCAGTAACGGCCAGCGCACGAACGCGCAGTCGTTCGGACAGGTAGGGACGAATCAGGTGCCACGCGCTGGCCAGGACGAGCACGCTGGCGACGAGGATGCCGACGGCAAGCAGCGTGCGGACGAGCGGAAAGTGTTCGATCTGCGTGAGCGTGACGGCCAGCGCGAAGATGATGACCGAACACGGAGCCGACGCGACCGTGAGCGCCAGCAGCGCGCCCAGCCAGCCCTGAAGCCGCCACCCGAGGGTGACACAGTACGCGAGGACGACGGTGCCGGGCGTGAACCGCGACACCGCTACGAACAGACCGTGCGCATCTGCATCGATCCAGCCGTGGCGCGTGAACCGGCGGCGCAGCAGCTCGATGGAAACCAGCCCGCCGCCAACCGTACGATTCGTGTCGAGCGCGACGGCAGTCACCAGCTGATGGAGCGTCGGGCGCGTCATGCGGAGCGGGAGAAGCGTGGGTTGACGAGCTCAGGGTGGCGCTCACCGAACGCGCGCAACGCCGTGTCGGGCAAGGGTCCGTAGCCGTCGGTGCCGCTGAAACTCCACGGCCACGCGCCGATGTAGCCGCCCTGAACCGCAGCCTCCAGAACGTCCTCGATCGGCTGCGGCACGGGAGACGCAGAGGACGGATAGTGGAGCTCGGGATTGCCCGGAAACTCCCCAATCAGAATCGGTGTCGACATACCAAGCGACCAGGCAGTGGATGCCACCGGATCCAGATCCCGGCCTGGATGTTTCCTGTCGGGATACGAATGGATCTGCAGCACGTCGAGACCGAGTTCCGGATCGTCCCACGCCCAGAGGTTGTGCAGGCGACCGCAGCCGATCGTCGTCAGGGCCTGCGAACAGGCGTGAACGAGCGCGCTGAGGTCAGCCACCATCTGCGCCAGCACCTCGAACTTGAGCGGACGCGCCACATGCGAGCTGACGTCGCGCTCCCATTCTTCGACAACGAAGTCCGGCTCGTTCATCAGCTCGAAGAAGAACACCCTGTCTGCCAGATCGGCGCGTTGCCCGCCGGGCGCATATCGCCGCACCAGCGGTTCAATGACGCGATGAAAGAGCGCCGTTCTTCCAGCCGTCGTGTGCAGGACGTTCGCCCGGCCAAACGGCAACCGGACGTCGAGCAGCGCGCCCGTCGCCGGATCGGCAATAGTGTCGCGGACGCCTTCGAACAGCCAGCGGTGATCGAGCAGCACGAGTGCCAGCTGCATGCCGACGCCTCCGGCAATCTCACAGGCCGTATCGAGGTCATGAAAAAAGTGAGGATCCAGACCCGTCGGTATGCCGCGATCGTCGTAGACGATGCCAGCGCGACCGTCGCCAAACACGAACCAGCGAGCGACGCGGAACCCCATGGTTGCCATTGCCTGGAAGTCGCGCTCGACGTTCTGCCGCCGCGTCGACACGCCGAGATGGGATCCCCAGACGTTGGCGCCGAAATCGAGTCCGTAAAAGACGGTCACGCCGTCTGTGGACCACGGATAGTTGCAGCCGTGCCAGAACGCAGGTGGCAATCAGATTCTTCGAAGCAGTAACGGACGTGTCGCCGCCATGACGGCGAGAACGACTCCAAATGTGCACACGATTGTGGCACCGGTCGGCAGATCGAGCACCAGCGACAGGTAGACTCCCATCGCCGACACCACCGTGCCCATCGTCCAGCCGATGGCGAGCCGTTTCCCGACCGTGTCCGCATAGAGCATCGCGCCGACCGACGGGACGATTAAGTAGCAGAACACCAGCAGGACGCCAGCAATTGCGACCGACGAGGTGACGACGAAGCCGAACGATGCGTAGAAAAGGAAGTCCCAGAAGCGGACGGACATCCCCTGCTCGACCGCTGCCCCATGGTTCAGTGAGATCGCGAGAAAACGCTTGCGGAAGACGTAGTGGAAGACGCCGACCATGCCGTAGAGTGCCGCCGTTTTCCCGACCTCGGGCCACGAGACGGCCAGAATGTTGCCGACGAGCATGTCCTTCAGGTGTTCGCTTTCGGAGGTCGCCTTGCTCATCGCCAGGATCGCTGCTGCAGACGCCACGGCGTAGCAGATCCCGATGATCGCTTCCTGCGGTATCCGCGCACGGTGCCCGCGGATCGTGGAAAACACGGCGGCGCCGATGAACGTGAAACCAAGGCTGATCCAGTAGACGACCGGAGCATGCGGATCGCCATTGGTGATCGGCAACAGGATCGCAATTGCGGCACCGAGCGCCGCAATCTGCGCCAGCGACAGGTCAACGAAAATCACTCCCCGCTCGACGACGTGGACGCCGAGATAGGCGTGAATGCCGGTCAGGATCAGGCTGGCGGCAAACGGTGCCGCCAGGAACATCAGCGTCGCGGAGTCCATAATCACCGCGTCTGCGTACTGGTGCCGCCGGCCTTCAAGGCGTTGACGAGCAGGCCGATGTCGTAGTCGAACAGCTTCAGGTAGTCGCTGGCCTCCTTCACGCCGCCGACCGAGGGCGGCATCACCAGGACCCTGGCGCCAGTATCCCTGCCAATCGAATTCGGGGTCTTCAGATCGAAATACGGCTCGACCAGTACGAGCTTCACGTTCTGCCGCTTCATCTCGGTCATCAGATCGAGCGTGTGCTGGGGGGTCGGAGGAATGCCCGGGCGGGGCTCGACGTAGCCGATGACGTCGAGTCCGAAACGCTCGGCGAAGTTCGAGAACGACCGGTGATATGTCACCACCTTGGTACCCTTGTACGGCGTCATCATCGACAGCCACCGTTTCTGCGCCTCGTCCACACGTGCTGTGAAGTCAGCGGCTCGCTGATCGAAGTACGCGCGATCGGCCGGGCGCAACTGCGAGAACTTCTCGGCGAGCGATCGCGCGATCACCTTGCCGTTCTCGGGATCGAGCCAATAGTGCGGGTTGCCCTGCGGGTGCACGTCCCCCATCGCCCGCGTGACCTGACCGGTCGGGATATCGAGGATGCGGGCGCGAGTGGAGGCGTCGAGATAACCGTCGCCGCCAGGCTGGATCTTTCCATTCCGGCTTTGTGTGACCAGCGGTGGCAGCCAGCCGATCTCCAGCTCCTTGCCGACGGCTATCAGCAGGTCCGCTTTCTGCAACTTGAGGATGAAGCTTGGCTTCGCCTCGACGAAGTGCGGGTCCTGGTAGCCACGGGCGATCGATTCGACGGACGCGCGATCGCCACCGACCTCGCGTGCGATCGCCGCCAGGTCTTCGGTCGTCGTCATGACGTTCAACTTGGCCTGCGCCTGTGCCGGTGTGACGGTCACCATCGAAATCGCCAGAACGCCGATGAGTGTGGATATGAATCTCATTTGAAAACCTCCCGTCATTCAGAATTCAGAATGCAGAATTCAGAACACCAGAAACGGATCTGCAATTTGCATTTTGCATTTTGAATTTTGCATTTCTGCATTTCTGCATTTCTGCATCACCTAGAACGGATGCGCACCATGGGCGCCAATTGAGAACTGGAACTGGAACAGGAACTCGTTCGCCGTTTCCCCGGCCGCGTACGTCGTCCGGCGGTACTGGCCGCGCAGCTGGCTGAACTCGCTCGGCCAATACGTGAGTAGAAGGGAATGACCGGTATCGTGCAGCGACGAATCGTCCGCCCGATCGGAACGGTCGTAGCGCGCACCCGCAAACCAGCGTCGCGCGAACTGGTAGTCGCCCGATACGTAGAAGCCGAACGACTGCTGCGCCGAATCAGGCTGCTGCCGATCGCTCCAGATCAGTTCTGCCCGCCCGAGGAACGAACGATAAATCGACCGGCGGAGCGGGCGCCACCGGACCGTGCCGTCTATTCCGTACAACTGTGTCGTAAAGCGACCAACGTCGACGTCGTCGATCACGCCGGACGCGTTGTGACCGTGCGAGAAGGACGCCCCAAGATCGACGTTGGTGCTTTCGGAGATGTCCTGATAGGCGCGCACGTGGCCGACATAGCTGAGGTCGCCGCGCTTGCTCGAGTGGAACAGGTCGGCGGAGTCGCCACGAAACACCTGGCCGGTAGCCTCGAGGAACAACCACGGGTTCGGAATCAGGCGTGCGACCGACAGCCCCGCGTCGCTGATGCCTTCCTCCCCGCCAAGCAGGTTGTCGATGACGAGCGGACGATCGGTCCATGTGATCTGGTGGTTGTGGAACGTATTGACCTTGCCAAACGCGGCGCGCATCTTTCCTGCCTTGAACAGCAGGCCGCCCGGCAGTGCCGGGAACGTGATGTATCCCTCCTCCACCGCGACGCCCTCTTCACCGAACGCGATGAAGAAGTCCCCACGCGCGTACGGATCGACGATCGCCTGGAAGGAGGCCTCCGACTCCTGCAGCTGCAGCGCCGGAGCGGGATTGACGGTGTTGCGTCCGGCGGCGCCGAGCAAATTGCCGATGACCGCGATGTCCGGGTTGAAGATCTTCGACGCCGCCGACGCGGCTCCGTACACCGGCAGAGCGCCGCTCGGCCCGCCGGCGCCTTCGGCGCCTTGCGGCACCGGCGCGGTCGGTTCCGCCTGAGCGCCCGGCGGCGCGGACGGCGCAGGCGCGGGAGGTGCGTTCTCGGCGCCCAGCTTCGCTTCGAGAGCGGTCAACCGGTCGCCGTATTGCTTTTGCACCGCCTGCAGTTCCTGTCGCAGCTGCTCGATTTCCTTTCGCAGCGCCTGAGCGTCGGCTGTCTGCGCAGTGACCGGCGCCGGCACGAGCCATACACCCATGACCAACAGGCACGGCAGAACTGATCGTGGCCCCGTCATCGCCCCCCCTATGCACCGCGCACGTGCGCGGACAGAGTCATGAATTTGCCGCTGCACGCCGACGATCGAGATCGGGGCGTTACGCGGCACTCAGCTATGGGGATTGACAGCTACGCGGGCGGAGCGCGAGGGGCGAGATGGAGACGCGCAGCGGCGAGCGTCGGTTGTGCGGCGATCGACGCAACCGCGAGTGATGGTGGTCGCGCGACCGTAATGCGCGGTGCACGCACACCGTCCGCACTGAACGACCGGATCCAGTGGCAGAGCACGCAGTGAAGCGGCTCGTCACTGGTGCGGACCGCGCCGATAGCGTGGCCGTCAGGGTTGTGCGCGGAGACCGCCGTCCCGGGCTCGTCGTCGCAGTCGATTGCGTGCGGCGACGCTGCCAGACCGGCCAGCGCCGTCAAGGACCACAACACGACCAGTGCCGTGGACCGTGCGCGCCGCCGGAACCAGCCGAGCATGTGGATCAGAGTAGCAGAATCAGATGTAGCCCAGTTCAAGTGCCTTCAGGACCGCCCGGGTGCGGTCGCGAACGCCAAGCTTCGACAGGATGCTCGATGCGTGGTTTTTCACCGTTCCTTCGGCCGTTCCCAGCGCGTCGGCAATCTCGCGGTTGCTGTAGCCGCCGGCCATCAGTCGGAGAATCTCCAGCTCGCGTTTGGTGAGCGGATCGGGCGGGCTCAGCGCGTCGAAGTCGCGCGGCATGTGCTCGAGGCCGCGCAGGACGCGTTCGGTCACCG
>Ga0111538_10000338_pt1 | contig 60300 bp, 57 predicted proteins | sample SoiMethybrSBSTD1_FD_79669 | JGI IMG/M metagenome (GOLD analysis project Ga0111538, IMG submission 79669) | Bulk soil microbial communities from a Populus tree surrounding site in Tennessee, USA - Soil MetaG P. TD hybrid SBSTD1 (version 2)... | ecosystem: Environmental > Terrestrial > Soil >... | reverse complement strand
GGTCGCCATAGGCCTGGACCCGAACGGGTCCGACACCGCTCGGCAGGAAATCCCGGCCATCGGCCTCGTCGGAACCACTGCGCTGGCGATCGGTGTCCTCCCGGGGATCTACCTCGCAAAGTCCGACTCCGCATCGCGAATCGGCGCGATCGGCTACGGTGCGCTATCCGTGGTGACGCTCGTGCTCTTCTGGTCCGGTGCGCCCGGCGTCCTTGGTGCCGTTGCCGCCTGGCTCGGAGGTCTCACCCGCGGTCGAACTCCCTACCCAGGAGCGCCCCGGGTCTTCGCGATCATCGGCCTATCCGTTGCGATCCTCAACTCGGCAGTGAGTGTGACCTGGTCCGTAATAGGCGCTTTCATCCCGCATTGACAGTCAGTTACCGACATACGCCGCGAGGTGCTGGCCTGTCAGGGTCGAGCGTGCTGCCACCAACGCCGCGGGTGTGCCCTCGAAGACGATCCGGCCGCCGTCGTGGCCGGCACCGGGACCGAGATCGATGATCCAGTCGGCGTGCGCCATGACCGCCTGATGGTGCTCGATGATGATCACCGACTTGCCTGAGTCGACGAGCCTGTCGACCAGGCCGAGCAGTTGCTCGACGTCAGCAAGGTGGAGTCCGCTGGTCGGCTCGTCGAGGACGTAGACCTCGCCCTTCTGGGCCATCTGGGCAGCGAGCTTCAGCCGCTGCCGCTCGCCGCCGGACAACGTGGTGAGCGGCTGGCCGAGGTTGATGTAACCGAGCCCGACGTCGGCGAGCCGGTCGAGGACTTTGTGAGCGGCCGGCGTACGCGCCTCGCCGTTGTCGAAGAACTCTTCGGCCTCGGTCACCGACATCGCAAGCACCTCAGCGATGTTGCGGCCGCCCAGTGTGTACTCCAGCACCGCCGCCTGGAACCGCTTTCCCTCACATTCCTCACAGATCGATTCGACGGTTGCCATGACGCCCAGCTCGGTGTAAACGACACCAGCGCCGTTGCAGGTTGGGCAGGCGCCCTCGGAGTTGGCACTGAACAGCGCCGGCTTCACGCCGTTGGCTTTTGCGAACGCCTTGCGGATCGGCTCGAGCAGGCCGGTGTACGTCGCCGGGTTGCTCCGTCGCGAACCCCTGATCGCGCCCTGGTCGATCACCACCACGCCGTCGCGACCCGCGACGGAGCCGTCGATAAGTGAGCTTTTGCCGGACCCAGCAACGCCGGTGAGCACGCAGAGCACCCCGAGTGGAATGTCGACGTCTACACCTTGGAGGTTGTGCGTTGATGCGCCGCGGACTTCCAGCGTGCCGGAGGACGGACGCACCGATTCCTTGATCGTCGCGCGGTCGTCGAGATGCCGCCCAGTGATGGTGTCGCTGCCCCGCAAACCGTCCACGGTGCCCTCGAAGCAGACGGTGCCGCCCTCCGTGCCAGCACCTGGACCGAGATCGACAACATGGTCCCCGATCGCGATCATCTCTGGCTTGTGCTCTACGACGAGTACGGTGTTGCCCTTGTCCCGCAGCTGTTGCAGCAGGTCGTTCATCCGCTGGATGTCATGAGGGTGCAGGCCGATCGTGGGCTCGTCGAAGACGTAGGTGACATCGGTCAGCGACGAGCCGAGATGGCGAATCATTCTGGTGCGCTGGGCCTCGCCGCCCGAGAGCGTCCCTGACGGCCGGTCGAGTGAGAGGTAGCCCAACCCAATCTCCGCGAACGAGTCGAGAAGGTGCTGCAGCCCGGTGAGCAGCGGTGCTACCGAGGGCTCGTCGAGGCTTCGGACCCAGTCGGCCAAGTCGCTGATCTGCATTGCGCAGACGTCGGCGATGTTCTTCCCGTTGATCTTCGACGACAGTGCCTCCTTACTCAGTCGGGTGCCGTCGCACTCGGGACAGGCCGTGAAGGTGACTGCCCGCTCAACGAAGGCCCGGATGTGCGGCTGCAGCGCGTCGACGTCCTTGGACAGGAACGACTTCTGCATCCTCGGGATCAAGCCCTCGTACGTCAGATTGATCCCTTCGACCTTGATCTTGGTCGGCTTCTTGTAGAGCAGGTCGTGGAGTTCCTTCTTGGTGTACATCCGGATCGGCTTATCCGGGTTGAAGAAGCCGCAGCCCCGGAAGATGCGGCCGTACCAGCCGTCCATGCTGTAGCCGGGGATTGTGAGCGCGCCCTGATTGAGCGACAGGCTGTCGTCGTACAGCGCGGTCAAGTCGAAGTCGGTGACCGAGCCCATGCCTTCGCAGCGCGGGCACATGCCGCCGTGGTAGACGGCGTTGCGCACCACCAGCCGCTCACCTTCGCCCTTGTCGGCGGTCATCGACCCGGTGGCGGTTCTCCTTGGGACGTTGAACGAGAAGGCGGTGGGAGGGCCGATGTTGGGCTGCCCGAGCCTGCTGAACAGGATCCGCAGCAACGCGTTGGCGTCCGTGGCGGTGCCGACCGTCGAACGGGGGTTGGCGCCCATCCGCTCCTGGTCGACGATAATCGCGGTTGTCAGCCCGTCCAGCAGATCGGCTTCTGGCCGCGCCAAGGTCGGCATGAACCCCTGCACGAAAGCGCTGTAAGTCTCGTTGATCAGCCGCTGCGATTCCGCGGCGATCGTGTCGAACACCAGCGAGCTCTTGCCGGAACCTGAGATGCCAGTGAACACCGTCAGCCGGCGCTTCGGAATCTCGACGCTGAGGTCCTTGAGGTTGTTCACGCGCGCGCCCTGCACGCGAATCAGATCATGGCTGTCGGCGATGTGCTGCGCAGCCGACTGCGCGTCCGTCCTGGTGGCCATGCTCATCGTCCCCTGACAGACGTCCGGCCTACCGCGGGCCGCCCCAGTGGCAAACTCACGTGCTTAGCTCACCGCCTTCTTCACGAGTTCGGCGATCTTCGCCTCATCGGCGGCGGTCAGCTTCGTCAGCGCGAAGGCGGTCGGCCACATGGTGCCTTCGTCGAGGTTGGCGTCGTCGTTGAAGCCGAACGTCGCGTACCTCGATTTGAATTTCTGCGCGGGTTGGAAGAAGCAGACGACCTTGCCGTCCTTGGCGTACGCGGGCATCCCGTACCAGGTCTTCGCCGACAGCGCTGGTGCGCTGTCCTTGATGATCTCGTGGAGCCGCGTGGCCATGCTGCGGTCAGGTTCTTCCATCTCGTCGATCTTGGCGAGTACGTCGGCCTCCCCGTCGGCCTTTTTCTTGCTCAAGCGCGCCTCCGCCTTCAGTTCCCCGGTGCGCTCTTTCATCGCGGCTCGTTCTTCGTCGGTCAATCCCGTGAACGTCTTGTCCGCAGTAGCGGTGCTCTCGGCGGCCTTCTTTGTGGTCTTCTTTGTCGATTGCCGCTCAGCCATTGCGTAGCGCCTCCTCGTGCCGGCCGAGTACCGGGCGCTCGACCTCCTGAATGCGAATCATGTTGCCCGCTGGATCGCGGAACGCACAGTGCTCGGCGACTCACCGTAGGCGAGCCGGAACTGACGGCTGAGGTGTCCGGCCGACATGTTCAGGCCGCGGGCCAGTGCCTCAACATCCAGCGGCTGTGCATACTCCCGGTCGATCCGGTCGCGAACGCGACGCAGCCGCGCGAGGTCGCGCAGGTGCTGCTCGACGGCGGGCGTGCTGGTCACCTGCGAAATCGTGCCATGTCGGACCCAGGTTGCCTAGCGCCGCTATCGCGAACGAGGTTCGGTCCCTGAGCGCCGAATTTGCCGACGATGTCACTGTTGTACATTTCGGCACTTTCAGCGAAAATGGCTCTATGACCGAGATAACGGTAACTGAGGCTCGAGCGCGCCTTAGCGACGTCGTTGATGAGGCCAGGGTCGGGCACGACCCCGTGTTCTTAACACGGCGCGGCCGCCGGGTTGCCGCGGTCATCGACGCCGACGATTTGCAGCGCCTTATCGAGGCCGCCGAGGACCTCGCAGATGTCGAGGCCGCCCGCGCCTCCCGTGCCGAGATGGCTGAAACGGGCGAGGCGCCGATTCCTTGGGACCAAGTCAAGGCCGACCTCGGCCTGGCGTGACTTACCGGATCGACTTCGCGCCGGCAGCCACCCGTCAGTTGCGCAAGTTAGACCCTGTCGCACGCCAGCGTATCCAGGCTGCGATTGAGCTCCTTGGTACAGATCCGCGTCCAGCTGCGGCAAAAAGGCTTGTTGGTGGCGGCGGTGAGTGGCGGGTGCGAACCGGCGATTACCGGATCATCTACGAGATCCACGACCAGAACCTGCTCGTTCTCGTGGTGGCGTTGGGACACCGGCGAGACATCTATCGGCTTCGCTAACTGACCTATGGTGCTGGTCTGCCGGTTGGGGTGAAAGCTGACAGATCGGCCGTGACGCCGAAATGATCACTTGCCCAGACACCGTTCATGGGCCGATCAAAGATTCTCCGACACGATCTGATGTCCAGGGTCGGCCCGTGGTCGTTGCAACGCACGAAGATGTAGTCGATACGCCGCCCAGGCTCGAGTTCCCACTCGCCACCTTCAGCGGTCGCAGTCAGTGTGTTGCCGGTTGTGAATGTGTGTCCGGCTTCGCCCGGGTGTCGTGCATCCCAGGCGTCGCGGTAGCAGACACTGCCGCCGTTGAGGGATTGTGCGCCGGTCCAGTAGCGGATGCCGGAAGCGTCCGGGTGAGCATTCAGATCGCCTGCCACGATGACATGTGACGCCCGCGCGGCGTGCTGTTCGACGTAGTTGGCGATGACGACCGCCTGGCGCTCGCGATCAGCTTCCCGTGTCAGCTCGAATGCTGTTGCGTGGTTGACGAACATCATGTGTCCAATGGGGGGCGGTGCATCGATCTCGACAACCAGGCTCGAGCTGAGTGATTCGGCTGCCCCGTCACCGGATGGCACCTCAATCTCATGGTCAGCGATGATCGGCCACCTGCTGGCGATGGAATCCCCTTGCCCATCGGCCAGCCGGAGCGGGTGATGAAGAAGGTGATATTCCTCGCCGAGAACATCGGCGGCCTGGTCGTCGTCAGACGTCTTGATCACTTCCTGTAACGACACCAGGTCGGGCTTCAGCTCGGCAAACCCGAACCGCACTACGCCGCCGCGTCTCCCAGTCAGCACGTCTCCCGAACAGGTTCAGCGTCGCAACGCGTATCCGTCCATCCGCAACGCCACTGACATCGGTCACCTTCTCATGGTTCCCCTCCGCTCGATCAACTCGCGGCTGATGAATCCGGCGCAAGATTCGCTGCCATTCTCGACAGAACGTCAAGAGTGGTTTGGTATTCCTCAGGCGAAATTCCGGCCGTAGAGGCTTCGCGGAGCTTTGCAACCTTCGCTTTGAGAAGCTCGAACTGTGCCTCGCCGGTCGCGGTCAGGCTGACGATGTTGTCCTGCGAGTCCGCCCAGCCGCGAGTGACAAGTGCTGACAACGCGTCGCTCAGCTCGTCTGGAGCTTCATGCAGGAACGGCTCGAGTTCGGCCTGCAATTCCGGTACGGACCTCGGGCCATCGTCAAGAAGGTTGAGCAATTGCCATTGACGGCGGGACAGCCCGGCCTCACCAAGCTGGCGCTCGAACTGCGCATCGATGAGACGGTCTAGCTTCTTGAGCAAGTAGCCGAGGGGTCGCTCGGATCCAGTGTCGATCATGAACTACTCCCCTCCCCCACAAGTTGATCTTGGTCAAAGCTGATCTTGGAATGGCTCAGGATGCTGGCACCCGTACACCCATCTCGGCAAGGAACTCCCGGGCCCGGGTGATGCGTCGTACGTCGGAGAATGCCTGCCAGTCGGAGACCAGACCTTCGGCAAATATCAGATCGCGAAAGCGGCGAAAGGCGCCAAGGCCCTCGATAGCCTGCTCGATGCGTTGCCGCATAGGTAGGTAGGTGATCATGGCCGCAAATTCAGCCATGTCCTCTCGAACCGTTCGGGAACCCAGACACGGCAAGAACAGCCAGCCGTCCGGCGGCGGGTATCCGTAGTCTGCCGCTTCATCGCCCGTCATATCGCCGTCGGCCAACAGGTGTGGAACGACCTCGCCAGTTTGCAGGTCTAAGAAAGCGCCTTGACATCTCATGGGATCGGCTTCAAGCACCGTGGCGACGCACTCCAAGTCCACGGGTAGATGCCATAGATCCTCCGCCTCGCCGTCAGTCACGCCCAGCCGAGCCTCCTCTTCGGCAACTGGGGTACCTCGGCGGTCTTAGTCGTCCGCCATGCGGTGCTGCCGTATTTGTCGGAGCCGTATTGTCCAGGGCCGTATTGTCCAGGGCCGTATGGTCAAAACCGTGGCCCCACACAACACATCGTCGCGGCCTGATCAGACGCTTCCCCACCCTGCCCGCGAGAATCGTAGCGATGCTCATGGTGCGCGCCCGGGTTCCTCATCCGGCGAGTCGCGGACCAAGCTTCACAACGCAGTTATGGCCGATACGCCCTTAAGCGCGGTTGGCTAATGGCCACCGAGGAAGACGTTCGCGCTATCGCCCTCTCCTTGCCGGGCACCACCGAAGGCCAGTGGTATCAGACGCCTGGATACAAGGTCGCCGAGGCGCTGCTGACCTCCAATCCGGAAGCTTTCTTTACCACCCCTCACTACGACGGATATCCAGCTGTGCTGGTGAATCTCGAAAAAGTCGATCATGATGAGCTGCGCGAATTGATCACGGAATCGTGGTTGATCAAGGCCCCGGCGAAGCTGCGGCGGCAGTTTGAAGCTCAGTAACGCGCCATTCGAGCCCAAAAGAAGCAGTAGACGCCGAAGCAGGCAATCCCAACGGCCATGATCGTTAACAGCACCGCTCCGAAAGGTTGATCTCGGACCGTCGAGAGGGCATCATCCATGCCACCGGCCTTCTTCGGGTCGTAGCTGATCGCCGCCCAGATGAACAGTCCCCCAATGATGCAGAACGCCAATCCCTTGACGCAGTAGCCAACGGTGCCCAGGCGCCGGACGCCAGATGGAGCCCCGCGGTCAAGATCCTCAGTGAACTTCTGCTTGACGCCTTTCACGATTTGCGCGATACCGACACCGAGGACCGCGGCACCAACAACAGCGACGAGGATCTGACCAAACGGGACACTCATCAGCTTCGCGCTGATCGTTTCCTCACCTTGACCAGAACCGGATGCTGCCCTGGTGGCGATCCCCACCGCTAGCACGCCCAGGACCAGGTAGACGACCGCGCGCCCTGCCGACATGAGTCGGCGACGCAGCCGCCCGTCTCGATCTGGCTCCTCACGACCGATCACGGCCTCCAGCGCCTGCCAAATCGTGAGTGTGAAGAGTCCCAGGGCCATGATCCACAGCAGCACACCGCCCAACGGCTGCTTGCCCAGTTCGCTCAAGGCGCCTTCCGGTGATGCTTTAGCACGCTTCCCGAAGACGAGCTGAAGAGCGATCCAGGCCACCAAGAGATGGATCACGCCATAGCTGGCAAGCCCAACCGCAACGAATGCGTGGTAAGGCCTGCTGCGTCTGACTTCGTTGAGCGACACGCTCGCCGTCATGTCATGGTCATACCCAGCACGAAGCTGCATGACGCTGGAGTCTAACTTCAGAAAGGAATGCGGAGGCTAGCCTGACATCTTCTTGGCAGCCTTGACTGAGCGCTTGGTCTCACGCACCTTCTGTAGCGAGTCGTCGTCGATGATGTCTGCAACTGAACGGAAGGTGTCCGGCTCGCCGTAGTAGCCGGCCGACGTACGCCAGCCGTCTGGTGTTACGCCGCGCTGCTTGCCGAGCACAGCGGTGAAAATGGCTGCCTTGTCCTGCCCGAAACCTGGTAGCCGACCCAGCTTGGCTTTGAGCTCATCGCCAGAACCGACATCCTTCCACACGTTCGCAGCCTCGCCGTCGTACTCCTCGGTCAGCGCCTGGCACAGTTGCCGAACGCGCTTGGCCATAGCGGCAGGAAATCGATGGATCGCTGGTCGTTCGGAGCACAGCGCGACGAACTCGTCTTCGCTCATTGCCGCGATCTTGGCAACGTCCAGCCGGCCGCCCATTCGCTGCGCGATCACTTGCGGGCCGCTGAAGGCCTTCTCCATCGGCACCTGTTGATCGAGCACCATCCCAATCAGCAGTGCGTTGTCATCATCGGTCAGGAGTTGATCGGCTTCGGGATCACCGGTGAGCCGAAGCGGAGCGTTGCCCATGTCGGTCCATTCTGCCTGAGCCGCCGTCCGGAGAGTGCCCTGCAGCGTTGAACTACTCGAACATCACGTACTCAGGACGCGGCTTCAAGCCCAGCACCTCTTTCGGTCTCATGAGCCGACCGCCGTGGCGACAATCCTCGGTGAAGAACAACTTGAAACCTGCATGCACGAACTTGGGAGTGGTCTTGTTGACCACCCGATAGGTGTTCTTCTTGGGTCCCGGATGTCCGAGTCCGTCCACCGACTTGATCGCGATAACCCCGGCGTGATCCTTCAGTCCGGACTCTCTACGCACGACGCTGCTGGCGACCTGGTGATAGACCATCACCTTTTCAGGGAGGTGATACTTCTTGACCAGACCGGACAAATATCGGGCCACCTTGTCCATTTCGGCACCGGTGGTATGCCCGTACACGCCGCCCGGCCGCTGACCCCGATCCATCGCCCACTCGGGGTCCAGGGCAACGCCAACGTCGGGTTCCTTGAGCCATTTCTGGAAAGCCTTGGCTTCAGGGAGGAATTCCGACCGGCCGGGTTGCAGATTAAGCAACATGACGGCCCGATGTTTACGGGCCGCCTTGTGATACTTGGCAATCTGGGCGTCGCTGAGGCGTACGCGATATTTGCCATCACGACCCGGGCTGCCTTGGACGATGGTCGCTATCACCTCGGCAACAGGCAAGATCTCTCGACCGGCTGCGTACGGCTTGGCTCTGCGTTCGATCTCGGCGACCCGCTGATCCAGCGGACCGGTGCCGAGCCTGCCGAGAGCCGATGCCCCAGTCACGCCGGCGTAGCCCACCAGCCGATAGTGCGGAAAGATCTCGCGGCCGCCGCGCGGCAGCAGGGCCTCTCGTGGCGCGCTGCTTGTGGGCTTCGCGCTCGGCGTGGGCGGCTGGGTAAGACTGGGAATCTCCGCTGGACTGGATTCCGCTGGGGCCGCCGACTCCACCGCGGGCGGACCTAGTGGATTCTGCCCCAACCCGCATGCCGCGCATGCCAGTACGACCAGTAGAGGGGCTGCGGCGAGCCGGACGTTGATCACGGTTGTCACTCCTCTCCCGGCTATCGATGAGGGGCAGGCCTGCTGGACAGTCGTGACTGGATTCGAACCTATCCAAAGGGAGGGCCGCCAGGCTACCCTTCTGCGTCAGGAGGTTGGCGATGCGAATCTACGAACTGCTCCGCGGCAAAGGCTTCGATGTCATCACCGTCCGGCCGACGACCGCAGTGTCCGAGGCCCTCGCGCTGCTCAAGGAGTACAACCTCGGGGCCGTCGTGGTATCCACTGACGGAAAGGAAATTTCAGGGATTATGACCGAGCGCGACGTGGTACGTCGGCTTTGCGATGGTCCGGATTTTCTCGATTCACCGGTCTCAGAGGTAATGACAAGTGAGGTGCTCACCTGTCGGCCGAACGAGTCGGTGCAGTCACTGATGAACACCATGACGGAGCGACGTATCCGTCACCTGCCGGTTGTGGATGACTTTGGACGACTGTCGGGTTTGGTCAGCATCGGTGACGTAGTCAAGTCACACATTTCCCAGATCGAGTTCGAGCGCAATCAGCTGGAGGGCTACGTCACCCATAGCTAGAACGCGATCACCTCGGGGGTGGTGGACATCGGTGTCAGCCGATGGTGCGACGCGCCGTTCGGCCGCGCCCTGGCAGGCACACGAATCGCAAGATCATCAAACGTTTCCCATCCTGAGATGGCCAACGAGTGTTCGATCACGCTAATAGACCCACGTCTGCCATAACGAGACGGCAAATGTGGTCCTCAAAGGCTGACGTCACATGTTGATCATGTGGCCGGTAATGCCGTGAGCGACTTCCTTGAGTGCTTCGGACAGCGTCGGGTGCGCATGAACGTTGCGCGCCACCTCTTCGGCAGTGAGATCCCACAACTGGGCCAAAGTCAGTTCGGGCAACAACTCGGTGACATCGGGTCCGATCATGTGAAGACCAAGAATCTCACCGTACTTGGCGTCGGCGACGAGCTTGACGAAGCCTGCTGTCTCGCCTAGCCCATGGGCCTTGCCATTGGCGCTGAACGGGAACTTGGCGGTCTTGACGTCGTAGCCCTTGTCCTTGGCCTGCTGCTCGGAATATCCGAAGGAACCGATCTGCGGTTGGCAATAGGTGGCGCGCGGGATCATGTTGTAGTTCACCGGCATGGTCTCCGCACCGGCGATGGTCTCCGCGGCAACGACTCCCTGCGCTTCAGCCGTATGCGCAAGCAGCAACTTGCCGGTGCAGTCGCCGATGGCGTAGATGTGCGGCACGTTGGTGCGCATGTAGTCGTCGATCTCGATTGCGCCACGATCGGTGACGGTGACACCAGTGGTCTCCAATCCGTAGCCCTCGGTACGCGGCGCGAATCCAATCGCCTGCAGAACCTTGTCCGCCTCGAGCACCCGGCTGTCGCCGTCTTTACCGCCGGAGCCGGACTCCGTCGGCTTCGCCGGCGAGATGGTGACCTTGACCTTCTCGCCGGAGTCATCGATCGCCTCGACCTTGGTGCCTGCAAGCACTGTTACACCAAGCTTCTTGTACGCCTTGGCCAACTCGGCAGAGACCTCTGGTTCCTCAAGCGGCACGATTCGATCAAGAAACTCAACCAAGGTCACCTGTACGCCGTAGTTCGCCATGACGTAGGCAAATTCGACACCGATCGCCCCCGCCCCTGCAATGATGATCGACTCGGGGAGGTTGTCGGTCATGATCTGCTCTTCGTAGGTGACCACGCGTTGACTTAGTGAGGTTCCCGGAAGCAAGCGCGTCGTCGCTCCTGCCGCGATGATCACGTTGTCGAAAGTGACGGTTTCTGTGCCATTCGGCCCCTCGACACTCAATGTGTGATCGTCGGTGAAGGTGCCCCAGCCGTCGATCTCGGTCACTTTGTTCTTCTTCATCAAGTAGTGCACGCCCTTGGCCATCCGATCGGCCGCCGCGCGGCTGCGCTTCCATGCCGCACCGAAATCAAAAGTGACGTCGCCGCTGATCCCGAAGACATCGGCTTCGTGGTTGAAGATGTGAGCAATCTCGGCGTTCCGCAGCAGTGACTTCGTCGGAATGCAGCCGACGTTGTTGCAAACGCCACCCCAGTACTTGAGCTCGATGATCGCAGTCTTCAGGCCAAGCTGTCCGGCACGGACTGCCGCAACATAACCGCCTGGTCCGGCGCCAAGGACGACAACCTCAAAATGTGCCGTCATGAGATGGCGCAAACTTCACAACAGTGCTCGGCACGCTGGCGCAATTTGGTCATGGCCCAACTTTAGGATTGCCCCTTGGGAGGCGGCCAGTGGGCCTGCTATGGTCGTGGCCCGTCACCGAACGATTATTTTCGGCGGCCGATGTATCTCAATTGACCATCAACTCGGCGGGTTAGCCAAAAACTATCTCATATATGAGTTATCGTGCGCGGGTGACTGCTAATGACTGAAACCTATCTGGACCGGATCGGCGGCTTGATCCGTGATGCCCGGAAGCACCGGGGCCTCACGCAAACTCAGCTTGCCGACGTGTTGGGCACCAGTCAAAGCGCGGTGCACCGCATCGAAGCCGGTAATCAAAACCTCAGTCTGGAGATGGTGAACCGCATCGCCGAGGCTCTCGACTCCCCGCTGATCTCCGTCGGGAGTGGGCCGCAGCACCTCCGCGTAGAGGGCGGCGCGAATCTCACCGGAGAGATCGCGGTCCGATCTTCGAAGAATGCCTCAGTCGCGTTGTTGTGTGGCAGCCTTCTCAACCGGGGCCGCACGGTCCTTCGCGGCATTGCCAAGATCGAGGAAGTCAATCGGATCCTCGAAGTGCTCATCAGCATTGGGGTCAAGGCCACCTGGTCCGCCGACGGCAATGATCTTGAGCTGATACGGCCCGCGGAGCTGTCCCTGAACGAGATGGATCTCGGGGCGGCTCGGCGTACCCGATCAGTGATTATGTTTCTGGGTCCCTTGTTGCACTCCTACACCAGCTTCAAGCTGCCGTACGCGGGAGGTTGCGATCTTGGAGCTCGCACCATCGAGCCCCACCTGCAGGTGCTGCGGCGCTTTGGGCTCGACGTGTTGCCGACCGATGGCTTCTATCACTGCAGCGTCGATGAGTCAGTGGAACCCTCTAGGCCCATCACCCTCACCGAACGCGGCGACACTGTCACCGAAAACGCGCTGCTTGCCGCCGCGCTGTCCCCCGGCGTCACGGTCCTGCGCAACGCCAGTTCGAACTACATGGTTCAGGACCTCTGCATCTTCCTAACCCACCTCGGCGTCGAGATTGATGGCATTGGGACGACCACGCTGCGCATCCATGGAGTTGAGAGCATCAACACCGAGGTGGAGTTTGCGCCGTCGGAGGATCCCATTGAGGCGATGAGCCTGATGACCGCCGCGATCGTCACGCAGTCGAACTTGACGATCGAGCGGGCGCCTATCGAGTTCCTCGAGATCGAATTGGCGATCTTGGAAGAGATGGGTTTGGATTACGCCCTGAGCGCGGAGTACCTGGCTATCAACGGCCACACCCGGCTCGTCGATCTCACGGTCCGCCCGTCAGCACTGCGCTCCCCCATCGACAAGATCCATCCCATGCCGTTCCCCGGGCTGAACATCGACAACCTCCCCTTCTTTGCGGTGATTGCTGCCACCGCCCAGGGCAAGACGATCATTCATGACTGGGTCTATGAGAACCGGGCGATCTATCTAACCGAACTGAATCGGCTGGGTGCCCGAGTGCAGCTGCTGGATCCCCATCGGGTCATTGTCGAAGGGCCGACACGATGGCGGGGTCAGCAGGTGGTATGTCCTCCGGCGCTGCGGCCCGCGGTTTGCGTTCTGCTGGGCATGCTGGCCGCTCGCGGTGAGTCCCAGTTGCGCGACGTCTACGTGATTAACCGCGGTTATGAAGATCTGGCCAACAGGTTGAATGCACTCGGTGCGAACATCGAGGTCTTCCGCGACTGAGTTGGTCGGCTCTCTTTCGGCCGGGAGTGGTCACACGCGACAGGTTTCGGTCGATTCAGGTGTCACCTTCGACCAGTGTCCTGAAGGGTGGCTAACGCACTCGTACCGGCTTGAAGGCATGGCTTGGATGGATCAACTCGTCCTGAGCGGCAATCAGCGCCAGCTCGCTACGACGCAAGCCATTCGTGATCTTCAAAATCCCGTATACGACGGCCGCGGTATGCGCGAGGCTTCTCGGTAGATCCCAGGCTCGCAACAGCGTGGCCAGGAAGATCGCGGCTGTGACGTCGCCGCTGCCGGTAAAGGTGCGCTGCAACCGTGGCGTGGACACCAGCCACGCGCCCTCCGCGTCCACCGCGACCATCTCGATTCCGTCTGGCGGGCCGTCTCGGCGGATGACGCTGGTGATCAGCACTACCTCAGGTCCCAGGCTGCGTGCGGCATCGGCGGCGTTCAGGACATCCGCCATGGTCGAGACCGGCAATGCCGTCAGCGCGGTCAGTTCAAACTGGTTGGGAGTAATGATCTGTGCGGCAGGCACCACGTGTTGCCGCATGAACTCCGCAATTCCGGGCCGGACGTAGCTGCCTCGGTCTTCATCGCCGAGCACCGGATCGCAGCAATAGATTGCGGCAGGGTTGCGCTGCTTCACCAGTGCCACTGTGTCTAAGATCATCGCACCGATGTCTTCGCCGCCCTGGTAGCCCGACAGCACCGCATCGACTTGACCGAGTACGCCGCGCTCGTCAAGCCCTCGCACCAGATCGCTGAGGTCCGAGGCGTTCAGGAGCGGCCCCCGCCAGGATTCATAGCCGGTGTGGTTGGAGAAGTGGACCGTGATCACCGGCCAGACTTCGACACCCATCCGCATCAGCGGAAACGTGACGGCACTGTTGCCGACGTGCCCGTACGCCACCGATGACTGAATCGACAGGATCGTCGTCACGTTTTGATCGCCTCGCTCGCCAAGCTTGCTGCGCTCGCTGTATCCGCTGTTCCGGGGTTGAGCAGCGCATTTTGGCGCTCCATTTTAGAGTGGTGACCATGTCCCCCGGCGTCGACGAGAACAAGTCCACCGACGCCGAGATACCGACCGTGACATTCGCGCGGGCGGGCGATATTCCTCATCGAGCCGTGCGCCACGAGGACGCCGAACAGGAGCACGATCACCACCACATCCTCATCGAGCCTGAAGAGGATCGCTGGCGGTGGCGGCGCAAGATCAGGCAGAACCCGCGTCGGCTGATCATTTATCGCATCGCTGTCGGCCTGGTCGGCCTTTTTCTGATCGCTTTGGGACTCGTCAGTGGCCCATTGCCAGGGCCTGGCGGCATTCCACTCGTGCTACTGGGGCTCGCCGTTTGGTCCAGTGAGTTTGAGTGGGCCCATCAGGTGATGCAGTGGTTCAAGCGCGAACTGCAGCGCTACCGCACCTGGCCGGCAGCCACCAAAGGCGCGTTCTGGGTCGTCTTCTTCGCATGTTGCGGACTCTTTGGATATTGCTACCTGCTCGCACTGGGCATTCCTCGCTGGGTGCCGGGATCTGTCGACATGCTGCTGCAGCGCCTACCTGGCTTGTGAGGCCCGAAACACAGTGAGCGGGCTCTGACCGCAGGCACAATGAGCCCATGAGGGCCGCTGATTATGCGTACTTCGACGTGCCCTTCACGGCTTTCGCGCATCGCGGCGGTGCCACGTACGAACCCAATCTCCATCGGGAGAACAGCCTCCACGCCTTCAAGGAGGCGGTCGCACTCGGCTACCGGTACCTGGAGACCGACGTGCACGCCACCCGTGATGGCGTCTTGCTGGCCTTCCATGATCGAGTGCTCGACCGAGTGACCGATCGCACCGGCGCGATCGCCGACCTGACCTACGCAGAGATTTCCGAGGCACGGATACACGGCATCGATCCGATTCCCAAGCTCGCCGAACTGTTGACCGAATTTCCGGAGGCGCGGTTCAACGTCGACGCAAAATCGCCGACCGCAGTGGCAGTCCTGGTTTCGACAATCGAAGAGTACGAGGCGCACGACCGAGTCTGTGTCGGTTCGTTTGGTGTACGACGCCTTCATGACCTACGCCGCCGTCTCGGTGGACGCGTACCGTCCGCGGCAAGCGCATTGGGAGTCGCAGCCAACCGATTCACGCCGTGGCTGACCTGGGCGCTGAACACCTCCGCACCGGTGCTGCAGATACCGATTTCACTCCAGACACACGGCCGTCGGGTCACCGTCTTGACGCCGGCACTGATCAAGGCCGTTCACCGAGCCGGTAAGCAAGTGCAGGTTTGGACAGTGGACGACTCCGAAACCATGGAAAGACTCATAGATGCCGGTATCGATGGCATCTTCACCGATCGCATCGATACCTTGAAAGAGGTCCTCGTCGACCGCGGCCTCTGGGAAGAGGAGTAGGTCGGGAAGTATGACTGATAGCGACCGCATGGAAGGCGCCGGAGACCTTCGCGCTGAGGACGCTCAATCAACGCTCAACGTCGGCAGTCGGATCAAACGCCGCATCGTGCTGGCATGGGCGCTGTGGGACTGGGGATCTTCGGCATACAGCGCTGTCATTACATCGTTTGTCTTCGGTCCCTACATCGTCCGCGGCGTTGTCGGAAACGCCCAGCCGGCCGGCCTCAGCGCCAATACATGGCTGGGTATCGCGAACGCGGCAGCCGGTCTTTTGGTGGCAGCAATCGCTCCCGTCACCGGTCAGCGAGCCGACGCGAGCGGCCATCGTAAGCGCAGCCTCGCGATTTGGAGCGGACTCGTCATTGCGGTGATGCTGGGCATGTTCAGCGTCAGGAACGATCCCAGCTATCTCTGGATTGGCCTGGTGCTGCTGGCGGCCGGCGCAGTCTTTCAAGAATTCGCCGTGGTCTCCTATAACGCGATGCTGCCCCAGGTCTCGACCCCGGAAACCATTGGGCGCGTGTCGGGCTTCGGCTGGGCCATGGGTTATTTCGGCGGCATCTTCTTACTGCTGATCTGCTACGTCGGATTTATCGCTCCGGATGTCGGCTTGTTCGGAGTGAGCTCGGCTGGTGGCCTCAACATTCGCGCGGTGGCCGTGTTCTCTGCAGTCTGGTTCGCCGTTTTCGCGATTCCAGTCCTGCTGGCAGTCCCTGAGAAGCCGGCCGGTCCCAAACGCCGCCGCGTTAATTTCTTCGCCTCCTACCGGCTGCTCATCGGTGATATCAAGTCCTTGTTTCGGCGAGACCGGAATGCGGTGCACTTCCTTATCGCCTCAGCGTTGTATCGAGACGGCCTGGCGGCGATCTTTTCGTTCGGTGCCATTTTGGCCGTCAGTGTCTACGGACTGGCGCAGTCATCGGTACTGATCTTCGGCATCGCCGCCAATGTCGTTGCCGCCCTGGGAGCACTGGGCATGGGCGCGATCGAGGACCGAATCGGCCCCAAGAAGGTGATCATGATCTCGCTGATCGGCCTGATCACGACTGCGACAATCCTGCTCTTTGGCCACGGCACCACGATGTTTTGGATCTTTGGCCTCATCTTGACCCTGTGGGTAGGACCCGCGCAGTCGAGCTCCCGCGCTTTTCTGGCACGCGTAGCTCCGCTCGGACGAGAGGGCGAAATGTTCGGTCTGTACGCAACAACAGGCCGAGCGGCCTCCTTCTTGGCCCCGGGACTTTTCGCTCTCTTCTCAGGATTGTTCTCAGACCGCATCGGTATCGTGGGCATCATTCTCGTGCTGCTGGTAGGCACGCTCGCGCTGGCCGGCGTGAAGTCACCACCAAACCAGCAGGTCAGGGTCTCCGAATAGTGTGCGTAGCAGACCGGCAGCTATGGAATTGCGGAACATATCGACCCGGCCGGGAGTTGAACCTTTCGGGTTGGACGAACGTCAGGAAATTATACGGAGGTTGCGCGCATGGCTGATCGTTCATTGAAGGGCAGTGGTCTCGGGGCCAAAAGTTTCGAGGACGAGGCCGGTGTCGAATTCGCTGCAAGGCAAGAAGTCGGCTACGACTGCCCGCGTGAGCACCACTTCACCCTCGTATTTGCCGCCGAGGCAGATATCCCGTCGGTGTGGGAGTGCCCGCGGTGCGGGGCCGAATCGCTGCGGTCCGACGGTGAGCGGCCGGAGCTGAAGGAAGAAAAGGCGCCGCGAACCCATTGGGACATGCTTCGCGAGCGGCGCTCCATCGCCGAGCTCGAAGAGCTATTGGCCGAGCGGCTTAACCAGTTGCGTGCCGGCGAGTTGGGCTCGACGGCCCTGTCTCGTAGTGCGCGACCCAAGAAGAGCGCCTAGCCGGCAACCCATTCCAGACAAACCACGGCCGCCCTCTCGTCTGGCGCTGCTGTACCCCCGAGCAGCGGCGCAGACTCGAGAGGGCGGTCTTTTTTAATTGCCTCGCTCGGCAAGCTCGCTGGTCTAATGGCTCGCTCCGCTCGCTGCGATGTTCGCCAGAGAGCCGCTTTCTTCGTCGGATCCGACCAAACCGACTGTGTCGGAGAATCAGCTCTGTTTCCACGCGTTTCGTCGGCTCCTCCTGCAGATCGGCGGCGCGAACATCGCGGGCGCGGATCGCGCCCTAAATCTATTTACGTGGAGCCCTCGCTAGCTGGAGTGTTCGCTGGGGGATCCGGGTCGAGACGGCTCCTCGATCTCTCCAGAAATCACGATCGGATCAGCTGAACTGCGTCGGTTCGACGTGGTCTGCTCGACTGTCTCGCCCTCAATGAGATTCTCGGTATCCAAGCGGGCGCGCATCACCGGAATTCCTAGCCGGTTGATCCGGCGTGCAACGAAGAAGGCGATGATCTTACGGGCGACTGGCCGCGTCCAGCGCAGCAGGAACACGAAACCGATGATGTCGGTCAGGAAGCCGGGCAGCATCAGTAATACGCCGCCGACCAGGATCAATGCTGCGTCAGCGAGCTCGCCGGTCGGCACCTTGCCCTGGGTGAAGGCATCGTTGAGAGCCTTCCAGGCACGTGATCCTTCGTGCCGCATGAGCAGCACGCCGATGATCGCCTGGGCGATCAAGATGAGCACCGTCGGTAGCAGGCCGATCTCATGACCGACCTGAACCAGCAGCCACACTTCAAGGATTGGGATGGCGATCAGCAGCACGGCCAACAGAACCAGTGGCCATCCATGGCGAAGCCTCATGAGTCGAGTGCTTTCCTCCTCGTGACGAACGCTCGGAGTTGCTGTGCCCGATGGTTGATTCCCCACATCGTGGTCAGTACGAGCGCCTCGATGACGATCTTCTGGCTCATCTTCGAATCACCGTATTCTCGCTCGATGAAGGTGATCGGAACCTCGACGACCTTAAACCCAGCCTTCAGTGCTCGCCAAGCGAGATCCACCTGAAAGCAGTAACCGGCCGAGGCGACATTATCCAATTCCAGTCCCAGCAGCGTCTTCCGGCGAAACGCCCGATACCCGCCGGTTGCGTCGCGTAGCGGGATGCCAAGGGCAATCCTGGTCCAAAGATTGCCGCCGCGCGAGAGGACTTCTCTGGACTTCGGCCAGTTGAGTACCTCACCGCCCCGCACCCAGCGCGACCCGAGCACCAGATCGGCGTCGACAAGCGCGTCTAGCAGGTACGGCAATTGCTCTGGCTGATGTGACCCGTCGGCGTCCATCTCGACCAGCACTTCGTAGCCGGCGTTCAGACCCCACTCGAAACCTGCAAGGTACGCCGCCCCGAGGCCTTCCTTGCCGAGCCGATGCATGACGTGGACGTGGTCATCTGTGGCCGCGATCTCGTCGGCCAGCTCGCCGGTACCGTCCGGCGAGTTGTCGTCGGCGATCAAGATGTGCGCGTCTGGTACGGCGTCACGGGTCCGGCTGACGATGCGGGCGATGTTCTCCAACTCGTTGTAGGTCGGAATGATCACCAGAATCGGTTCCAGGGAATCGGAGGCTGGCTTCTCGTCTTCCAGCTGTGTCTGGACCGTGGGGGGCATCAGGGATCTCTCTCTTGTTCGTGTTGCTGGGGCGTTGCTTCAGGTCTGCCGCACGGGATTGCCGGACTCCACCGAGTATCGCGGCTATGCAAGCCAACACCGCTACGAGCGCCAGGCCTCGCTCCAACCAGGGAGCAACTCGGATGGCTGGCGTCAGCGCGTTCCGCAAGGGCATCTCTACCACAATGCTCTGGGCTGTGAACTCCTTGGTGCGGACCGCGACCTGACCGTCGCGGGTGATGAAGCCAGAAACACTGTTCGTGGTGGCCACTGCGATTTCTCGCCGAGTCTCCATGGCCCGGGCTCGCGTGATGGCGAACTGCTGCTCGATCTGCCCGGTTCCTCCGTAGGTCGCATTGTTGCTCTGCACCATCATGACCTGGGCGCCACCAGTCATCGCACGATAGATGGTCTGGTCATAGGCGAGCTCGAAACAGATGGCGTCGCCGATCTTGATCGGCCGGCCGCCCGCCGTGACCTCAATCACCCCAGGCCCGGTGCCTGGCACCGATTGTGCACCGACCTGCTGTAACAACGGGATCAGCGGAAGCAGCTGGGCACGGAAGGGGATCCACTCGCCGAACGGCACCAGATTTTGCTTGTCGTAACGAGCCAGGACACCACGATCAGGGTCCCACCACAATGCTGTGGTTTGGCGCTCGTCTGGACCTGGCCCCTGCATCACAGCGCCCACCAGAATCGGTCGATCAGCTACCGCGACAGCCGATTGCACGGTCTGCCTCGTGATCGGGTCGAGTGTCGGGTCGATGTCAGTGGAGTTCTCCGGCCAGAGGATGAAATCCGGCTGCGGCTCCTGGCCGAGCCGCACTTCGGTCATCAGGTGGACGGTCTCAGATAAGTGGTTGTTGGTAACTGAGCGGGCACGACCCATCGCTTCGATACCGCGGCCCGGAATATTGCCCTGCACGATTCCGACGCGAACGCTTCCGGCGGGGCTGACTGCAGGCTCGACCTGATAGAGCCGCAGAGCTGAGCCGAGCAGACCAATGATGACGATTGCCACCGCCGCGATAATGATCCGTCGCGCGCGGCTGCGCCGGCCGCGAGGAGCTGCCAGCAGTGCCAAGACCGCCCACGCGATGAGCTGACCGACCAGAGCGACGACAAACGAAACACCTGGGACACCGATGATCGGAAAGAATCCGGCTAACGGAGTGTCCACGGCCGCGTACGCGATCCTGGTCCAGCCGAAGCCGCCGAACGGAATCCGCGAGTAGGCGTACTCGATGAGCACCCAACAGCAGGCGGTGGTGATCGGCCACCAGGGCAAGCGGCCTACCAGGGTCGTGGCAAGTCCAAGCAGCCCGAAGAACAGCGACATGAAAATGATCAGCGCCACGGCGACCCAGGTACCGAGAACGTGTACCCAGCTGACGGCCAGCGCCAGCATCGCTAGCCCGAACAGGTAGCCAAGGCCAAAGGCAGTAAGTGGTCGCAGGCCTTGGACCGCGAGTGTGAACGCGGGAATGCCGAGTAGCAGCAACGGCCACCAACCGTACGGCTGCCAGCTCAGCCCAAGACAGATGCCAGCGAGCAGCACGACTCCAACGCGGATCAGCATAGGCATTGGCAAAGGCGTTGGACTGGGCTCGTCGATTCCTGCCTCAGCGCCGGGCGAGCGCCTCAGAGACGCGGTGGGCCGAGACACGACCCGAGCCTACAAGCTCGATTGCTCCGCTCGCTGTCGCTCGCTCCGCCCAATCGCTCGCTCCGCTCGCTGCGATGTTCGCCGGCAAGCCGCCGTCTTCGTCGTACCCGACGAAACGACTATCTCCAATAATCAGCTCCACTCTGGATATTCGTCGGCTACTCCTGCAGACCGGCGGCGCGAACATCGCGGACGCGGATCGCGCCATAGAGCCGGCCTACTTCGTCGTCGCTCGCAGACGAAAAGCGTGTCTGCTCACTCCTCCTCAGCACGGCGGGGGCGCGATCCGAGAAACGACTCGGACCGATAGATGAACTGGCCTGCGGAGATAGTGGCGGCACAAGTTGGAAGCGGGCCATCATCGAGCCGAGGCAGCCCGCCGGGCCCAAGCTGACCAGCATCTGCGATGTCCCACACCGCAAGGTTGGCCCGGGCCCCGACCGTAATGGTGCCCACGTTGTCGGCGAAAGCTGCCCAGTTTGGTCCTTTGGTCGCCGCATCGAAGGCAGCGGCGGCACCAAGACGCTCGGTCGGCTGCCAGTGATGCATGGCGGCGCGTACGGTCGCCCAGCCGCCGAGTGGGGTGACCGGTGCGTCCGTGCCGAAGGCGAGCGGTACGCCGGAGCGCGCCAATGTCGCGAACCGGTTCATCGTCGAGGCGCGGACTGGGCCGAGACGTTGCTCGTAAAGCTCGCCAGGCTTCCCCCAAGCAGCATCGAAGCCCGGCTGCACGCTGGCCACCACACCAAGCTCAGCCACGGTAGCGATGTCGGCTTCAGAGATCATCTCCAGATGCTCGAGCCGATGCCGGGCGGCGCGAATCCGTGGCACACCGATTATCTCGGCGGCCCGTCGAAGGCCAGCTACAGCAGCAGCCACCGCGTCGTCTCCAATGCAGTGAAAGCCAGCTTGCAATCCAGCCTGTGTGCAGCCGATCACATGATCGGTGATTTGCTGCTCGGAGAGGTAGCGGGCACCACGAGTATCTGCATCGGCGTACGGATCACATAACGAGGCGGTACGCGAGCCGATCGCCCCGTCGATACTTAGATCGCCCGCGAGCCCTGCTACGCCGGCCTGCTGCGCCCACTCAATGGTTGGCTCGGTGGCCAGTTCACCCCAGTGGGTCGTTAGGTCCATGCCAACTTCTGAGGCGACTTCCCGGACTCGCCTCAGATCCTCCATCGGCCCAAGGTGCGGGCCGCCCAATTCGTGTACCGCGGCAACGCCCTGGGCCGCGGCTGCACGTAGCGCCGCCCGGGCCGCGGACCTGCGCTCTTGGTCGGTGAAGAGCCGGTCGAGACTGCCCCGGCAGAGATGGTGAGCCTCGCGGGTCAACAACCCGTCCGAGCGGTACCCGATGGCATTGGAAACACCCGGGAGTTGATCAAGCAACGTAGAAGAGACCACGGCAGAGTGAACGTCGACGCGTGCCAGATAAACCGAGACTCCACCGGCAGCTTGATCGAGTTCGGTGCGCGTCGGCGGCAATGGCTCCGGCCAGGCACGTTCATCCCAACCGTGGCCGAGAATGATATGCGCGTCGGGGTGGCGTCGTGCGTACGCCGCAACGCGGGCCACGGCATCGTCTCGGCTTGTCGCATCCTGCAAGCCCAGGCCCGCCATGGCTTGACCAGTCTGGATGAGATGCACATGGGCATCCACGAAGGCCGGGGTGATCAGCTGTCCCCGAAGATCAACTTCGGTCTGGCCGGGCGCTGCCCGTCGTGCCGCGTCATCGCCGCCAACGAAACTGATCAACGTGCCGTCGGTGACAACAGCAGTCGCACCCGGTTGGTCAGGCGCGTAGATGCGCCCCCCGACGAAGATCACGAGTTGGTCCGAGCTGAACTTCCGGCTAGATCTGGGGGCGGTCCTCAAAGGGAATGGAGAGCACCGTCGTCGTGTCGGTAGACACTTTAGCCGCGGACCGGATACGAGCCAGCGTCGATTCCAGGTGCGCCATTGTGGGAGCTTGGACCTTGAGCAGATAGCTGGCTTCTCCGGCCACCGAATAGCAGGAAACGATCTCCTCAATATGTTGCAGCCGTTCCGGCGCATCGTCGGGTTGACCAGGATCAAAGGGCTTGATCGCGACGAATGCAGTGACCATGAGCCCAAGCTCAGCTGCGTCGAGCCTGGCCGTGTAGCCCTTGATCACGCCGCGCTGCTCTAGGCGCCGAACCCGTTGCTGCGCAGCTGAGGTGGACAGGCCGGTCTCCTTGCCGATGTCCGTATATGACATCCGGCCGTCGCGCGCCAGGAGTGAGAGAATACGACGGTCGAGCTTCTCCATGGTGGCTATCGTGCCAGTATTCCGGTGTGCGCTCCCGCAAAATTATGCTTTTGGACACGGCTTCGTTGTACTTTCGTGCATATTTTGGCGTTCCGGACTCATTTCGTGGTCCAGACGGCACACCTGTCAATGCGCTGCGCGGGCTGCTCGACTTCATCAGCCAGCTCCTCAAGAGCTACCGGCCATCCCATCTGGCGTGCTGCTGGGATAACGACTGGCGTCCGCAGTGGCGGGTTGATCTGATCCCCTCATACAAGGCTCATCGAGTGGCCAAGCCGGGCGACACTGTGCTGCCCGAAATGGCGAAGTCGGCAAACACGGCGGCTGAAGTAGTGCCCGACGGACTGGCGGTACAAGTCCCGTTGATCTTGGCGGTCCTCGACGCTTTGGGCATTGCGGTAGTGGGCAAAGACGGCTACGAGGCCGACGACGTGATCGGAACTCTTGCCACCACGGCGCCGATGCCGGTCGATGTCGTGACCGGTGACCGTGATCTTTTCCAGGTAGTCGACGACGAGCGGCAGGTGCGGGTGCTGTATACGGCACGAGGTGTCGGCAAGCATGAGGTTGTCGATAACGCCTGGGTGCAGCAGAAGTACGGGATCCCGGCGGCGGCGTACGTGGATTACGCCACGATGCGCGGTGATGCCTCGGATGGATTGCCTGGTATTTCAGGCATTGGTGACAAGACCGCGGCTTCGCTGCTGAACTCCTACGGGAATTTGGAAGGGATCCTGGCGGCGGCGAGCGGATCGAAACCCAAGATGAGCAACGCAGTGGCAGCCAAGCTCGCTGGCGCGATCGACTATTTGGCGGTTGCTCCGGCGGTGGTTGCCGTGGCACGCGATCTTGATCTTGGTGTCTCCTTCGATGATCTGCACTGCCCTAGCGCACCTGCGAAACCGGAATTGTTCACTGAGCTGACTGAGCTGCTCAACCTCGGCGGGAGTGCCGAGCGAGTCCTGGCCAGCCTGGCTGATGATCCTTAAGAACCTGGTAACTGGCCCCCTGCAGCTGGGCGCCAGGACCGCGCGGCCCTATCGGCTCGCGCTGGACTCCGACGCCTCTCCCGCTGCAGTGATCGCCCAGCTCGACGACGATGATCGCCCCGGTGCTCTCTGGGGCGACTGGTTCAGCGGTGGTTTGTTGATCTTTATACGGCCCTTGCACGTGGTCGAGCCGGTCGATGCGTCCAGCGCCTTCAGTTATCTCGACGAGCAACCCAGATTGGCCAGCTCGACGCGCGCCTCCGGAATTGTTGGAGGCGGATGGCTCGCCTGCTTGGGATACGACCCCAAAACCACCACGTTGGCGTTCTATGACTCCCTGTTGCGCTGGCAGCCAGAGACTGGATGGTGCTTCGAAACCATTGGCCTCGCCGGGCGGAAGCGGGATGACGAGGCGGCTGTCGAGTACTGGAAGGCGACGCTGAACACCGCGCTCTGCAAGCCCGCTGATGCGCCGCGAGTGGGACAATTCGGAGTCCTGACCGACACCGGATACGCGCGCGATCGCTACCTGGCTGCCGTGGAGGACGTCATCAGCCGGATCGACAACGGCAGTTTCTACCAGCTGAATCTTTGTATCCGGCTGCATGCCGAGACCAGCAGCACCGCACCGGTTCTGTTCGGCCAGCTGTGCGATCGTCTGCAGCCTGCCTTCGGCGGTCTGATCACCGGGCCGACCAGCCATGGTTCGTCGCGCATGATCACCAGCTTCAGTCCAGAGCTCTTCTTGCGGATCCGGGACCGCAATGTCATGACCGCCCCGATCAAGGGCACAGCGCCGCGCGGGCTCGATGATCGTGGTGCCGCGGCACTTCGGGCTTCGGCGAAGGATGCGGCCGAGAACATCATGATCGTCGACCTGATGCGCAACGATCTTTCCCGGGTTTGTCGCCCCGGCACCGTTGCGGTTCAGGATCTGCTGACGATCAAGCCCCATCCAGGGGTTTGGCATCTGGTTTCGGCCGTTCGCGGCGAGCTTGACGCCCAAGCGACTATCGCGCAGCTGCTCGCTGCTGCCTTTCCCCCGGGATCGGTAACAGGTGCACCCAAGATTGCCGCCCAGCAAGGAATCGCCGATCTTGAGGCCGAACCACGCGGAGCGTACACGGGATCAATCGGCTTGATCAGCCCTGTGGCTGGTGCCGATTTCAGCGTGCTCATCCGGACATTTGAAATCACCGACGGCCATCTCGAGCTCGGGGTGGGCGGCGGGATCACCGTGGACAGCGTGCCAATGCTTGAGTGGTATGAGTGCCTGCACAAGGCTGCACCGCTGGTCGCTGCTGCAGGATCGGCGCTGAATCATGACATTGTCGGCGAGCCGGCGGGCGTTGATCCCGCTCTGATCGCCTATGGAATCTTCGAGTCGATCTTGGTCAGGCGCGGCAAGATCATCCGCCTCGCCGCCCATCTCGCACGCTTGGACAGATCCTGCCGGGAGTTGTACGGGCACGGCATACCAGATGATCTTGCTGCAGCGGCATACCAGCTTGCTAGAGATTACGCGGACAGCACACTGCTCGCCATCCGCATTTGCGCCCGACCCAGCGAGGACTCGCTCACCTTGCGCCTGGACGCTCTGCCACTCGGTCCCCGGCCGGCAAGCTCGAGCCTGCGACATCAGCGGCGACCGGAGAGGTGTTGGCGGCACAAGTGGATCGAGCGCTCGGCATTGCAGGAAGCGGAAGCCGCGGTTACGCCCGACCTGCCGTACTTCACTTCGGACACGCGGCCAGCTGACGTCAGTGAAACGAGCCGGGGAAACATCTTCATACGAGATCATGATGGGTTCTGGTGTACGCCGCCTCTGGACGAGCGAGTACTGCCAGGGGTGACGCGGCGCGAGGTCGTTGATCTGCTGGGTGATCAGCAAACCTCGGTCGTGATCAGACGCTGCTCGGTGCAAGATTTGATCCACTCCCGCGGAGCGTTCTGGACCAGCAGCCTCAGCGGTGCGGTTCCGATCACTGCCGTGGATGGCACTGTCCTGCCAGACAGCTCGGAATTCACCACAGAACTCAACATGCGGCTCGGCACGAACTGAAGCTTGCAGCCTGCCCGGCATGGCGCGGCAGTGAACGGCCCGGACGGTGCCGTCACGACCGGCCGGGCCAGGAGATCAAGGAGTTGGGAGCAGCGATCTCCAGAGGCCTTATAGCCATTCGAACTCGCTATCAATCAGCGAGTTTGCCTGTCAGCACCTGCTGGGTGGCAGCTGGCGGCCACAAAGCGCATTACGGAAATGAGAAGGCCAATGCCGACCAACTAATTGTCCACAGTGGCGGCTGAAAGCAAAATTTGACGGCTTTTGGACCAAACGAAGACAAATTATCTGCAACTGTGGAAGAGTTAGGTTGGTGGAGAACCTCAGGCGTGCGGACAACTCATTGTCCAGAGAGTTCCTGGCGGTGGGTGAAGTTACCCAGTCGGATCGACTTGCGGTCGAGCTCGTGCAGCGACCCGATACATCTGACGCGATATTGATCAAGTGGCCACAACGGCCCACTGTCACCGATCCCAAGAAACTCACCGCGACTGTCGCGGCGATCGTGCGCGTCTTGGGGGCGGCTCAGATCGAGCTTGCGGCTCGACGCGCAGCTGGTCTGTAGACGCATCGAATCACCGATAAAGCGGTCCGTTGAGGTACTTAAGACCGCTATCGACCTGGATGGTGACCACACGACCGCCAGCGCCGAGGCGGTTGGCGATCTGGAGTGCGGCCGCAAGATTGGCGCCTGTCGATAGTCCGGAGAAAATCCCCTCGTTGGGTGCCGCCAAACGGGCCATGGCGAAAGCATCCGCGTCGGGCACGGTGAGCACCTCATCGAAATTCTCGGCCCGGAGGAGCGGCGGCCAGGATCCAATCCCACCTCCCTCGATGTGGTGCGTCCGGGCGACACCGCCGGGCAGCACAGCCGATTCGGCAGGTTCCACGACGACGCGATGAAGCTCGGGAAACTTGGCGGTGAGGGCGCTGGACGTGCCAAGGAAGCATCCGGCGGTACCGACATAGCTGCAGAACGCCGTTAGGTCGGGAGGACCGGGCAGCTGTGCGAGCAGTTCTTCGCCGAGATGCCGATAGCCTCGGCATGTCGGCGTTGTTGAACTGATCGGTCCAAAACACGCCAGTTTCCTTGGCGATCTCTCGCGCCCGGCGGACCATCGCCGGAATCAGTTGCGGTGTGATGCCTTGTGGGCTTGGAATCAGCTCGACGTCGGCGCCGAACGCCTGCATCGTGCGTATCTTCTCAGTGGCGAAGGCATCTGAGGACACCACACGCAGCGGGTAGCCCTTGACGGCGCAGACAAAGGCAAGCGAGGACCCGGTGCTGCCTCCGCTATATTCGACGACCGGCTGTCCTGGCTGCAGGCGTCCTTCTCGCGCGGCAGCTTCGATCATGGCCAGCGCCATTCGATCCTTGTACGAGCCGGTGGGATTGGCCGCCTCGAGCTTCACCCAAACTTCGGCAGCGTCGGCGCCGGCAAGCCGTTCAACCTGAACGACCGGGGTGTCGCCAATGCCTGCGATGCCACTCACGAGATCACCCTTGGAAACTCTGTTGATCTGGGCCTAGTGGTTCGCATCGACCGGCGTGCGGCGTCCAGCGTCGATCACCCCGCGGGCAGCAACCAGGAATCCGTCAGCGTAGTTCTCGTCAGGAAAGTCGCCGAGGTAATAGATCTTGGTCTCCTCGCGAACCGCGGCAAGCGTGTCGGCTGCCAAGAGGTCGTCACAGACCTCCGCGAGATTTGAAAGATCATCACGGATGACGTAGGCAGCTCTGGCAGCGGGCGCATCGATCAACAGCTGCTCAGGCGTACGCCCCACAGAGACCATGGCGAGCGGCTTGCCCGAATGCAGATAGTCGGATACCACAGCAGATACATCGCTGACCATGGCATCAGAGGCGTTGAAGCAATCCTCCACACTCAGTTCCTGCTCCGCGGCAGCTCCCCATAGATGCTCCCGACCACTCACCTCCCGATCCGCATCGAGCAGCGCACCGATATCCTCGATCATCTGCCGGGCCTCGGGATAGCGATAGTTGAACGGGTGCGCCCGGAAGATCACTCGGGCACCGTGAGCCAGCAGGTGCTCCACGATCTGACGACCTACCGGCAGCGAGTACACGCGGGTGTCGGCAAAGTGTCCCTGCCAGGTCGGGGCATACAAGACTGTGGGCTGTTTGATCATGCCGATGGGTGCCCGGGCGGGAGTGATCAACTCCACCTGGGGACGTCCGACGATCTTGAACTTCTCCGCGGGGATGCTCACTCCATGGCGGGCGTATCGGTCGATCCCGGCCTGACCCGCAGCAAAGATCACATCGTAGATCGCGTGCACTGGATTGAAGCACGCCGGCTTCTCAGAATCCCCGTGATTGAGCCACACATGAGTCAGCTCGCGTCGCTCCACAAGATGGGTATTGCGTGCAGCATTGTTGACATAGAACGCAGCCGTCATCGAGTCAACGATGATCTCCTCAAGGCTGCGCAGCGTGCGCCGGTAGATCAACGGCACTGTGACACCCTGCTCATCACAAAGCCGGCTGATCTGGGCAAGCATCGGCGCCGTACGAGTGACGATTACGAAAGGCCGGCCGATCCGAACGAAGTAGGACAACCACATTCCCACCTGGTAGTTCGCCCCTACGGTGGAGGCAAAGTACACCACAAACTCTGGCCGGTACGCCTCCAGAGCAGACCGCAGTCGCAACTCGCCCCGTTCACTCTCGATGTCTCGGCGCACAGCGCGTACGGTGATCTCCAGTGCGCCAATGAAGATCAGGGAAACCAAAGCCAGCAAGATCATCGAAGCGGCAGCCAGCAAGATCAGCAGGAAACCAACGATGATCACCACAGCCCCCAGAATGGGCAGCAGCCCTCGGGGTACGAGATCGGATATCTCCCGAATCGCGCCTGGCAGATTCTGGCCGGGCGGCGCACTGCCCCAAGCCGCCCGGATCCTTCGTTCCACCACGATGGCCATCAGCAGCATGCCGCAGGCTGCCGCGACTTGCCACGACAGCCGACCTGCATTGTGGGCAGTCACTGCCAACGTGACCACCAGCACGGCGCGGGTCACATCGCCCTCAGTGAGCAATCGTGACCACCGTGACGGTGTCAGCACGGTGCTGGACACCGACTGAAAGGCTGCCCACACCGAGAGCACCGCTAGCACGGTGATGATCCACGGCCGGCCGTCGGCAAGGGCTACGGCCAATGCGACAAGTGCCAACGCGGTTCCGGCAAGATCAAGTCCTACCCGGGCGGCCAGCTGCGCATACCCTGACCAGTTGCGCCCTGGCAGTGCCCCCCCGTCCTCGTCTTCGGGCGGCCTGTCCTCCTCTTCTCGACTGCCCTGCTCACCGCCGACGTCCTCCGCCTGATCGTCCATGTCTTCCATGGCTTTACGTGACACATGGCGTACCGCCTCGACAAAGGCCGATGCATAGTTGTCCGCTGGAAAATCCCCCAGATAATCCGCCCGGATATCGGATCGCTGACTGGCCAGCGGGTCGTCACCCAGCATTTTTTCCAGCTGAGGAGCTAAATCCGACAGATCGGCTCGGATGACGTACGACGCTTGTGCAACCGGATACTCCACGACGAACGCGGCGGGCTCTGCGGGAACCGCGATCATGGCAAAGGGCTTTCCGGAAAACAGGTAGTCCGACACCACGCTGGAGACGTCGGAGACCATCGCATCTGAGTCGTTGATGCAGTCGAGGATGCTGCGGTCCTTCTCTGCCGCAGCGCCCCATAGATGTGGCCGGCCAGTCTTTCGCCGGTCGGCCTCTAGCAGCGAGTTGATCCGTTCGATCGCCGCCGCATCCTCCGGAAAGTCATAGCTGAAGGGATGGGGTCGGAAGATCACCTTTGCGCCGCGGGCCAGCAGAGCCGAGACAATCCGCTCCCCTACCGGCAGGGAGTACAACATGGTCTCTTCGACGTGACCACGCCATGTCGGCGCGTACAGCACCGTCGGTTCGGGCACGTCGGCGATGTGGGTAGTGCTCTGCTTGACATTTTCGACCTGGGGCCGGCCCACAATAGTGAACTTCTCGGGCGGGATCCGCACCCCATGAGCGGCGTACCGACGCGTCGCAGCGGGACCTGCGGCGAAGATCTGGTCGTACATCGCGTGTGTGGGGTTGTACGAGGGGGGTTTGTCGGAGTCGCCATGTCCCAGATAGATGTGGGTCAGGTGCTGGAAGCGGACCAGCGCCCCGTTGCCGGAGGATGCGTTGACGTAGAAGGCCGCTTTCAGCGATGGGGCGACCAGCCCATCGACATCGGCGATGCCACGCGCCTCGACAACGGGTACGTCAGTGAGCTCGGCAAGAGCCGCGGCAGGGACAGCGTTGCGCGCGACAATGATGAACCGCAGCCCAGCGCGTTGTAGGTACGGCAGCCACATCATGACCTGGTACGAGGCGTCGTCCGGACGGGAGGTGTAGACCACGAAGTCCGGGGCGTACGCCGCCACCGCCCGCGGCACCAGCCTCCGCAGTCGGCGTGCGAGGACGACCTTGGCACGACCATCCACCGCCAGCACCGCCACCGGCGCAACGGCGACCAGGCTGACGATGACCCACCACCACGACGACCCGCCGATGGCGGCGAGTAGCAATCCCACCAGCGTGGCAACTGTGCTGGTGCCGACCGAAAGCGGACCAAGATCACGCAAGGGCCGCCGCGTCGGCAGGTTGGGCAGCTGGGTCGCGACTGGCACCGTGAATCGCGTTGCCCGGGCGACGAGTGGCTCAATCACAATGGATCCGACCAAGATTGCGGCAGCTAGCGCTGCAGCCCAAGCCTGCTGCCGACCTGGCACGGAGGTGGTCAGGCACACCGCAGTCGCAGCAACCACCGTCCCGCGAAGCACGAGCGATCGACCGAGCGGACTCCACTCCTCGGTTCGTTCCAGAGCGGTCTGGACCAGCTGACCCGCCATCCCGACAACCGATATCAGCACCCACAGCGGTGCCCACCGCGATCCCGCGAGCGCCAGCACCACCCCGATGAAGGCCAACGAGATGATGAGACAGTCAAGAACGACATCGACGACCCGCTTGGCCGCCGATGTGCTAGAAAAACGCATCGATTACTCGCTCCGTCGCATGCCCGTCATGAAGCCTGTTGAACTCCTTGTTGAACAATTCCCGTGCGGCAGCGTACTCGGAGACGACCGAGCCGAGGTCGAGTAATGCGTCACCAACCTCGGTTGTGGTGGCCAGCAACGGACCAGGCGCGGTCGGCACAAAGTCGAACAAAACCTTCCGAGAACGCAGATAGTCCTCCAGATCCGGCACAAAAAACACCGCCGGCTTGCCGGTGATCAACCAGTCGAAGCGAATCGAGGAGTAGTCAAGTACGGCGACGTCGGCCGCCAGCAAAAGGTCGTTCACCTGCGGGTAGGCCGTCACATCCCAGACCTTGCCCCGGACTGCTGGCAATCGCGCACCAAGGTTGTAGTTGTGCCCACGCAATAGGACGGCATAGCGATCGCCAAGCTGCTCTGAGAGCGCCTTGAGGTCCAGGCCGTCATAAAGCTTCGCCGTCCAGGTGGTGGTTGCCAGGCTGTCCCGCCACGTTGGGGCATACAACACAACGATCCGATCGGGCTCAATTCCCAGCTGAGCCAGCAGCCGGGAACGGATCGAGGACGCCTCAGCATTCACCAGATCGTCATTGCGCGGATAACCGGTGATCAACACTTCACCGTCGTAGCGGTAATCGCGCAGCAGCAGGTCGGCGCAGAAAGACTCTGGCACCACCACCGCGTCCCAGCTGGTAGTGCGACGGACACATTCGGCCGCGATGACAGACTCCGGCCTTCCCTGCGCCTGCCAGAGCGAGATGCCCATGGATTTAAACGGGTACCCATGGAATGTCTGCAGGTAGCGCTGGTGGGCTCTCTTGCGGAAATACCGTTCGAATTCGATGTTTCGGCACAGGTATCGGCTGCGGGCCAGTGCGGCGTACCAGTCCCGACTTTCGATGAGCAACGCGCGACCACCCTCGGGGACGGCGACAGATAGGTCCCGGACACCCCAGAGCAGCTCCAGGTCGGGTCGCCGGCTGTGCAGCTCGGCATGAAGTGCCAGCTGGCTATCGGTGGCGAATTCGCCCCGATAGCTCTGAAAGAGCACGCTTTCGGTTGGGCTGAATGACGACTGTTGATACCAGAGGTTGAGTCGCTCCTTGGCTGGCCGCGTTCGCTCATCGTCGGCCAGCGGCGCGCTCAGGCTGATCACCGGCTCGGATCGGCTGTTTCGCGCTAGCCGGAAATAGTGGTTGACCGTCAGACCGTCGCAAGGCAAGCCGACGGTGTATGTAGCAGAGCACACGGCTCGCAAGCCGGATGCCAGCGCGACCCGGTAGTCATCGGTCGGCAGCGGGAGCTCAGGTCCACCCCAACGGCTGGTCAGCATTGGAAAGACCAGCCGCGCGCCGCCGTGGACTGTCTCGACGCGGCGGACCGGTACTTCTGCGAGCCGTCCGGAGAGGTGCGCTCGTGCGCAGTCGGACGCCTTAAGACCGATCAACTGGAGCTCGATGCTGAGCTCGTCCGCGGTTACGGTCACCGACACAGCTTCGGCCACCGCCCAATCGGTGATGAGGCTGCAGTAGCCAGTGGCGGATCTCTGCCAGCATGCGTCTCCAGCACCGCCGCCTACCTCAAGGTCGTGTCGGCTCTCGACGGGCCAGGAGACCCGATGCTCATTCCCATTGACATCGACGGCACGGAACTCCCAGACAACCGCCACGCTGCCGACTGGCATCTGTAGCTCGAATTGCTGCAGGCCGTCTGGGCCCGCTTCGCTGAGTTCTCCGTCGATCTGACCTTGCTGGCTGGCGGCACTGACTTTCACCAGACCGCCAAGGTCCCTGTCGAGAAGCATCAGCGAGCCCGTTGCCTTGCCATTCCCATCTGTTGTCAGCATGTGCGCCTGGACCCGCTCTGGGCGGACATGGAGTGCGAAACCAAGTTGTGGATCAAGTTTCGGTACGATTCGGGTCGGGTCGTTGAAGGCGTGCAGATTGCGGCCCCACATCAGGTGACCGCTCCCACCTGGTGCAACGGCCTTGATGGGACCAACACGCTGTAGGCCATGTGCCCGGACTGTGAGCTGCAGCTGCCAGTGGCCGGGGTGACGGTCGATGCGGCCGGTATCGATGTTGATCACGAAACCGCCTGCTGCGACATCGTGATAGCGGAACAGTGACCAACCGTTGGCCGCCGCCTTAGGAGTCAGGGCGACGTCGCAGGGGCATGTAAGGCCGGTCAAAGGTTCCACCAGCACGGCTGTCACTTGCGGTGCCTCCGCGGTCAGATCCAGCCCTCGGATGAAAGCCCAGCCGTGGACCGCGAGCCGGTCACCGTGCCAGGCAATGCGTTCCACGCATGCAGACAGCGCAGATTGAGTCTCGCTTAGCTCGAAGCATGTCGAAGGAGCTCCAGCGGCACCGGGAAGCTCCGCTGCGACGGCATACAGACTGCCTTCTCGAACCTCGGTTCTGGGAATCGAGCCATAGATCCGGCCGTGCTCCAGAAGCTGCTCGAGATCGGTCCAGCGTCCATGCGCCACCAGCCAGAGGCGCAGTTTGCGGTCGACGCGAACCTGTCGCCACGCAATCTTGTCAGCTGCGGCGAAGCAATCCTGAGCAAATAGCTGCAGGCGGTCTCGGTAGGAGGCGCCGGCTCGATGCGCGTCGATGGCGAAGTCGCCGAGATCACCGTCAATCAGTCCGCCCAGCCAGATGCTCCCTGGACCGGCCTTGTCCTGAATTAGCCTCCAGGTTTTCCACAGCCACTCGAGGCGGGCGGCGAGCTGGCTCACCGTGAGCGGATCAGGCAACAACTTTCCAGGATCGAGGCGCGGGCGCCGTACGCAGCTGACCGTTTGCAGCAGGTCGAATTGCTTGGCCAGAAGCGTTGCGCTGATGATCGCGAAGGCCTCCGCATCTGCCGGCTCCGGAAAGCCGCTCACGTCGGCGGTCCAGAAGTCCCGTCGAAAGACGCGGTTGGTGGCGCTGGCGTCCAGGATGGCGTAGGGAAAATCACCCAGGGTCCGAGCCGGCCTGTCGAGATCATGAGTCACCGTGGTCCAACTGGGCCGGTGTCGCTGCCCTCGCACAACGGTGCGTACGCTGCCCGCGGCAAAGTCCGAACCGGAGTTCCGGAGTGAGTTGACCAGGTTCGCGTACGCGAAACGTGGCACGGTATCGGTGCCATCCACGAATGCCAAAAACTGGCCCCGCGCAGCAAGCACTCCGGCATTGCGCGCGACAGTCACTGCATCTCGCGGGCGCAGTAGGACCCGAAACCGCGGATCTTTAGCGGCCATCTGCCGGGCAACTTTGGCTGTGCCGTCGGTCGAGCCGTTGTCGACCACGATTACCTCAAGTCTCTTCAGTGACTGCGATCCCAAGCTGTTCAAACATTCGCTGAGGTAAGACTCGGCATTGGTCGCGACGACAACCACGCTGAGTAACGGCGTTGGCGGAGAGCCGGCGGATCCGGGTTTGGCAATGCGACGTACGAGCTGTCGCAGCCGCGACTGGACTGGATCTGGCAGCCGGTGTGCGAGGCGGCCTGCGATAGCGCTGAGTCGTCTCGTGCTGGCGTTCACGATCGCTCGTCAGACAGGGCTAGCCTCACGGCGGCGCCCAAAGGTCCGCCGGTCAAGGGAGCGGGCAAGTCGCCGTAGTTTGCGAACAACCCGGCGGCGGAACGACGGCTTCCTGGCCGCCGCCCATCGGGATCGAACCTTGGGGTGCTTCACCAGGCCGACATCAAGACAGAAACCCGAAGTACGTCGGGTGAAGTAGACCGCGATTGTTGGTGGATTATCCGTGACTGGCTCGGCGAGAATCGCGCCCGGCTGGCGTTCTTTCGTCAGCGTCGCACGGCGGCGCATACCAAGGCCCATGACGCCGAAATGGACGTTCAGGTCCCATAGCCCGTCGGGCAGTCTGGCCCCGGCGGCGACCGTATTCGGATCGATCGCCGCCGAGAACGCCGCCGCAAGACCCATGCGATGCACTGTGGCGCGTACTGGCCAGGTCTCCCCGGTACGACGCTCGGTGAGGTCCAATCGAACCGGCGATGTTGCCATGCCGAGCCACAGGACTTCTGGCGCAGCGTCGTCTACCAGTGCAGCGAACCGTTTCTCGATCAGCGGCTCCTCAGGCATGTCGGCAAAGATCGCCTCCGCCTCTTCGACAATGTCCTTCTCTTCGACAGCCTCGGCCGCTTCGACCGTGTCGTCGGAGGGCTCGGCCTCGGGGCTTGCTGCCTCGCCGGCCTCAGCGCTTTCCTCGGCTGCAGGCACGGCGGTCTTGCCTTCAGGGGCGATATCGGAGAGGTGGACGGTGCCGCTGATCTCCAAGCTCCCGTCGACCCAGCAAACCTGCAGGACACTGGGATAGGCCGCCCATGGCGCAGCTTGTTCGGCGACGCGACGTACCTGCTCTTGATCTCCTGCAATGAGAGCGCGGGCTATCCGTTGTTGCATTGGCTGGAGCAGATCGACGACGCCTTCACCAAAATAGCGGGAGGCGATGCGATGTGCGTTGCTGAAGAGCGCCGCGGCTTCTTCGTCGCTATACCTCAGCCACCGTCGACCGCTGAGGCGCTGCACCATCTCCACTTGAAGCCAGCGCCGGAAGATGTGATCACGTTCTGCTCCAGGATCGGTATGAGCCAGAACGACGTCGAGCGCATCCGCAAGATTGTTGAAGTAACCACGCCAATTCGTCTTGCGCAGGCCTGCGTTGGCCAAGTCTCGGCGCAAGATGTGGAAGTAGCAGGTGTAGTCGGCGTAGATGCTAACAATCTTGGCCATCAGATAGCAGGTCACAACGAAAAGATGATCTTCGAGTCGTCGCTTGCCTTCCGCGAATCTGATGTGGTGCTCGTTCAGGAAGTCTCGCCGGAACAACTTGTGTGGCGTCAAGCTGTCCATGATCGCCGAGTCACTAACCGTGCATTGCCGAATCGTCTGGGTGAAAACCATCCGCGGAATCCGACGCTGCAGTCCAGCCATCTTGGGAAGCACTATGTCGGACTCGCAGTCGGTCGCGAAGTCATAGAGCCGCTCAAGCGCCTCTGTCCCCAGCCAGTCGTCGTGATCACAGAAGAACAGGTACTCGCCTTGAGCAGCGTCGAGCCCTACGTTGCGGGGCTGCCCGGGCCAACCTGAGTTGTGTTGATGAATTACCCGAACGTTTTGGTGCGTCGCTGCCAGCTCGTCTAGCAGTGCGGGCGTTTCGTCGGTGGAGCCGTCGTCGATGAAGATGATCTCGAACTCATCGGATGGCATGCTCTGGGAGATCAGTGAATCGATGCACGGCCCGAGGTACTCACCCGGGTTGTACACCGGCACCACGACACTCACCTTGAGCACACATCGACTCTTCCATATCGATTGCTCCGCTCGCGAATGCTCGCTCCGCTCATCGCGGGTCACGTTGGCGTAACATCGCCGCCCCAATTCCACGTTGCGGCTACGCCCACGTCTGGAAACTGTCGGCAGATTGCAACTAAATCTGCCGCGGAGATGCAATCTGTCGACAGTTACCGAGCAAGCCGAGCGAGCGTAGCGAGCGAGGCAATCAAACGCGGTAGGGTTCAGCCGGTGACCAGATTGCGCAACGTTGCCGTGATCCTGGCGGGAGGTACCGGGACCCGCGTGGGCCTGAACATCCCCAAACAGCTGATCAAGATCGCTGGAAAGCCGATCATCGAGCACACCATCGCTGCGATGCACCAGTCACCGCTGGTCGATGAGATCCTCGTCATGATGGCACCTGGCTTCCTGGATGAGGTCCGGGCGATCGTCAAGAAGGGTGAATACGCCAAGGTCACCCAGATTCTGGAAGGCGCCGAGACTCGCAACGAGACGACAGCGGCCGCGCTGGCGGCGCTGGGCGACGACGAATGCAACGTTCTGCTCCATGACGCAGTACGTCCTCTGGTCTCACAAACGATCATCGCCGCCAATGTTGAGGCACTCCAGACGCACGAGGCTGTCGACACTGCCATCCCGTCCGCAGACACGGTCATCGAGGTGGAACCAGAGCACAACAGCATCGCCGACGTCCTGCCCCGGCACCTGCTACGCCGTGGCCAAACACCACAGTCTTTCCGGCTGTCAACGATCAAGGCCGCGTACGCGAAGGCTGCGCAAGATCCCGATTTCACCGCAACGGACGACTGCACGGTGGTGCTCCGCTATCTGCCCGAAGTACCGATCGCAGTGGTCGCGGGACACGAGCGCAACATGAAGGTCACCGAGCCGATCGATGTCTACATCGCCGACAAGTTGTTCCAGCTGACATCGGCCGACCGCCCGAGCCCGCTGACCGAGGAGCAGTATCACGAGAGACTCGACGGACGGACGGTCGTGGTCTTCGGCGGCTCATATGGCATCGGTGGTGATATCGCTGAACTCGCCCGGAAATATGGCGCAAACGTCAAGACCTTCTCCCGATCAACGACTGGCACCTACGTTGAGAAGCGTGCAGACGTCGCCAAGGTGGCGCAGCAGGTGTTCGATGAGACAGGTCGTGTCGACTTCGTCGTCAACACCGCAGGTGTGCTGGTACGCGGCGAGCTGGCCGAGACTTCAGAAGAAACGATCTACTCCTCCACCGACATCAACTACCTTGCGCCGATCTTCGTCGCTCAGGAGTTCTATCCGCATCTCGCCGAGTCCTGCGGCTCGCTACTGCTGTTCACCTCCTCCTCCTACACCCGAGGACGATCGGGCTATTCGCTGTACTCCTCAGCCAAGGCGGCGATTGTCAATCTGACCCAAGCGCTCGCCGATGAATGGGCCTCTTCCGACGTACGCGTCAACTGCGTCAACCCTGAGCGAACTGGGACACCGATGCGCACCAAGGCCTTTGGTGAGGAACCCCCTGGCACGCTGCTGTCGTCAGAGCAGGTCGCGCAGCAGTCTCTCGATGTGATGCTCTCCCACCTGACAGGCCATATCATCGACATTCGTCGTGAGGAGGGCCCAGCCGCGCTGGGCAATGGCTGATGCCTCCTGAGCTTGTCGAAGAGCGCGGCTTCGACAAGCTCAGGGGGCATCACCCGCCTACAAGATCACGTCGCTGACGACCAGGTTGTGGTCGGAGGAACGGCTCGAGTCGACACGTTTCATGACGTTCTCGTACCGGAGCACGCGCTTGCTGCCCTTGATCATCACGTAGTCCAGCCGGATTGGCTTGGCCGACAGCGTGGTCTGGAAGTGATTGACGGTCGGGTACTTGATGTTGATACGAGTGCTTGCTTTCGCGGTGTCGTAGAAGCCTTGGCCCACGAGATAGTGGTGCGGTGCGTCTCCGGCACGGTTGGTCGCCCAGGAGTTGAAGTCGCCCGCGTAGATGATCTCCTCGCCTGCCTTGGCAAGCCCGTTGACCTTCTGATAGACCGCCCGCGCCTGCGCTCCGCGTAACGCGTTGTAGCTCTTTTCGGTGCTGAGCGAGCCGCTGTGGCGGTCGTCCAGATGCACCGAGACGACCCAGAAGCGCTTCCCGGTCTTACGGTCGGCAAACTTCGCGTACGCGGCGCTGCGGCGCAGCCCCTCGCTGTCAGAGCCTCGGAGCGGCATGTTCATGCTGCAGGACGGGTTGTAGTTCTTCGACCCCGTCTTCTCCGGGCAGTAGCTCAACAGCTTGAACTTTCGGGTGTCGTAGAGAATGCGGGTCCCCTGAGTGCCGTGGTTGGTACCCGGCTTGACGTACGGCGTGGTTCGGACCAGCTGATAGCGGCTATCGCCGACCACACTCCGCAATGAGCGCAGCAAGCTGGTCGTCTGCCGCAGATGTCCCGTTGTCGTTCCCTTAGTGCCGTCCGCCCGTCCAGGACCGAGTTCCTGAACGGCCAGAACTCCGGGACTACGGCTTGCGATCTCGCGTGCCACATCACTCGCACGCTGCAGCCAGCTTCGTCCGTCATTGGCACGCGCCGTGCGGACATTGAAAGTGCCAACGCGCAACGAGAGCGAGCTCGGCTGCTCACTGACGGCGAACGCCTCCCGCGTACGCAACCTGCTCGACTGCGCATATTCAGTTCTCTTCAGGCCGGCTACGCCGGTCTTGGCCTTGCCTTCGGTGGACTTCGATCCCCTTTGTTTGCCGGGGCTGGTTGTTTCACTGACAGTGGCATTTGGCGCTGCCTCAGCACTGCTGAGCGAGTCAGCTGTTGGGGTCGAGCCGACCGAAATGCTCGCCGCGCAGCACAGGGTGACAAGACCCACGGCCGCCGTCGCAGCGATCACGCGCTGAGCACGCACGAATACTCCTTACGGAGATCGTGAATCGGCAGCGGCCCCCGAGCGGCACCCACCGATGCAACTTCCCCAGAGGCGGTCGAATGCCGCACTCTGAGCCGGACTAACCGAACATTAGAAGCGGATGATCCTCGGCGCCACTGTTACCCAGCCGTTATGGATGTGACAAAGGTCACATTTGCCGTTACACGAGAATTTCTATGTCTGAGGGCCGACGGAGGAGGAGCTTCTGATCAGGGGAAATTGAACAGTGGCGGCGACGTCGGATTCCACACTGCACGTGCGCCAAGATCTCCCACTCGAACAATCCAGATCAAGGCGACAAGAGCGGCCGCCACGAGGAGGATCGGCAGCACGATTCTGACAATCGCGGATTGCTTGGGGACGTCGCCTTCACCACCGGTGCTTTTTCGCACCACGAAGACATTGATCAAACCGATGGCGGCAAAAACGATCATGATGTAGAAGAGCTGGTTGGCAAGCAGTGAATGCTGCAAGATCAGATTGCCTACCGGGTTACCGGGCTTGATGCCCAACGCAGCTTCGAACGCCAAGCCGCTTTGCCTGGCGACAAACGTCACCGCTGTGGCTCCGACGACGACGATGGCCAGAGGCCAGCGCGCCCATTCCCTGGTCTTGGGAAATGCGAAGAGGAAGGCCAGCAAAGCCGCGAGCGGGACCCCGACCACAACCGCATGGATCACCAACGGATGAAGCGGCATGTCCCCGATCTTGTCGAACATCGGCTCTCCTCAGAGTTGGTGGACAGCACAGGCAAGAGTGCGCGCATCCGCACCCACACGGTTTAGACGAGGCCATCGGCTGAATAGTTCGATGACATGCGCTGGGAGCATTGCTTGCGCGAGCAGTGCTGGTAAATATGGCGGCACTAGCGTTCCAGTCGAGTGACGGCATCCCGGGCGGTGCGCAAATCCGCGACCAATCCAGCGAATGCCTCATCGCGATCTTCGCCACTCGCTCGGAGCACTGCCGATGGATGCACGGTCGCAAGCACCGGGCGGATGCCGACTGGAGTAGCCAGCTCCAAGACTTGGCCACGCTGTTTGGTAACCCGAAACGAGCTGCCGAGCAGCGCCCTGGCGGCTGTGGCGCCCAGACAGACGATCAACGCCGGATCGACCAGCGTCAACTCAGCTTCCAACCAGGGCAGGCAGGCCTTGAGGTGACCGACCTGAGGTGTGGCGTGAATTCGCCGCTTGCCTCGCTCCGTGAAACGGAAGTGCTTCACCGCATTGGTGACGTACACGTCCTCCCTCGGCACCCCAACTTCATCAAGCGCATCCTGCAGTAGTCGCCCGGCCGGCCCAACAAAGGGAATGCCTTTGCGATCTTCAACGTCACCGGGCTGTTCGCCGACGAGCGCCAGCGGCGCCTTCGGATTGCCCGCTGAGAAGACCACTTGAGTTGCGGGCTTCCACAGCTCGCAACCTCTGCACTCGGTGGCCGCTCGCCGGAGTTCAGCAATGTCGGCGTGCTCGGGCACCCACGGTGCCGCCGTCTGGGTCAAGTCCTTATTGTCCGTCCCCGATCGAGCCGGCCCAGGTGCCGGGTTCATGATCGTGCCGGCGGCTTTCGAGCTTGATCACATGGATGACGGCATTGATCAACGCCAGGTGGGTGAAGGCCTGCGGGAAGTTACCCAGATGCTGGCCGGTGTGCGCGTCGATCTCTTCGCCGTAGAGATCCAAGCCACCCGCGAGGGCCAGCAGTTTGGCGCAAAGCTTCCGGGCTCGCTCGTATTCGCCGATCTCGCATAGTGCTGAGACCAACCAGAAGGAGCAGATGGTGAAGCTGCCCTCCTCTCCTTCGAACCCGTCGTCGGTCTCGTCGACCTTGTAGCGCAACACCAGATCGTGCACGGTGAGCTCATCGGCAATCGCCAGCACAGTCGCCTTGATGATCGGGTCATCGGCCGGCAGGAAGCGCACCAACGGGGCCAGCAGCAACGATGCATCCAGGGCTTTAGTGCCGTAGTGCTGGGTGAGCACGCCACGTTCATCGACGCCGTTGGTGAGGATGTCCTCCTTGATTTCCTGCGCAGCAAGCTCCCATTCCGCGGCCTTGCCGTCCTCACCGGTCATCCGAGCGATCTTGGACCCACGATCGACGGCGACCCAGCACATGATCTTGGAGGAGGTGAAGTGCTGCAGCGGTCCGCGTACCTCCCAAATCCCGGCGTCCGGCTCACGCCAGTACTTCAATGCCTCGCCGACTTGCTTGTCCAAGATCTGCCAGATGCGGTTGTCGAGGCGGTTGGCTGCCTTGAAATGCAGGTAGACCGAGTCGAGCAGGGCGCCCCAGACGTCGTGCTGCTTTTGCGCGTACGCGGCGTTTCCGATTCTGACTGGACGCGAGTTGGCGTAACCCGGCAGCCAGTCCAGTTCCTTCTCAGTGAGCTCCTTCTCACCCCCGATGCCGTACATGATCTGGATGTCGTCCTCGCCAGCAACGAGGTCAGCGATGAAGGAGAAGAAGTCCACCGCCTCCCAATCGAAACCGAGCGAATACAGCCCCCAGAGGGCGAATGTAGCGTCGCGAATCCAGGTGAAGCGGTAGTCGTAGTTGCGGCTCCCGCCCGGAGTCTCGGGCAGCGATGTCGTGCCGGCCGCTGCAATCGCCCCGGTTGGCGCGTAGGTGAGGCCCTTGAGTGTTAGGGCACTACGTTGCAGGTAGCCGCGCCACGGGTGATCAGGGAACTGCCCACGGGCCAGCCAATGCTGCCAGTGGTGGGCGGTCCAGACTTGCCGCTTGTACGCGTCAGCGAAGTCCATGGGCGGCGGGGCTCCACCCCAGGACAGCGCTACGTATCGGACGTCACCTTCCTTGAGCAGCGTTCGGGCGTTGGCTTGGCCGCCCTCGAACCCGATCCGCAAGTCGCTGGTCAGCGTCAGTTTGAGATCCACACCCTCGGCTGAGCAGACACCTTGGTAATAACCGCTGTTGGTGTACTCCCAGCGAACGTGGGCGCGGCCGTAGTCAAGTACCGGCTCACAGTCCATCGTTGTCTGCACCTCACCGGAGGCACAGCGGATGGTCCGCAGGAAAACGTGCTCGGCCTCGTAGTCATTGGGTGTCCGGCGGTACGTCCGGGAGCGGTCGGTCGGATGGTGCCAGGGACCGATGAGGAGCGCGTCTCGCACGATAATCCATCCAGTCGGCGTGCCCCAGCTCGTTTCCAAGATCATCGTGCCCGGTAGATAGCGGACATCGGCGGGGACTGTTACGTCGACCGGGGCGACGCGGAAAGTGCCGGCGTGGCGACCCAGTATGCGGCCAAAGACGCTTGGCGAGTCGAAGCGAGGAACGCACATCCACTCCACAGCGCCGTTAGGCGATACGAGGGCAGAAACCTCGCCGTCGCTCAGGAACCCAAGATCTCCGATTGGGGTCTGCCGGACCCGTGCGGTACTACTACTGCCAACGTGCGCCTGCGGCTTGCTTTTCCGGTTCGCCATGGGGAAAGCATTGTCTTCCTCAGGTGTCCTGGCAAGCATCGTCAGGCGCGATGATCATCGCCGGGGTCATGCGTCGCCTCTAGAACCCACCTGACGTAGTCCGGGTTGCCGGCCTGGATTGAGAGCGCAAGGACACAAGGCACCTCATACGGATGCTCGAGGCCGGCCCGCTCCACGATGGCCGGCACTAGACCGGTGCGGGTATGTAGCGCTACCCGGAACTCACGATCATCACGGATGGTGCCATCCCAGCGATAGACGGATCTTATCGGCGCCAGGTGCTGTCCGCACGCGGCCAATCGGTCCTCGACTAGCGATCGGGTGAAGTTGATCAACCAATCCTCGCTGTCAGCGGTAATGATCACTTCACAGATCGGCCCTGTCACGACGATTGTCTGCGGCGGAGGTCAGTGGCCCGACCCGGTTACCATCTTCTGCCGTTCCGACTCGTGGGCTCCGCCCTTCTTTTCGAGGGTGGCGCAGGCTTCCTCGATGTCTCTCGCGAGGGTGTCGACGTGCTCTCGACTTAAGGTTTCCTTGACCAGAGCACGCATGATCGTAATGTCTTGGGCGTTTGGCGGGAGTGTATACGCGGGGACCATCCAGCCGCGTTCGGCCGAGAGTTGCCAGGCGATGTCGAACTCGTTATAGCTTTGATCGCCGGTGAGTTGGAAGGCGACAAGTGGGAGCTGCTCCTCGTCGGCGCCGATCAATTCGAACTTGCCGATGGCCTGCAACTTTTCAGCGAGGGCCCTGGCGTTTTCCTGCATGTGCTTCATGACATAGGTGTAGCCGGCGCGGCCGAAGCGGACGAGGTTGTAGTACTGGGCCAGCACCATCGAAGAGCCGGTGGAAAAGTTCAGCGTAAAAGTGGCATCGGTCTTGCCGAGGTAGTTCTCCTCAAATACCAGGTCGGGGTTGAGATCGGATTTCTCCCGGAAGATCAACCAGCCGATACCGGGATAGACCAGGCCGAACTTGTGACCGGAGACGTTGATGGAACGGACCTGCTCAAGGCGGAAATCCCACGCGGAGTCCGGGTAGAGGAACGGCCAGACAAAACCCCCACTAGCGCCGTCCACGTGCAGCGGGACGTCAAGGTCGCGCTCGTTCTTGATCTGCAGGAGTAGTTCGTTGATGCCAGTGATGTCGTCTTTGTGTCCGGTGAATGTCGTTCCCAGCACGGCCGCCACACCAATGGTGTTCTCATCGACGTGAGGCTCGACATCCTCGGGGCCGATGGTGTACTTCCCCGGCTGCAACGGCACAATCCGCGGCTCAACATCGAAATAGCGGCAGAACTTCTCCCACACCACATGCACATCGCCACCGAAGACCAAGTTGGGATTGGCCGTCGACTTCCCGGCCGCCTCGCGACGCTTCCGCCAATTCCACTTCAACGATAAGGCGCCAAGCATGATCGCCTCAGACGAGCCCTGAGTACGTGCACCGGTTGTCTCGCCCGGGGCATTGAACAAGTCGGCCAGCATCCGGATGCAACGCTGCTCGATCTCAGCGGTACGCGGATATTCGGCGTGGTCGATGAAGTTACGGTGCAGGTTTTCGGCGATGATCCGTTGTGCCTCTGGCTCCATCCAGGTAGTGACGAATGTCGCCATGTTCCGAGCCGGATCGCCCTCCAGGGCGAGATCTTCGAAAACTAGCCGCATAGCCTCTACCGAAGGCATGCCTGTCTCGGGAAACTTTTGGCTGGCAACCTCCTCGGTCAGGAAGCGATTGCCGAACAACAACACGTCCGCTATGACGTCGGCCGGTCTGGCGGTCATTGGCTACTCCTTTGATGTTGTGGATCTTCGGGCTGAACTGGCTTCGCGTCTCGAACGGCATGCCGCCAGGCTGGAACATCAAGATCGCTCCGAGCAAGAACCCGAGCGCGCCGAGCAGGGTGCCTGCGATGGAGATCTGGCTATTGATGAACTCGCCGGTGGCGGGCAAGACGTAGCTGGCAAGCGCAGAGACCATGAACAAGATCGATCCGATCATGTTCAACCACGCAATCCACCAACCGAAGCTACGCGGTCGAAAACTGAGGAAGCGGCCAAGTGCCAAGATGGCGAAGACACTCGCCACCAAGAACAGCGTCGAACCGAAAAAGTCTGGCCGCCAGATGCGCCGATCCTGCTGCTTGACAGTCAAGTTATGAATCAGTGCCGCGAACGTGCTGATGTTGAAAAACAACGTCCCCGGAAACTGGGTGATCGCGGCAAGCCAATTCCGATCATGAGGCAGCAACGCCCTCCATCGGACGGGCGCGCGCCGATACTGCGAGTTGGTGTCGACCTCGATCATCGCCGGCGTCTGAGCCTGCAGGAGCTGGCTCAACGACGCCAACGTAAAGAAGATCGAGCCGACGAAATAGGTGATGCTGTCGGCGGTTGATCCGACCGCATTCACGTAGGCCGGCACAGATCCCAGCACGAAAAGGGCAGATCCGACAATGAACAGACAGGCGATCGCCGTGTTGAGACCGGCCGGCCTAACTGTCATCCCGCTCCCTTCACCGATAGCACCTCAGATCTATCTGAGAAGAACCCCCAACCACATCACCCGTGAGGGATGAGAGCCAAAGGGCTGCCGGTGAAGATCGAGGGCGGTAGCCAGCACTCCTATGGAGAGAGGATCTTCGGCTGCTTAAGGTCAAAGAACTCAGTTTCTCCAACCGAGAGCTTGTCCATCTCTGCCATCTGTGCCTGCAACTCCGGCGGCGGCTCTTTGCGCTCCCCTTCCCGCGCTTCAGCTTCAGAAGTGAAGTACAAGACCATGGTGTAGCCGCCGTCGTCGTGACTTACTGCGACACTGCCCAGGATGTCCGGACGGAATTCCGCCCACTTGTCGGAGTCTTGATCCATCAGCTGCCGAGCGCGTTCCGGATCATTGCTGCGGCCCTGCATAACCTGGACGAAGCCAGCATTGTCTGGATCGCCCGACACATCGACGAGGACATCGGTGCTGTCCTTGAACGTCGCGTCACCATCGAAGAGCTTTGCCGTTTCAGACCACCATTTGTCCTGCTCGGGTCGATTGCTATTGCGGCGCGCATCCTCCTCGGACTCGAAGCGCACGACCGCTATAGCCCGACCATCCTCGGTGACACCGCTGGTACTGCCAAGCCAGCCAGTCGCGCCTGGCGCAAGATCCTTCTGCCACTGACTAATGGCCGCATCCAACGCCTGCGGGTTGGATGTCTTGCCCTGAATGACCTGAGCGAACATGGCGAAAAAGCCTCCGATCGATTTAGGTTTTGGGAATTGAAGATGTTTTCCTCTGCGGACGTTACGACCGCAGTATGTCGGCGTCAATACGCAAAAATGCTGGACCATTGGTCGTCCTAGCGGGCATTCCCTAGTTCCTCTGTATCGAGATCAGCAGGTCCGATCCGCATTGTCCAAGGCCACGTAATAAGTGCCCAGACGGCGGCCAATACGGCCAAGGCGACCAGCAGGTACCAGGGCCACCCACCCATCAGATCCAGTAGAGATGCGCCGCCCGGCTTGCCATTGAGGTAGCCGTAGTTGGTGCCGAGAAGGCGGTTGATGACGAAGACGATTGCGCCCCAACCCACGGTGACTGCGAGCGCCTGCCGGTAGCTGCGCCACGTAGGGTGCAGTCCCAGGCCCCAGGTCAAGTAGACGGCGGCCCACATCACCAGCACGTGCTGCAGCCAATATGAGGCGAACTGCAGGGCCGGCGCCACGTCGAGCTGCAGATCCGGAGTGAGGATCGCCTGCGGATTGAGGGTCAGACCCCAGTAATAGGTAAGGCCAAAGGCCCACGGCCGCCGACTCCACAGCGCGTACGCGGTGACGAGTCGCAGGAGGTCGGACAGCTGCAGCGGAAGGGACTGATGTAGATCGAAGAATGTTGGAACCAGCCAGATGATCATGAAGCCGAGGGTCACGGTCAGCTGAACAATGGCGAAGATCCGCGTGAAGGTCTCGCCCACTGGAGTATTCCGGTAGCGGCGGCCGAGCCATACCAGCAGCACGCCGCCGGCCACGGTTACAGCCAGCAGGATCCAATGCGTAAGCCCGTACGGCCGGAATGTGACCGCAGCCATCGGCAGCTCCACATCCCAACGCTAGGGCGCGCGCCTTTTGCCCGGAGGTGGTCAGAGTAAACCAGTTCGAATCGATTCAGGGTTGTCCGCTTTGACTACTTGGTGCACAAGGTGCTCGGGCACTACCAGCTGCCTCGTGGTCAACGTCGGCGGCTTTGCGGAAGGGTCACCTTGCGGGTGGCCGGTGCAGAAGGCGGCGGGACGACTGGGCCTATGTCGCCGTCGGGCGCCTCATCGAAGTCGACGATGACCGGAGCATGATCACTTGGCCCGGAACCTTTGCGAGCCTGTCGGTCCACCCACGCCGCGCGTACCCGCTCAGCGACCGGTGCAGTCGCGAGCACGAGGTCAATGCGCATGCCGAGGTCCTGGTGGAACATACCGGCGCGATAGTCCCAGTAGGTGAATACTCGCTTGCCCGGCCAGCGATCCCGCACGACGTCGCGTAAGCCAAGCCGCTGGAGTTGCGCCAGCGCTTCGCGCTCGGGAGCCGTTACGTGGGTCTGGCCGATGTAGGCCTCGGGGTCAAAGACATCCTCGTCGGCCGGCGCGATGTTCATGTCACCGCAGACGACGGCATTTTCTGGTCCACTACTGAGGTCGTGAGCGAGTGCTGCCAACCAATCCAGCTTGTAGTGGTAGTGGTCTGAGCCTGGCACGCGACCATTCGGCACGTACACGGAGTGAACGCGTATGCCGCCGCACGTCGCCGACACCGCGCGTGCTTCGGGATTTGGAAAGCCAGGCGCGTCTGGAACACCGAGCACGATGTCGTCCAATCCGGTCTTTGACAAGATGGCGACGCCGTTCCACTGCACCTCACCGTTGGTGGCGAACTCGTAACCACGGCTCACTAGCTGATCAGCCAGCAGCGCTGAAAAGGCTTCGTCGGCGAGCTTGGTCTCCTGGAGACACACCACATCGGGCTGTCGTTGATCCAGCCACGGCAACAACCGTGGTACCCGCTGCTTGATCGAATTGACATTCCAGGTGGCCAACCGCACGGACCCACGCTAGCCCGTGATCAAGCCAAGCTCGGTTGCGTGGCCTGCAACCTCCGCACGAGAACGACAATCGAGCCTCAGCAGGATGCCATATCCCAGCACGTCAGCGAATGCGTCGCCCAGTGGTCCTTTCCAATCCGGCTCGTTCATGGATCTCCTCCTGAGGGGGATGGCGGTTCTGCCCCGTACGCTAGGCGCCGTCAGCACGACTAACATCCGCAAAGCCACGTAGTTTCATTGACCACGGCAGATCAGGTCGGTAGGTCGTCAAACGAGATCGTCAGGCTTTCACGAAATCGGGAGATCGCCATGGCTCACGACTCAAGCCGTACTGATCACCACAAGCATGACCGGCTCATCCACTGGGCGCGGTTCTATGACCTTGGGAATGGGTTGCTCGGCCGGCGCGGTCGTCGCATGCGTGCCATGTTCGCTGACGACTTGCAACTGCGACCAGGCGATCGAGTTCTCGATGTGGGCTGCGGCCCTGGTCGCCTCGCGATGACCTTCGCTGAACGGGTGTCACCTGGTGGCGGCGTCGATGCCATCGATCCGTCGCCCGAAATGATCAAACTCGCCAGCGGACGGGCGCAGAAGCCCGGAATACCGATCAGTTTCCAGGCCGCCTTCGCCCAGCAACTCCCGTTCCCGGACACCACATTCGACGCCCTGTCCTGCACGCTCGTGCTGCACCATGTGGCGGAGGATGATCAACGTGCGGCTGTCGAGGAGATGTACCGAGTGCTCAAACCCGGCGGTCGACTTCTGATCGCCGAATTTCAGACCGGCCGACGACATCTGCATCCCGGTCCTCGATGGCTGCGTCGATCAGGTGGCGAGGACATGATCAACAAAGCGTTTGATCTGGCTAGTGCTGCCGGGTTCACAAGTGTCGCAATTGGGCGTACGAACCTCGGATGGCTCGGCAAGATCACCGCTCGCAAGTAGGCGATCACGCCGTCTGGTGGTCCGGCCCTCCTCTGCGCAGCTGGATCGCTAGGGAGGAAGCAGGTGCTCGGCCCGCGGCGGCGGATCGGAGAATGCCAGCGCGGCTTCTTCGACCTGTTGGTCCGCCCCGGTCAGGCGACCTTCATGTTGCCGTACGTGCTCCTCCCAGGATGGAACGCTGAAGAGCTCGATGAAGCGGTCAGGCCGGTCGCCGTCTCGGTACAATTCCCATCGCGTTGCACCGGACCGACGCCGGGACTGACGAAGCCGGTCCATCGCCTTCAAGTACGCCGCCTCTCGTTCCGGCGCCACGGTGTATTCGACCGTCACCATTACCGGCCCCGTGTCGGGTTCCGGGGAGAATGCAAGCCGCGCCTCCGGCCAGTAGATAGCAGGCTCGCGGTCGAGGTGGCCGGTCTCAGGCACTCGCCAGAAGAATCCAGTGATTACTCCGCCCAGCATGACGGCGGCTGCGGCGAAGAAGGTCAGCTGTAGTCCGACGCCTTCTGCTACAAGCCCCCAAACGAGCGCGCCGACCGTCATCGAACCGGTGAAGGTCACCATGTAGATGGCCAAGCCCCGGGCGCGTACCCAGACCGGTAAGAACAACTGCAATTCGGCGTTCAAGGTGGAGATCACGGCTGTCCAGGCCAGTCCGGCAAAGATCAAAATTGCAAGCGCCGCGAGGAAATTCGAGATCAGGACAAGGAGAACCATGGCAGTCGCGAAGACCATCCCACCCACCGCGATGAGGCCATTCGTGGAGAGATGGTCCCGCAGCCGACCTAGCACCAGAGCAGCCGCTATTGCGCCCGTTCCCAATGCGCCGAACAGAGCACCGTAGCCAGCCGCTCCCAGGCCCAGCCGTTGATTGGCGATCAGCGGCAGCAGCGCCCAGAGTGCTACACCGGCTGGAATGAACAGCATCACCTTGAGCAGAATCCGGCGTACCACGGGCTCATGCCAGACGTAGCGGCTGCCGGCACGCAGCGCTGGCACAAAGCGCTCGCGGCGATCCTCTGAACTGCCTAGCCGTCGGCGCCAAAAGAGCAGCGCGATCGCAAGGAAGACCACCGATAAGGCGTTCAGTGCGAAAACCACCGGCACGCTAAAGGCTGCGATGACCAATCCGGCCAGCGCCGGGCCGATGGAACGGGCCACGTTGACGCCGACCATTTCAAGCCTGGTCGCCGCTCGCAGCTGCGTCCTGGGCACGAGCTCGGGAATCATGGATTGCCAGGTCGGGAGCTGCACCGCCGCCCCCATCGCGAAGGCAAACGTCAGGGCGATGAGCAGAGCGGGCGGCATCAGCCCTGCGGCGGTGAGGATGGTAACCACGGTCCCGACGGTGAAGAAGTAGACCTGCACCGTAAACAGCAACCAGCGCCGGTCGAACGAGTCTGCCAGGACTCCCCCAGGCAGGGCTAACAGCATGACAGGCAAGGTCATCGCCGCCTGCACCAGCGAGACGAGTGTGGCTGCATTGGGAGCATCAACAAGCAGCCACTGAGCGCCGACGGTCTGCATCCAGGTGCCGATGTAGGTAAGGAATACGCCGAACCAGAGCCAGCGGAAGGCCCGCTGGGCAAGCGGCGCCCACGCAGAAGATTCGGCCGTTGCGGTTGCCGAAGCGGGCGTCGGCGACGCGGCCGACTCCGTCGGATCCCCTTCTTCGGCCTGCGTCATCCCACTCCCCCAACGACTGCATCTGAGCACACATTCTCACGAGTGCTGATGGTGGCTTTCTTGGGATCGCGGCACGGAAGCCGGCCCGGTACGTTTCCCACCACAACCGCGAAAACGACCGCACGATCCGGTCGTGAGAGGTGCGTTTCCGACCAGAATCGCGGAAAACGACCCACACCGCAGACTGCTGCGAGTGCGATGACGGCCGAAGTGACAACCGGTAGATCGCTCAGCCCGAGAAGAGCTCGATCGTCGATGCGCGTGCCACAGGGGTTAGGACGCTGTTGAGGATGGGCCCGGCGTGACGCTGGTACTTGCGCAGACGCGACAACTGCCGAGGGCTATCCGGACGGCGTCAGAGCCGCCGCGCGACCTTAGTGCCGTCCATGCCCTGACTTCAGTGCCCGCTCGTAGCCCACCCTCGTCCAGCGCTCCAATGCCTGGAAGTCCAACGGCATGCCGTCACGGCCAGCGGCCATGATCAACATTCCGGCGGCGACGAGCTCGTAGCCTGCATGAGTGGCAGGTGACGCGTACCACCAGCCAGCCTCGATCCCGGCAACTTCGGCAATGACGTCGTCTCTGTCGCCGGCGATCTCGCGAAGATCAGCAATTGAGTCGGCGAGGCTACGCTTCTCCGCGGCGAACCGCAGCGCCGCCCCATGCAATGCGCTATAGAGCTGCTGATCGACTATCGCCATAACTCACACTGTATCGAAGATAAGTTCGATTATGCCACCACTACCTGCGCGGCCTTGGTTGTTGATCCAGCTCCTCGAGGTAGCGCTGATAAACCTCGAAGCGGGTCCGCTCCAACGCTATAGCCAGTGGAATGTTGTCTTCGTCGCGTGCCCTGTGTGCCGCAGCGGAGAGCCCTTCCAGCCAATCCGTCAGCTCAGCCAGGTCGGCCCTTAACGGCATTGGTCAACGGTATCCATTAGCCAAGCCATTGCGGCCAGGGAAGCTCCCGTGTAGCCGATTCGGACGAGGTTCCGTCAGGCGTCGTCGCGAGTGCTCTCTTGTTCGGCTAAAGCTTGCCGCAGCATCTCACGAGCACGTTCGGCCCTCTCCAGCGCGTTTCGGGCTTCCTCGCTGTAGTGCACGCGGTCGAACATGGCGGCGGCCTTTTCCTGCAGCTCCACTGCTCGCCGGTGAGCTTCGATCTCACGCGCCTTGGCCTCCCTGGCTCGGGCCTTGGCATCCTCAACCGACTGATCAGTCACACCGAAAGACTATGCCCGCCCTCGCGCCCTGCGCGAGGACATCCGGGCAGCCATCCTTGCCGCGAAAGACCGTCTAATTTGACTTGGCTGCAGCGGATCGCCGCAAGCGCCCAATGCAAGAATGAGTGGAGACGTCGACCCGAGGAGATCTCATGTCAGATCAGACGCCCGAGCAGACTGAGGACGACGAGCGGAGCACGGCCACTAGCGCGGAGGAGTACGGCAGCCTCAGCGTGGAGGACAACCCGAAGGGAACCGTCTTTCCTGGCGACCTGGCCGGCAGCGCCACCGAAGACGACGACGATGTCGTCTACCAGCCGGAGCATTCTGAGCAGGACCTTAAGGAGTGAACTTCTTCATCACGGTCGTGCTATCGATTGCACATCACCGCTGAGCTATTACTTCTGATCAATCCCGGCCCCTGCGCCGGCGTACCAGCGGGCGAGTATCGCGAATCCCTCGTCGAGGCTGACTCGCGGTTCCCATTGCAGCGCCTCCCGGGTACGGCGTTGGTCGAACCAGTGCGCCGTGCTCATTTGTTCTGCCACGAATCGGGTGATCGGCGGCTCACCGCCCCGCTCCGGCCAGACAGCCTGCAGCACCGCTCCAAACCCCAGTGCCAGGGCCTTCGGCACCCGGTGGCGAGGGGGGCCGACCCCCGCCGCGGCGCAGATCGCGATCAAGATGTCTTCGATCGGCCGCGGCTCGCCGTTGGTGACAACCAGTGCCTCGCCTCGTATTTCGGGGCAGCGGTCGACAGCCGCCACCAGCGCGTCGACAGCATTGTCCACGAATGTCGAGTCGATAAGGGCGGCTCCGCTGCCGATGACGGGCAGTCTGCCCGCGCGTGCCCGCGTGATGATCGGTCCGATCAGTTGGGTATCGCCCGGCCCCCACACCAAATGCGGGCGCACTGCGACGACGGCCAATGGTCCCCTGTCGGAGGCCAAGGCGATTTGCTCGGCGACCGCCTTACTACGGGCGTACGGGCCGCGCGCTAAGGCGGGGTCAGCGGGTTCGGCGCCAACACCGACCAGGGACTGACCAGCATGCGCGACCGACGGCGAGGAGACGTGCACCAACTGCGTCACACCAGCTTGGCGGCAGGCCTCGACCACGTTCTGGGTTCCGTCAATGTTGGCCCGCTGATACTCACGCCACGGTCCGACAACATTTACCTTCGCGGCCAGGTGGACCACAGCTTGGTGGCCGGCAATTGCGGCTCGGATTGCTGTTGCGTCGGCTACATCGGCCAGCACCTCGGGCAAGCCGAGACCGGCGGGCCGCCGCTGCAGCACAGTTACCTGATCGCCGCGTGCCGCCAAGGCTCGCGCGACCCCCGAACCCAGCAGCCCGCTTGCGCCGGTGACCAAAATCTTCACAATCGGCCGGCCCGCCCGCCGGCGAGGACCCGCTCGGCCCACCTCGCGACCTTGGCGCGATCGATCTTGGAGGCGTGTCGGATGTCGACCGGAAGGGCGTCGGTGATCAGTACCGCTGCTACCGGCACATCGATCGCCGAGCGGACCGCGGCGGACATGCCCGGCGGGGCAAGCACACCATCAGCACTGTCATCGAGCTCAAGGACTGCAACAACTTGCGCGGTGCCGGACGGGCCGACGCCGACGATCGCCGCGGAGCGGACGCCGGGGAACTCCTCGATCCGCTGCTCCCGGCCGACCGGTGTCACCGGACCGTACGCGGTGCCAATGACGTGGACCAGCCGGCCTTCGACCCACAGTCGACCTTGGGCGTCTAGGTGCCCGACATCTCCGCTGCGATGCCAACCGCGCGTACGGCTGCTGAGGCGTTCAGTGGCCCACAGCCGGTCATAACGATCTTTGACGTGCGCAGCCGCGATGCAGATCTCCCCGGTAACTTCCGGCTCGGCGGTCAGCTCACCCTCGGCATGACCACAGGCGTCAAGAGGGCTGACCCGGATCTGTACACCCGGCAGCGGGTGTCCGACGCAGACACCATTGCCGGGCCCGGCGGCCTCCAGCTCTGGCAGCGAGATGTCGCAGACCGGCAGCACCTCCGTCATCCCGTACGGCGTATGCAGCTCAGCGGCCGGCAGTACCTGCTGTACCTTTCGCAGCAGCGGCACCGGGACCGGCGCGCCGGCCGACAAGACCAGTCGGACGTGAGCCAGCGCGTCGCGCTGGGCGGGACTTAGATCAGATTCGGTGGTGACTACGTTGCGGAGCGCGGCTGGAGACGCGAACACGACCGTCGCGTCGATTGCTTCGGCGGCGTCGGCAAGTGCTGCGGCGGTGAGCGTGCCTGGCTTGGTCACGTCGACGTCCGGTACCGCCGAGGTGACGCCTAGCGCCGGACCGTACAGCGCGAATGGCGCGAACGCCGCGACCATCCGATCTTGGCCTGTGATCCCGCATGCGGCCGCCAGCAAGTCGATCTGAGCGCGCAGTGCTGCAAGGCGATAGACGACGCCCTTCGGCGCACCTGTGGCGCCAGAGGTGAAAAGCACTGCCGCCTCGGCGTCATCGGATTCGGGCTGGACTGCCGCATGGTGTCGACCGAGTTCTACAAGCTCCTCGAGGGTCCGGTGCGCACCCAGCACGCTACGTATCGGTGGGGACACCGGTCCGACCAAGATCCGTTGGCCGGGCACTCGCAGCACACGTGCCGCAAGCAACGCCTGACCGACACCGATGACATCGTCTGGCGACGCACTGCGCAAGGCATCGCCAAGTGCCCGTACGCCAAGCCCGGCATCGGCGACGACGATGACGGCCCCAACCCACCAGCACGCGTAGAGCGCCGCGGTGAGGCCGATGCCAGGCGGTACCAGCAAAGCGACTCGCTGGCCCGGCCGGACGCCCCCGGCGTAAAGGCCGGCGGCCAATCGTTGCACCCGCGCCTCGAGCTCAGCGAATGAGACAGCGCGCCGCTCGCCGCCCCGCACCTCGACCACTGCTGGGCCGGTGTCGTGGGCCCGGTCAGTCAGTGCGGTCCAGGGCGGTCGAATGTCGCCTTCGATGCGCCGCGGCTTGGCCGTCCATCGATCCGCGATCCAACGCCACGCCTGCTCGGCTGTCTCCGGAACGTCCTCCGTGACCAGATGTGAGGCGCGCGAATGACGGTGAACATCGGCGTGCGGCAGCCGCTGGAGCAGGTCTCGCAGGTAGACCTCGGAAAATACAGGATCCCGGGCGCCCCAGACGATCATGGTCGGAACGGCTGCCAGCTCGCCGAGCCGATCCGCGATTCCAGCCAGTACGCGATGGCTGGGATGGGCCGGCTGCAGCGGGATGTCGGCTACGAAGTCGGCGATCGCTCCTCGTTGGTCGGCCGCCCGGTATGGCTCGGCCAGTGCCCTACGGATGTCGGCCGGCAGTGCGGGACGGGATAGGGCCGAGGCCGCTCGGACGAAGCTCGGCGTACGAACGCAGAGCAGCTCGCGCAGAGGCGTGGACCTGGCCAGCCGAATCAGTACTGACGGCTCTGTGCCAGGGGGCTGAGTGACGGCCGTGTTAGTGAGCACGATCCCGGCCATCTGCGTCGCATGCTCCAGCGCCCAGCCGAGCGAGATGGGTCCACCCCAGTCGTGAGCCAGCGTGACCACCGGTCCGGTAACGCCGAGGGTCCTGGTCAGCGCGTTGAGATCGGCAATCCGCTCTGCCAGCCTGCGAGGGGCAGCCGGCCGGTCGGAGAACCCCATGCCGAGCTGGTCGACGGCGAGCACCCGCCATCCCGGTGGGGCGGTGGCCAGGAACCGCCGCCACAGGTAGCTCCAGGTGGGATTGCCGTGCACGCAGAGCAGCGTGCCAGCCGAGGCCTCCGCCTGGTTGTCGAGTACGTGCCAGGTGTACGTCTCGCCGTCGGTGCCGGTGACGTTGACCCGTCGTGACCACGACAGCTCGATCCCGGGGAGCTTTCCGAACGACGCCTCCCTACCGGTCACCCCCCTACTGATCAGGCCTCTACTGATCAACACTGACTCACCAGATGATCTCCGCGTACGAGGTGTTCAGTCCAGAGCCGATGCCCAGTAAGAGCAGGCGCTCATCGGCACGCAGCGCGTCCACGTGCCGCGCGAGGGTGAAGGGAACTGCGGCCGGACCCATGTTCCCGTACGCCGGCAGAGTCAGCGGAAAGCGGTCGACGGGGACCCGGAGTGCAGAGGCCATCGCCCGGATGTGCACTACCGAGGTTTGGTGGGCGATGAACCAATCGATGCCGCTCCAGTCGAACTCACTGGCGGCGTCTTGCCAAGTGTCGAGGGCCAGTGCCAGGCCAGCGTCGAACAGTCGCTTGCTGTCTGTTCGCATGTGATCGAGATCGCCGACACATAGGTCATGGTGCTCGGTGCCGGCGCGGCTGACCCCACCTACCACCCGGTGACCTTCTGGATGCCGATCACTGCGGCCCAGCACCATGGCCGCCGCACCCGACCCCAGCGTCAGTGTGGCGAACTGCGAGCGCAGGTCCTCTGCCGTCGCGCTTTCGGCGGCGAGCCGTTCTAGCGTGATCTCTTGCGTATATCGTGACCCCTCACCGGCCACGATGAGTGCGTATTCGGCCTGGCCGGAGTCGATCATCGTGCCGGCCAGCTGAATGGCGGTCACGAAACCCACACACGCGTTGACGATGTCGAAGTTCATGCAGCTGGTGGACAGGCCGAGTTGGTGATGCACCGCGACAGCGGTCGACGGCTCCAGGTAGGCGCGCGACACCGAGGTGTTGATCATAACCCCGATTTGCGACGGATCGATGCCGGCCTCAGCGAGGGCCTTGGCACCGGCCATCGCGGCCGCGTCCGCGAAGCTCACATCGGGAGGCCACCAGCGCCGCTCCCGTACGCCTGCCAGCTTCTCTATCAGGCCCGGTTTCGTGCGCACCCGCCGGTAGGTTGCCATGAGCCGCTCGTCGATATACGCAGAGGTCACGACGACCGGGGCTTCGACGGCGCAGACACTAAGCACCGAGGTATTGGTGTGCCGGAAGGTGGCATTGCCGCTCATGTGCGTTCCTTTTACCCAGCAGCCGCCGGGCTGCGCTGCCAGCGACAGTCATGTTCAGTTCATTAACGAAGTTCGGCCCACTATCTCACCTACTCCTGTCAGAACCATTCTCGCCGGAGCCCTTCAGTGCTCACCTAGGCTGTCCGGGTGCAGGTACTGATCGTCGATAGCGCGAATGTCGTCGGTAGTCGCCCGGACGGTTGGTGGCATGATCGAGCAGGAGCTGCCCGCAGACTGCAAGAACAGCTGTTGACCGCTGAACTCCCCTACGACGAGGTTGTCTTGGTTTTGGAAGGTGCCGCCAAGCGGGGCAACCCGGCAGGGCTAGACGGGCCGTTGCGTACAGTCCATGCGGAGGGCTCCGGCGATGATGCGATCGTCGAGGCGGCCCTCGAGCAGGTCGGTGTTGGTGACGGACGTGAGGTGACCGTTGTCACCGCGGACCGGGCGCTACGCGACCGCGTGGAGGCAGCCGGCGCCAGAATTGCTACGCCCTCCTGGCTTCTTGATCAACTCTGAGTCCCGGAGCGGAATCTACTGGCGAACAGGCTGCAGACGCTTAGGTGTGTTTTCTGCGGGAACCAGCGGCTTCGCCGGCAAAGCTTTCACCGGAGCCTGATCCGCGGCCAGCGATTGTAGGTAGTTGACAAAGGCGCGAGCCGATTCTCCGTTTTCAAAGCCTCCAAGGTAGTACTCGCGACGTTCGACCCGGATAGCTGCAAGCGGGTCGTCGCCAAGCATGGCGTCGAGCGCGTCATCGAGGGTCGACAGGTCCCACTCGATGACGTAGGCAGCGCGGCTGGATGGAAATCGCGCTCGGAAGATATCTGTCTTGTCGCCCGTCGCAACCATTGCGAACGGCTTAAGAGACTGCATGAAGTCCGTCACGACCCCCGACACATCAGCCACCATGGCGTCCGCAGCGTTGGTCAGCTCAGCAAATGTCGGATCGGACGCTTCCGCGCCCCAACGATGCGGCCGTAAGGTCGCCTCGGCGTCGGCTCGAAGGAGCTCGTGAATTGCGGCAATCGCGGCGGCCGCGTCCGGCAGTCTGCGGTTGGCCGGATGCGGCCTGAAGATCACTGTTGCATTGCGCGCGAGCAAGGCGGAGACGATCGCCGTGCCAATAGGGAGGGAAGAGTGGTGGAACCTGTGATCGGCGGCGTACCAGGTCGGTGCATAAAGCACGACCGGCTTGTCGACGGTGGAGATTGAGGCCGTCACTGTTTCGATGTTCTCGACCTGGGGACGGCCAAGAATCTTGAACTTCCTCGACGGAATATGGACCCCATGGGCGGCGTAGCGGTCGATCGCTGCTTGGCCGGCCACGACGAGAACATCGTAGGCCCTAAACTTCCGCCGACGCGAAGCCTCTTTATCGCTGTCGCCGTGGTGCAGCCAGACGTGAGTTATACGCCGGACCTTTATGAACTCCTCGTTGTCACGGCTGAAAACGTAAAACGCCGCACGGACGGTCTTCGGCAGCATGGCTCGGATTGCCCGACGGTCTCCCTGCGGCGCGTAGATCACCGGCATCGTGTACCTGTCGGCCACCCGCTGGAATGAGAGCGCGTCGGTGGTTATGACGGTGAAGGGTTGGCCGGTTCTCTCCAGATACGGAGACCACAAACCGATGTGGAATGCGGCGTGCCCGTTGTAAGGCATCGTCAGCACCGGGCGGTAGGCCCGAAGCTTCTCGAGCACGTTCTTGCTGTATGCGGTGAAGCGTGAGAGTTGCACCCGCAGGACGGCCAATATTGCTGCGGCCAGCGCTGCAAGCACCGTGAACACCGCCGCTGGCAGAGCCAGCGTTGCAGCCACGAAGCCGAAGACGAAAAGCCCGCACATCACAACCTGGGCCCAACCGTACGGCCAGCGGGGAGCGGCAACCGGCTCCTCGGGAACTCCCGGCAGATTCCGGGCTTGTAGCTGTACTACGTCAGCGTCTTTGAGCGCGGCGCAAAACCACCACAGCACAGCAAGTACGACAAGCAACCCAGCAACGACGAAGAACGGCAAACGCGAAGCGTTCGCCAGATACCAGCAAGCAACTCCAGCGGTCAGCATGCTCGAAGCGCCCAAGCGAACCCGGAATGTCGTCAGCGTGCATCTGCGGATGCTGAGTGCCAGCAGCGCCAGCTGCTGCGTTATCGCGAGAACCAACCCGGCACCGCAGGCAAGTCGCAGCCAGAGGACATCGCCTGCCCAGATCGATGTAATGCCGGCGAACAATGCCAGTGCGGACCACGCGTGTGAGCGCAATAGTCCAGGCACGTATTTCCTCCCCCGAGGTGCTGGCTCAGACCCTATCCCCTTTCGTCCTGATACGCTCGAAGCGGCTCACCGTTATGGTCCGCCCCGCCAGTGGTCAATGCGATGATGATCGGGCGTGAAGCCGTGATTAACACCCCAGAGCACTGCCTGAGTACGACTGGCGACACCGATTTTGCGATAGATCGACCGGATGTAGGACTTCACCGTGTTCGGGCTGAGGAAGGTGAGCGCTGCCACCTCGGCATTGCTTTTGCCCTGAGTGATTAGGGCCAATATCTCTGATTCACGGTCGGTCAGGCCTTCGTTCCGCCCGGGCCAGTTCAGCCCGCTTACACTGCGGGCCCGCGGAGGCGGCTCAGTGACGACGATCTCGCCCGCATGGATCGCTTCTAGCGCCGCGACCAGATCCCGGGCCGGCAAGGCCTTCGACAGATAGCCGTGTATGCCCTGGGCGCGGGCGCTCTCGATCAGATCGGGATGGAAGTTCCAGGTGTACATCACGACGTGACGAGCGTGCGGGTTGCGGACCAGCACACTGATCTCGTCGTGGTCGGACTCTGGCTGGGCGAAGGAGTCGTAGAGCACGATGTCGACGCTGTCTGAGACGTCCTGGTTGGTGTCGAGTTCAGCGATCGTCACTCGATCGCTGTACCGCTCAAGAATGTGGGCCACGCCCATCACCACCACGTCGTAGTCGTCAACCAGCGCGATAGTGATCGGCGCGATCGTAGTTGGGCTAGCCACATCGGGACTATAAACCTCCCTAGGGGTGTGATGCATCCACCCTTGGGGTGGTTCAGTGGATGACGGAGCGATGCCTAATGTCTGCAGGTATCGCTCCACTTCGCAACCATCCATCACTGTGCGAGGAGGAAGCAGTGGAGATCATCGGTGTCATCCTGGCCGGCATCATCATCGGCTTGTTAGGCAAGTTCGTGGCTCCTGGAAACCGGGACAACATCCCGATTTGGCTGACCATCATCTGCGGGATCGGCGGCGTTTTGATCGGCTGGTTCATCTACACCGCGTTCGGCGGAAACGGCAGCCCGGGTATCGACTGGGTGCGCTGGCTGATCGCTCTTGCCGTGGCCGTGGTCCTGGTCATGATCGCGTCCGCAGTTACCGCACGCTCGCGATCTCGTACGCTCTAAGAGGTTCGGGCGCCAGGCGTACGTTTCCCACCACAACCGCGAAAACGTACCCCTCACCGGCCGACCAAGGGTGCGTTTCCCACCACAGCCGCGAAAACGTACCCCTCACCGGCCGACCAAGGGTGCGTTTCCCACCACAACCGCGAAAACGTACCCCTCACCGGCCGACCAAGGGTGCGTTTCCCAGCACAACCGCG
>Ga0111538_10000336_pt1 | contig 60396 bp, 65 predicted proteins | sample SoiMethybrSBSTD1_FD_79669 | JGI IMG/M metagenome (GOLD analysis project Ga0111538, IMG submission 79669) | Bulk soil microbial communities from a Populus tree surrounding site in Tennessee, USA - Soil MetaG P. TD hybrid SBSTD1 (version 2)... | ecosystem: Environmental > Terrestrial > Soil >... | reverse complement strand
CCACACTGGATGCTCAACCCTATCAAGTTCCAGTCCCAGTTCCTGAACCTGCGTCTGTTGTCCTATTGGCATCCGGTTTGTTAGGTGTCGGTTTATGGCGTTGGACAAAACGATCGTAACTGATTGGAGTAAGGAAAGCCTTGGAAGACTCGCAGCCGGCTTCCAGATATACGCTGAAGGAGACACCATGCCGATACGGGAAAAGTTGCCGCCAATGGTCCTCGTCGTTGAAGACGATCATTCCATGAGGGAACTGTGCACGCGGGCGCTCGAGCGGGTGGGAATCCAGGTGGTCTGCTGTGATAATAGTATCAAAGCCGCGAACCACATGCAGTTGCATGGCCACCGGACCGTGTGCATTTTGGCGGAAGTGGTCCTAGGATCGCCAACCCTCAGCGGGAGCGATCCCGCCCATGAAGGAAATGGCGCCCGGTTATTGCCACTACTCAAATATGTGTTTCCCTCGACTGTCGCCGTGCAAATGTCCGCCTACTCCGTGGCCGAGCTTTCCTCAATGGGATATAAGGTAGAAGTCCCGCACTTTCTTCACAAGCCGTTTACGCCTGAGAAGCTTCGCGCCACCGTGAATCAACTCCTCCCCCATCTCAACATACCTAGAGTGCTGACCTTGCCGGCAGATGAAATCGCATGGGGCCTGTAACCTCGATACCAGCTATCTAGGGAGGAAACGATGTGGTTAAATTTTATCGGTTCGGTGCTTTCACTTGCGGCGGGTGTGGTTGTGTTTTACCTTTTCCACCAATCCAAGCGGTTTAAACCATTGACGTTAGGACATCATCTTCTCGCGAGCGGCAGTGTCGTACATCAGGTCCGGTAAATCCGCACCGTAGCGTATGCGCCAATGGGTGTCATGCAGGTACATTGCACGCAGATAACATCGCATTAGGGTGGCGCACTCGTACATCTCCAAGGAATATAAATAGGCTATAGCAGGTCATCTGGGACCGACGGAATCAGCCGAACACTATTTATGATGCAGGTGTGATTTACGTCGAAGTGCGATGAAGGTGATTTGGGTTCATGGCCGGTCATATGGCATGGTTGGAAGGAATTGGATGGCTTAATGAATGAATAACTTTTTCCGAGGCTCTAAACACCAGCACGGCTTATATCGGTAAAGGACGGGTGTGATTATGGTCTTGCGTTCTAACCAAACCGAACGGTCTCTAGGAGCAACGCCTAAGAAGATGCGCCATCGTCTACGCCTGCCACTACGTTGTCCTGTCATCTTTTCCGGTGATGAGTTCATCGGCGAAGGGAAGAGTATTGATCTTGGCGTTCGAGGGTGTGCGGTTCGCAGTGACGTTGCACCAAGGCCAAATGATTATCTGCGTCTTCATATCTTTACGGCGGATGAAGAAGGCCCTTTTGAAGTCCGACTTGCAAAAGTCCGATGGGTCGAGCCCAATCGATTCGGCGTGGAATTCTTGGCCTTTTTCGCCGACCATGATGTCACGGTACGACGACTCTTTCAGGCATTCGAGAAAGGAATGTCCTGTAGGCCACTCCAGCAGTCAGTTAGGTAGATCTCCTTGGGATTATCCTGTGGGCAACCCATCACTTGCTGCGTTAAACCAGGCACCAGTTTAATTAATTAGCTATTTCAATTAGGCATTGTGGTACCCTTTTTTCAGACCCACAAAGATATGTTTCGCGCATCGCTCGTGTCAGTCTCTGGCACAAGAATCCTCGCTCATAGATGTCATTGTTTTGTTAGCGCCCCTTCTTGATGGTCGCATGAAGTGCTTTCGTCGCGTCCCTGCCAGACCACTGGCCTAAGGGAACTCCTTGATTACCCATGGCTCCTCCGTAACAGGGTAAAGAACTATATCACCGGGGGGCAGCCTGCCAACCAATTTAACAGTGTGACTGCTCTTAGACGTCCATAACTTTTTCATCTCAGGGAGACGTCTAAAAGAATACGAGCATTAGATATTGAAACAAACCCACGCCAGTGTTCTCTTATTATGCCCCCTGAAATATTGCGATACGTATGATGAGAATTCGAGGCTTGGCACGTGGACTCGTCGGAACAGGTCGGTCCTTCAAGCAGATCGTGAGTCGGCAGAACTGGGGTACGGCTATTTGAGGGCGTCTGATAATGGCACCTTATCACTATTCGGGGCGTCGTCGAGCCGAGGCCGTATGTGATAAGGGGCCCGTGCCTTCATTTCCAGGTCCACAAGTTTCAAGGCGTTCAACTGCTTAGCAAGTTCTTCGATCGTTTTATCTCGATGTAGCAGGTCAACTAGCCAGTTAGTCGTCTCCCAGGAAACCTTATTTTCACTGGTTGGAGACGGCGTCCCGAGCACGGTGAGCCACGAACGACTGAGTTGCCCAAGCTGGCTCTTTGGAGCTAGACGGACGACTTCCCGAAAATGAAGGCAGCGGCTGTGGGATCCTCTGATAGTGTGAACAGCCCTTGTAGAAAGTGCATGCGGTCGCAGGATCGGTCCCGCTCTAGGGCTGTCATTCTCTGCTAACAGCGGCAAAACAGCGTGACGAACGGCATTTGACGAGAATGCGGCCAAGTATCGCGATGCGTTGCCGGTAACGAGAGGTTGCGTGAGAACAGTGGCGAAACAGCAAGTCATTCGAGTGCTTCACTGAGAATACTGGCCGAACAGAGAAAATCGGCGCTCCTGGAGAGGGCGTTTATAGATCGGGGGATGGTTTACAGTGTTCTGAGATCGCGTGACCGGGAACGATCACTTGAAAAACAATTGTAATTAATCAAAGGAATCAAGCACCCGCTTTCTCAACGAGAATTTGGCCAAGAGGCTAGACTTCCTACGATATGGGTGACGCCGCTGGCAGGCTCTGTCGAATTGCGAGATAGCCTGACAGCTACACACTGCCCCGCATCGGCCTGTCGCTTAAATGCTGCCTCAGTGCGTACAAGCTGGACATCTCGATCGCAGGCGCCACAGTGTCGGGTATTCGGATCATCCGTAAGGGTCAGGCGCTCCCAGCTGTTAGGGCACTTGAAGGTAAACGCGCAGGAGATTCGAGACTCGTCGTTCCACTGACCTGGTAGATCCTCATGCTCTGTCATGGCGGTCCTTCTCCATTAGGCTGAATGGTATCATTTCCTTTTCTCAGAAAGGCATCAATCCAGGCTGGCAATTCGTCCCCCGTCGCAGGAAATTGGCGGCTGCCGAGCCCATCAAAAGGGATATAAATCCCCTTGCCGATAAATAAAAGCTCTTGTTGATTGGCGCATAGCAGAACGCGCTTTCCATCGCTTTGGAGTAGGGTTACCTGTCTGTGAAAGCTTCGATGGCTGTAATTGAGATGTGGGGTGTCGCATCCCATGCTGTCTAGCCCTTGGAGATCTAAGACGGCATCGCTTCTTGTAAACCGTCCGGCGCGCCGGCCATAGAGAAACCCTGGCCAGTACTCGAACCACCCAAAACTACCGGAGGATAAAAGATACAGCACGGAATAGCGCAGTTCCGGGGGATACTCAAACCCTTTAGACAGCAGGAACGGCATGACTTTGCCACTTATATAGGTCCCGCTGACCGAGCCGACGAAGGTTCCCTTTGTTGAAGCGGCACTTTCTGTCGCCATGGCTCTCCCACCATTCCTTATACGTGGACTCTAATAGTCAGAAGTATTCATAAAGATAAACTTTCGCCAAGTGGCAAGCAAACCAAGTCAATTACTCGGGGAAGAATAGTGCACAGGCTAGTTATAGCCACTGAGACCATGGTCGGGGTTTTCATCACGGTTCTGGGCATGCTACCGTCTGGCGGATGGCGAAGAAACTTGATAGGCAGGAACTCGTCACACTCGATGAGTTGACCCTTTCCAATGCCTGGGAGTTGGAAGCGCTCGTTGAAGTGTTGGCTGCGAGGGGCGTCATTACCAAACGCGAGGTGCTCGACATGCTGATGGAACTTCGCCGCAGAAACCCGCGTGCGGCTGCACCACGCAGTGACTTTGCCGTCGATCCGCACAAGGCGGACGTGCTCGTGAAACATATCCTCGATGTATTCAATTCATCTGGTCTGACGAGCCAGGAAGCGAAAGATGTGCTTACTCACCTGCAAGTCCTCGTCGAAATAGGGGAACGCGTGGCCCATGGGAAACAGGATCATTAAGCCATGACACTTCGTGAGTCATTCAAGCACTCATTAGAGGCCGCGGAAAGATTTGAGCTCAAGACACCCCAATACAAACGAATCGAGTCAGAAACGGCAGGCCCTTCGGGAGGCCATGACGCACGCTCAATTGGTCCTGTCGGTTCAGGAACCATCGAAAGAACGTGAGAAAACTTCGGAAAAACCTTTGCATGCCGTGCCAGGCGGACGAGCCAGGAAAAGAAGCTCATGAAGATGCGGCACCACCTACGCCTTCCTCTCCGCTGTCCCGTGATGTTTTCCACTGACGCAATCATCGGGGAAGGGCGAGTCTTAGATCTCGGCGTGCCAGGCTGTGCGGTGCAAAGCGAGGTGGTCCCCTTGCCGGGCGAGTATGTCCGACTTCACATCCTGACGCCGAATGTCGACGGCGCGTTTGCCGTGCAAGTGGCAAAAGTCCGATGGGTACAGCCTCATCAGTTCGGGGTGGAGTTTCTTCGATTTGACGACGGTCAGCAGGTGACGGTACGACGGTTGTTTGAAGCTCTCGAGAACTGAGAGACCCCTACTTCAGTTGGCTTCCTAAGAACCATCCCCAGAGACTTTGCCATCAGAGGCTGATATCCCACAACGAGTCCAGATCCAGCGTGATCGACTCGTCGTCATCTGCGAATTCTGCAAGGTGAATGTCGTGTTCATCAAGGACATCAAGGTCATCGCTTTCCATGCAGCCTCCTTTCTGAGTTACGGAAACATCTGGCTCACATCGTCGTCGCTCAGGCCTGACGGTAACCCTTGTGTCCACTCCTCGCCATCGAGTCGCAACGACCAGTAACGTTCTCCCCACTTCTCGATGATCCAATCACAACCATCGTGATAGATCAGTTTCAAATAGATTTGAGTACGACACAGCACCATGCGCGGCAGTGTAACCGGACTGGCATGCTGAACCTATTCCTCAAAGGTTGCACGACTTCTGTCTAATAGCAGAAGAGGAGGTGGCGGCCTATGATCGGATACGAGGTGCTGCGATGGGATCGCTTCTGTGGTCGTTCGTGCGGTGTGTCGGCTTAGGTCTCGCCCTGCTATTCCTTGCCCCGTTTATCCTCACCTTGCTCCTCTGTTCGTTCGTGCTCACGAAAGACGAAGCTCACTTCAGCCATTAGAAACGTGGAGCAACATCGAGCCTCGGAGATCCTTCTTCTGTGGAATGGATAGTCGGCGTGCGACTGCGGCAAGATGGCTTAGTCACAGGGAGGCTCGTATGCGCATCATGATATGGTCAGGGACGCTGCTACTGACGTTCGGGGCGCTGGTTCCGATGGTGGTCGCCGATTCTCTCTACCGCTGTTCCGATGGGACGTTTACGAATCGAGTGGACCGGCACTGTGCCCCGTATGACTCCAAACCGCTGGGACGCGTCCAGCCTGCCCCTACTCGGTTAATGAAAGAGGGGAACGCCCCCAGGGCCGACTCTCAGGTGTTTCGTGAGAGCACACGAGAGGGCGTGATACGACCGCCGAGCCAGTAGCCGCTTTCTCTACCAGCCGTGGGACTGATTGCCGAAGGCGCAGAACTAGCGACCGCTACTCCTCCTCCGCGAATTCCTTTCTCAGCAGAGGCAGTCGGTACCGATTACTTCACCCTTCATCAGGTGTTAGATAGGTAGGGAGATGGGACAGCGTCACGACTCTGGATTAAGCTTTGCTGAGACTTGCTCGTACACGGTCCAGCCAAGCGATTCAAGTTCCTGCCTGGCGTGCGGCGAGACATTACCGGCGATCCAGAGTTCTCGCTCGGTGATAGGTAGTAGACTGGGCACATGCGTCGTCAGGGCCTGAGCGACCGACGCGACCCGCGAGGTCCAAAACAAATAATCGACGGGCAGCATCACGACGAGCGTTTTATTTTTGGTATAGAGAACCGGAACACGGGGCAATACCAATAGCCGATCAACGGCGCCTATGTGCACATGATAGCCTCGCATCATTTCCACCACGTGCTGATAGAATAAGACCAGTTCCTCAGAATTTGCCTCCTCGGCTATGGCCAAAAAGGCCTCCCGGCCATCAACACCGGTGAGTTCGTCGAGCGCGGTGGTAATGATCGTCAAGTGCCTTGGTGAATAGAGACCGTTGAGGAAGAACTGATGGATCTCCTCCTCACTGATTCCCATCTTCAACAATTTGGCCCGGTCCATGGCCCGCAGATCGCTCGCTGAATGGTCGCGGACTTGTTCATCGAGGTATGACGTCCAGCGCGTCGCACTAAAGGTCATCCACATAATGGCGCTGGCTGGCATAAAAAGATACCCGATCTGAGGGGCTAGATCAGCCGTGAAGGCGATCCAGGTCAATTCATTCAGTTCGTCCTGCAAGGTAGGATTGGATGAATAGGGATCTACCCCGAACTGAAAGGCTATTTTTCGCTTGAGATAAGAAAAGCCGATTGCCGATTTCGTCATGGAATCTTCCCGGTCGCTCCCCTCAAACTTGCTCAATTGTCCGGGCATGGCGAGAAACTCCAAGAGTCCACCCCCGACACTCGTCCCGAGACGGCCAGGGTCCGTGAGCATTATCTTCAACCCGTGCAGAGGGTGGAGAAGTTGAAACTTGAGCGCATCGACAAACACCTCCGATTGGCGCATATCCTTCAGTGCCGCAATGGCTTCGGTTTCTATGACGCGAGTTCGAAGCATAGGCAGACCGACGGCAGGAAATGTCCCGAATTCAGAGCTCACCACAAAATGGTGCTGGGCGCCATCGTTCACCACTTCGTGTTGAAGTGAGTGGTGTGGCCCTTTGAGCCAGTCTGGTGTGAGCAGTCCCGCTGCAGAGAAGAGAGGAGGAACTTCCCATCCAAGCGGTCCTGGCGATGGGGATGGAAGCGGCTGTCGCTCTTTGGGTACCGAACAGGCTACCAGGAGCGCACAGACAAAAGCCCACTTAAGACAGCGGGCCGAAAAAGACCCTAATCGTCGGAAAGGACCTGCCACGCTTGAGACGTTCATGAATCTTTGCCGCACGCGTCGCGATATACCTGCTGCAGCGGCGTTTGCAGAGGGGGGCCATGTCCTCTCGAGCCTACTCGAATGCGAACACTCGTTTCCAATCACGGTCGTAGGCTCATTCGCGTCCGGCATCGATGTGATGGACGAGACCCATGAAAACGCGCTCCTAGCCCAGGACCTGTCCATTGCAACATCTGGTGATCTCCGTCTAAATTATCGAACGCGAAGATCCGGGCGCGGGCTGAATTTGTATGGGTAAAGAACGGGCTAGTAAATCGCATGCCAGCCAACGAGCACAACTGTCAAATCTGACAGAGCCTAGGGATTAAGATTCTCCTGAGCCTTAATATTACATCAAGCAAGCATATTGCCTCGCGGCTGTTTCAGTAAGAGGCACAAGTTGGTATCTAGTAGCGATTAAAGAGGAGCAATGCAAATCGTTATGAAGGGCTTTCGAATAGGAATGAGCTTAATAAAACCCTTTCGATTGTTGATATTAATCGGGATGATGTCGTCCGTACCCGTTCCAGGACTTGTATATGCTTGGGGTGCAGCTGGCCATCAAACGGTAGGGGCGATTGCCGATCAACTCCTTGCTGGGAGTCACGCTGAACAGCAAGTGCGTAAGTTGTTGCATGCCGGCGAGACGCTAGAGAACGTGTCCATCTGGGCCGATTGTGCAAAAGGATATTGCCATGCTCCCCTGAGCGAGGAGATGCAGACCTTTGCAAAAGAGAACCCGCATCATCACGAGTATCACTATACGGATATTCCGTTTCAGAAAATGGAGTATGAAACCGGTGCCATCGGCACTGACCGCAACGATGTGGTTCAAATCTTAAGACAATGTATCAACGTCCTCCGCGGGGAGAATACCCCTCAAACGAATCCGCATCATTTTACTCCCCGCATCGCGTTGCTGTTGCTTGCGCATTTGGTTGGAGATGTTCACCAGCCGTTACATGTGGGGAACGCGTACGTCACCGAAGACGATCATATGACCGTCCCGCGTTCCCAAAGACAGTTGGATTCGCAAGAAATCCACTCGACACGTGGTGGCAATTATCTCCTGATGAATAAGAGTCAATCTCTTCACGGGTGGTGGGATACCGACGTGGTTGAACGGGTCATGCATCATGCACACGCGACGACCCCGCTGGAACTTGCGACCGATTTGTTACAGACATATCCAGACGACGAGAAAGGGTCAGCCCACGTCACCGACTGGCCGATACAATGGGCTCACGATGCATTACGGTATGCGAAGTCAGCCCATGCCTATCTAGAAGTGGGACCGCGAGCGGCAGCGCAAGATACAAAGACTCGCGCGCAACATTTTGTGTGGTCTCTGACAGTCCCCGCTACCTATGGCGAGGATATGGAGATCATCGGGGAACGAGCTCTCGTTCGGGCAGGAAAACGACTCGCGTTGGTGTTAAAGACTATTTGGATCGAGAAATGACTTGCGCGGAGCACACCGATTGAATGTTCCGTTGGAACTTTTTGAGAGACCTAGACGGAAGAGTTGTAGTTCGCCTATTCAGAAATCCTCCTTCCTTCTTCTTCTCTAAGTGTGTGACTTTTCAATCGCCAGAAATGACTTGCAGCCTCATTCAAAAAACAGTTGATTTCTGAACAGTTCGAAGAATGAGTTTAGGGCAACAGTGTCGAACCTACTTACGACTAATACAGGAGCGGCACGGTGACATCATCCGCGTTGTATCCTGCCGTTCGCAAGTCGCTCGGCACACGGTTCGGACAGTTCGGATGGTCCTTCTCTTTGAAGGCTCCAATCAAGCTGAACGTGACTGTCTCTGCGTGCACTGGAGACATGAAAAGACTGACTGCCAAGACGATGATTCGTAACGTGTGCCCCATCATTGGTGAACCCTTTGGTTAAGTGTGAGGTACGGCCGGTGGCCTCTAGCGTCATGATGACATCTGCGCCTAAGACTACGAGTTGGAGTTCTCTCATTCGCTTGTTTCAAGAAGTCATCGATCCAGGGCTGCAGTTCCTCCCAGCGCTGAGGGAATAATCGGCTGCCAAGACCATCAAAAGTGATATAAATTCCGGGAAGGTCGTTCACCACTGTTTCACTGGGAGCGAACTTTTTGAAATGTTTAAGCTCAGGCAACCTTCGTTTCCCTCAGCGAACGGAAACCAACGGAATGACCATGGGATTATGAACCGCTGCAACATCAGGAATAGTGCGAGTGCCACGAGGAGACGCTGGAGTGATTGGGAGTATTTGAATACCAAATAGTGATTTGCGCGTGATTATTTCGCAGCGCATAAAGAACTAGGGTGTTAATGTAATCATTTACCCGATTGCCCCCTCACCAGTACCGACATAGACTGACACACGATGCCTCGAAAGTTACAATCTGCGGCGATCTCATTCGGGCTGGTCACCATCCCTGCGGATCTGTACACGGCCACCAGCGCGGAATCCATCTCGTTTAATCAAATCCATGGCGAGTGCGGAAGCCGCATCAAACAACAATTGTTTTGTCCCGTCTGTAATCGCGTGGTGGAACGGAGCGAACTGGTGAAGGGCTATGAACTCGCCAAGGGGCAATATGTTCAATTGACGGAAGCGGATCTTGAGCAATTGGAAGCGGCCGAGTCGCAGCATATCGAGATCATGCAATTCCTGCCCTTATCAGCGGTTGATCCGATTTACTTTGAGAAGACGTATTACTTAGGCGCGGGCAAAGGCGGGGAGAAACCGTATCAGCTCCTCCGGCATGCCATGGAGAAACGCCAACAGGTGGCGCTCGCCAAAATGGTCATGCGGGGAAAGGAAAATTTGGTCTTGGTTCGGGCAGCAAAGGACCTCCTCCTTTTGCACTTCATGTACTACGCCGATGAAGTACGAGATACCGCGGAGATTCCGAAGGGCAACGCGACCACGTCAGAACAAGAGCTGAATCTGGCCCTTCAACTCATTGACGCCTTAGCCGAGCCGAACTTTGAACCGGATTTGTACCGGGACGAATACCGGGAGCGGGTGCTGAAGATGATTCAGGAGAAGGCCGAGGGCAAGGCCATCACCGTGGCGCCACAGGCCGCCGCCGCGCCGGTCTTAGATTTGATGGGTGCGCTCAAGGCGAGTCTCGAGAAAGGCCCGAAGAAACCACGTCCAATTGCCAAGCCCGCTCGTGCGGATGGCACCACTGGGAAAAAGACTGCGGCGCGTAAATGAGCACGACCTACACCTCACAGGAGGTGGCCCGCATTCTCAAACTCTCCCAAGCCCAATTTCGCAGCTGTCTTCGGGCGGCTGTCTTCCCGTCCTTAACTAAACGTCGCCCGCAACGGTTTACCTTTCAAGATCTGCTCTTACTTCAGACCGCCAAGCGTCTGTGTGACGCGAAGATCCCGATCGCCCGTGTTCGACGCATCCTCGGCTCGTTGAAGCGTCAACTGCCGGATGACGCAGCCCTGTCAAAGCTCAAGATTTATGCGGATGGACGTCGAGTCGTCGTGTGGGATGGAGAGGCCCGGTGGCAGCCCGACTCGGGGCAATTTCTCATTAACTTCGAACCGATCCTCCCCGACCCTCCATCGGTTCGTGTGCTGAAGCCACCGGTGAAACCCATCCTGCACACCCCATTGCGGTCCGCTGACCAGTGGGTCGTCGCGGCTATGGAATTGGAAGCCGACTCCTCGGAGGAAGCGCGTCGGGCATATCAAGAGGCGCTCCGACTCGAACCGGGCTTGGTGGAGGCCCATATCAATCTCGGACTGCTCTTTCACCGGGATGGACAGTTACCTGACGCCGAGCGGTGCTATCGAAAGGCCATTGAGTATGCGCCGCAGGAGGTGTTGGGGCACTTTAACCTCGCCGTGGTGCTCACCGATGCCGGGGACCGGCGGGGAGCGATTGACACGTATGAACGCGTGGTCACGCTGGCCCCTTCGTTTGCGGAAGCGCATTGTCATCTCGCCGCCCTCTATGAGGCGGAAGGTCAGAAGGATCAGGCAATCCAACATTATGCGGCCGCGAAAAGGCTACTGCGGGGGAAGCGTCCTCAGAAGCGACTCGGGATCAGACGGGGGGCATCTCCGCCACATACGTAGGCCTAACGAGATAATGCTGTCCTGTACAGACGTTATGGCCTAGACGGTTTCATACTGATTGAATCTCCGTCCCAGGCCTATAGCGGAAATCTGGGCGTCGGGTGAGCCAGGCACAAGGGGGACACTATGCCACGCGCCATACAATCGGTGACATTATCATTTGGGCTGGTCACGATTCCGGTGAAACTACACGGCGGCGCATTCCAAATCGGTGTCCTTTCATTTGCTCCATGCGAAGGACGGCTCGCGCATTCACGAACAGATGGTCTGTCAAGCCGAAGACAAGCCCGTCTCACGGGACGAATTGGTGAAAGGCTTTGAGGTGTCCAAAGGTAAGTACGTCGAGATCACGAAAGAGGAGCTCGATGCCCTTGAAGCAGCAGCGAACCGGAACGTGGAGATTCAAGGAAAAGACCCACTTCAGCGAGGACAATGAGGACCGTGATGGCGCCGCCGGCGAAAAACCCGAGGATCGGCATCCCCATGGCGGCCAAGAGCATCCAGAGCCCGACGGCTACGATCAGCGCCGGAAGGACCGCGGCGGCCAGCGCGCGTCCGAAAGAGCCGACCAGATAGCCTCCGACGAGTCCGGCGATCAATCCATTGAGACCCGGAACAAAAAAGAGTGCGGGAGATAGAGCCACCATCCAAACCGCGCCCGCCACAACGCTGGTATGGTGATCGAGGGACGGAGGAGGCGCTGTCGGAGCACGCTCTTTTAATTGAGACATGGGCGATTTCTTTCCATTCGTCGTCAGTCGTCCGGCGGACCATCAAAAAAATCATTCGAAGCGGCAATGTGCCGGCAATCCCGCGACCTGCTCACGGTCCCTGCTTTTCGGCACGATGCTGCACCTGGTTCTGAAGTTTGTGACTTTTTTCCAAGACCGCCTTCGCCTTATTTTTGGCTGTGAGGTGGTTGTCGGCTTCAATGGCTGTTTCGACTTCGGCCAGTGTGCGATTCAGTTCGCCGGCTTCCGCCTTGAGTTCATCCGGGACTTTCCCAGGCGCACTGCCGGGCGTCTTCTCAGTCCGTTCGACGAGCTCGCGTACTTCGTGGACCGCCTCTTGCGCCTGTTCCCGCTCCTGCAGCGCGGCCGCCTTCGCATCTTCTTTCCGCCTCTGAGTCTGGGCGATGATCCGCTCTGCGTCAGCCTGGGTTTCCGCCAGTAAACTATTGGCGCGGTTGTAGTCTCGGCGAAATTCAGAGAGCTTGAATTGTGCGGCGAGTTCCTCTTTCGCGGATTCGAGCCTCGCCACCAGGGCGTGAAAGTCTTCGGGCAAGTACGTCGGCGCGCCGACCTTTCGCGCCTGTTGCACAGCCTTCTCCGCGGCTTGCTGTCCCTCGTAAGGGGCCTTGGCACAGGCCACGCTGAGCCCTAGCATAGCTAACACGAGCCATGCTAACCATCTCGTGGATCCAACCGGGTTGCGTATGTGTAACGGCTCTCCCCAAGCTGCTACGACATTCCCAGTTGCCTTTTCCCTTTGTCTACTCATGGACCACTCCTCATCCGAACCGATATGCGGAGAACGCTACTCGCCTTGTCCTGTTCACATGTCCCACCCGGGCCGTACGAAACATGGCATACCTCGTTCTTTTAGGTGCCCAATACTCCGCGCCTCGTCACTCTAACGTCGCTCGGCTTATCGGCCCAAGGCGATTCAACAACACTGACACAGCCCCTTACTAACCGCTCCGCAAAGAAAGAGTCAAGTGCAGGAAGGATATCGTGTTATACGCAGATGAAACGAGCGTCAGGTCCCTCACTTGCCTGGGGCGACCGTATCCTCGGTCCAGCAATGGCTCCGCGGCGCGAACCGCCACGCCTTCATCTTCGAATACATCAAAACGACGAGTCGCTCGATGGCGTGTGCATCGTGGTCGCGAGCAAGATCCCGGATCTCTGCTGAAACCTTGGGCCGACCGCCGGGATTCCCGCTTTGACCAGACCTCCACGCCGAAGCTGGGGCTTTGCGCCCACTGTCTGACCGTTCTTCTGAATCCCCCGTCACTTTCATCATCATCCAGGTTCCCGTATAGGGATCTGCTCAGGCTGATGAGGTGGACCACCCGCCTCTTGAGCAAGTGTATAATGCTAGGTTATTATACGCAACAACCAAGGAACAGCCCATAGATGCGGTGTCCATGGGGGATGGAATGGGAGAAAAGAAACTCGCCGCTCGGGCTTTCTTCGTGGACGAAGAGGACGGAATACATAAGATTCCGTGGACTCGTTATGAACGAATCTATGCTCGAGCCGAGCCGATTCGACTCTTCGCCGGAAAGACGATTGGGCTTATCGAGGCGTACGTCGAGGTTGACGAAGAAGATCATGAAGAACTACACCTCGCATATTTTCTCCAATATGACTTCGACGAGAATGGTCTGTGGAACAAAGACCAAAAGATGCGCCGGGAACGAGGTGGGATGGAAATGGCAAGCGTGCATAATCCCGAATGGGCTCAACTCTACAAGGCCAAGTTTCAAGACCCGTTCCGCTGGAAGCCGACCGAGGATCTGATCGAAAGGCTTCGAGTGATTGTTCGCGAGAAGAAAAAGCACGGCTAGCCCAGCGGCAGGCCAATCGACAAAATGGTGAGTCGAAGAACTGCCCCCTCACTATCCCTCCAGCGAATAGACCTTGCGGGAATATTTACATCCAGTAAACAAAGTATGGCAACTCACTACCTTGGGCAGTTGTCCAAAATTTATTGGGGAAGTGTGCGGTTCCTTCGGATATGGTTCTAGCATCATTTACGTATAAGTGCTGGCTATTATAGAGAGAGGGGGTCTTTAGATGGAAAATGAGATTGACCGAAAGTTTCGAGAGTATGAGAAGCGGCGGTTGAAGGCGACCTGCATGTCTTTTCGCGATTATTTTTATGAATCCACCAAGCCGATCGCGCCCGAAGGAGAACATGAGTACCATGAAGAGATTGCTGCAATTGCCGCACACCCATTTTTTGAAGAGGATGGGTACGGAAAAATGAATCTCGGATACGATATCTTCACAGATACTTGCTACGTCATATGCAAGATCGAGAACAATGGAACGACATTCGTCGCAAGCAAGGACAGAGATTTCATGCAGCGACTCAAAGCGGCTGGCCTCTAACGACGCAACAAGGACGACGGCCACATGATGCTGAAGAGAAACTCGTGGGCGCTGCGAGGGATTGAGGATTCGGAAACTGCTCTAGGGGGTTGTAACGGTTCTATTCATAGGCGGAGACACCCCGTGAAGGACTCAGGAACGCAGGGGTTGTTGCGGCGCTTCGCCTTCATCGCGGGAGCCACATTGGATCCGCCCTTCGCCTGTCTGATTGAAACTTCAAGTCGGTATCTCTTTAGACTACCGCTGTATCTTGACCAATACTTTTTGGGAGAGTCTGATCGATGACAAGATCCTATTATCAAAAACTTAGTCGGGACGCTTGGCGGCATTCTTATTGCTGAATTCTAGGAGGAGACTGGGAACCGTATGGCGTGATGTCAACGAAGGAGGGTCAAGATGAACACGCTTCGTCGGGTCGTCCTTCCGCTAGTTGTCATAGTATGGTTGACATTGCCGTTGGCTGCCGCCAATGCGGACAGTGTGATGAGCGGCTCCCTTCGTATGAACACGACGACGCCCGTTCCATTTGATGATGTCTTCCTCTCGCTCGAAGGCCCAGGCTTCTCGCTCACCAATAATTTTCTCCAAGATAGTTTTCATTTTACCGGTACCCCGAATCCTGCGCACCAGCTCTTAAGTCCTGGAACGGTGGTGGGCTTCACAGGCCAGGCGTCTTTGAGCTCTCCAGACGACCGACTTGTCTTGAATGGGGCGTCCTATCGAGCGTCGGGCACCGTCACCGTCACGACCTCACCGGCTGTGGTCACCCCGACGATGACCGAACCATTCACCTTGACTGGAACCATTCATGGCCAAAGAAGTGGCTCCCAACCGATTGACCTCAGCGTGGGCGGGTCCGGTTTCGTAACCGCAGAATTTCGGCAATTCCAACCAGGTTTGTTTGAGCTGAGCAGTATCAATTATCAGGTTGCCACGATGCCCGAGCCTGGCACCTTATTCCTGCTTGGAACCGGGCTCGCGGGGCTTTGCGGATGGCGAAAGATAGCCGCTATGTTGAGTAAGCATCAGCATGTTTAGGCTGATGTTATACTCCCGCGATGTCTTGCATTAACATCAGTCTATTTCAGGTTTGGGGACCTGAAGCCGTGTCACTGTACAAGTGCGTAGGCTCCTACCGAGTAACAGGACCATGAAGTGGATACTGCTGAGGGGAGAGACGTCCGGTAACGGCATCTTCGCTATTGATCTGCACATAAAGCCTCAACGGCGAGCATAGCGTTCAACGTGACGGACGAGTATCAGGCATCCTGATAGGTCGAGCTGTCGGCGTGATGAAGTGGGTGGCAAACAGGCCATCACTTTAGCGCAGGTAATAGCAGACGAAATCATTTTAAAAAGACGTAACGAGCTACGACGATAATCCCTCCTCAGTTCTCTCGTTTGTTTGCCGGATAGGCGAATAATCGTTGGAGATCAGCTTTTTGTAGTTTACAGTCTTTGACAAATGAGTCTCCTGTTTGTGGCACTTGGACACGGTTATCGGAGCCGGAGCGCACGATGACGGTCTGGATTTCTGAGCCGATCAAGCAGCTTCGCATTCATCCCGATATTAGGCCTGGGGCAATTCATATTTCGGAATTGGTGTTGCTGGGTCAGGACTAATCACGTTGCATGCACCATGGAGAGGCCATATGTCTATGCGATGCAAGAGAGTACCTTTGGCAGTCTTTCGGTATGATGGAAAAGCATGTTTTTAAATCTCTTGAAATTCGGTGGGTATAAGTAGGCAGAAATTTTATGACTCTTAGGCGAGGTACAGACAGGTTTTAAAACAGATGATTGTTGAACGTTTAAAGATCGACGTTCCGCCCTTCACAGGTTTCACGACTTTCACAACTTTTTCTCAGATAAGAAAAGAGAACATAGAGAAAGCATGAACTGGAGAAAAACCACCCGTGAATCCTGTGAAAGACGTGGAGGGGCGAACAAAAGGTGACTCTTAGGCGATTCAAGTCCCAAAAGGAGGTCGTTATCGGACAGCAAACGTCTGAGTTTCGGATTACCCGACAATCAAATTCACCCTACCATTGTTGGACAGCGCTCCAACTGATGAAACATTCTCTGGAAGCTTAATGGTCATTCAAAGCCTGCCTGAATTAAGCAGGTACCTCTCTATGTTTTGGAGCAGGAAAATACTCCGCGCCTATTTTCAAAACATCCCGAATCGGGCCGCCGGTTACCTAGTTTCTTCAAGCTCTTTCAGTGTCTTTCCGGTTGAGTCTCTCCATGCGAGCGGACCTGCGGCATTCCCACCATGAATCACCGCAGCGGCGGCACTTGGGCTGGAGAACTCGACATCACGTGTGAAAATAAGAAGGCCAGACTTCTCTTGAAGGGCATTCTCCTCCTTTAGCCTATTTCTAAGGTTGATGATCCACGGGCCTTGTTTCTTGGCAGATGACCTATCTTCCAACACCGCTGTCGAACCCGCGAAAACTACGAAACCATTAGTAACGCGTTCTCCTTTAGCAACTGCCTTTTTCATGGAACACGTGAGAACAGAACAACGTGACCCGTCTTCAGGAAGAATTGAAGAAGATCAAAACCCGTCTTGACCTCCTCTATGTCGACAAGCTGGACGGAACGGTCTCTGAGGCGTTCTGGCTGGAAAAATCGCGGCAGTGGGAACTGGAACAGGACCGCCTCATCCAACAGATTCAGGGACATCAGAGCGCGGACCGCAGGTATTATGAAGATGGCTTTAGACTTCTAGAACTCGCTGCAAAGGCGCATCAACTCTATCAAAACCAGCCGCCGGATCAAAAAAATAAATTCCTGAAAATTCTCCTATCGAACTGCACGCTCCAAGACGGAACTCTGCGTCCTGTCTACAAAAAACCGTTCGATATCTTGGCTAGAGGAATGGAAAGTAGAAAATGGGGTGAGTGACGGGTTTCGAACCCGCGACCTAAGGCGACTTTCAAATAATTATTCAGATAATTATTCCGCCCACTAAGTTGTCACCAGCCGTGATTGGGATACTAGTGCTACCTTTGGCAGTCATTCTAATGCCACTGTTTCAGTCCCGAGATGTGACCTATCAGTGCCACCGCCTATATAGGCGGTGGCACTGATAGGTCCTCATAGTCCATGACAATATTTACCAATACGCGAAGGCTAAGTATCTGTGTTATTTAAGTTTGCACTGCCTTGCCAAGGCGAGGGTCGCGGGTTCAAATCCCGTTTCCCGCTCCATTTCATCTCCCAGTTACACCCTATTAGATAACACCCTCTTTTATTCATCTTATTCTGGGCACTCAGGAAGGCTTGAGACTTCAGGCACGCTGGGATCCGGGCTTCCACACGGTTGCTAGGTGAGTGAGCAATTGCTCCACTTTTTGCAGATCACAGGGCGAGAATGGTTCTTGCCCGAATCGCGTATGATAGTAAAGTTCCGTCAAAGCCTGAACCATGGGACCGGCTGGAGGACACTCTCGCATGATTCGTTGACTGAACTCGTAGGGCGTTGCATTCGGAGACTTTTCAAATCCTTGGGTGGTCAAAAGCTTGAGCATGCGCTCATACATACGGATGCCGTGAACATGTCGTTTCATGGGCGTGAATCGAGCACGTCGCGCTCGGAGCCATAGTGCGTAAATTCCAACGAGTCCGCAGACAAAGATGCCCATCAGGCATAGCCAGATCATTCCCGGAAGGGATGTGCTCCCGCCCTCGTGAAAAGTCCAATCCCGCAGCTCAAGAGAATATAGTCCACGGGACACCCATTCCCGCACACTGTCGCTATGTTGTTTAAGGCCCTTTGCCAAAGTCATTTGATCTGAAAAATTATAGTGAATAACAAAGCGATCCCATTTCAGCCGGAAGGAATCTATGAAACTCCCCATCTGCTTCAAAAATGGATTGGAACTCTCTTTCGCGGTCCCCGGGGTCGGATCAAAAGTGATCCAGCCGGAACGCGGAAACCAGACCTCCACCCACGCATGCGCATCTTGTTGTCGAATGGCATAGTAATGGCCGAAGTTATTCCATTCGCTCGCGAAATAGCCTGTCACTAATCTTGCGGGAACACCCAGTGTACGAAGCAGAATGACCATGGCCGTCGCATAGTGCTCGCAGTACCCGGTCTTTCGGGTAAAGAGAAAATCATCCAAAGGGCTATCGCTACTGTGACCGCCGACATCCAGCGTATATTGATAATTCCCGAGAAGCGAGTCCCTGATAGCGATCGCTATGCCATGGGGCGTAGTGGTCGCCATAGTCATAGCCTGAGCCAATTCCCTCACCTGAGGTCCCATTGGAGGCAATTGAAGGAAGCGGCTCGTGCCTTCGGCAGGATACTGAGATAAATCGCCCTCTCGATCCTCTGTCGATAGATAGTGCGGAATGGATGTCACACTATACTGAAGTCGACCAGGCAATGGTTGCGTCAACCAGAGCCCTCCCATCGCATCAGTCTCGACAGATGTAAACGGGCCTCTGATTTCGGCGGCAACCGGCAGCCCAAATAAGACCGAGATATCCAATGCCTCGACCAAGATTTCCTGGATCACGCGCGGACCACGCCGATAAGCAGACTTTTTCGCGACCTCAAAGACTCCTTCCTCGGTTTTGGCCACCACTCGGCGGCGGGAAAATGAATTGATCCAGGATTGGCCCGTATAGTGATCGAACGTCGCCCCGCGCATATACACGCGTTCCGACGGTTCGCCCTCGATATCCGGAAACTGAACGCGCATCACCAGCGTGGGGTCCTGCTTCACCGCGCCGATCACGCCGAGGTCAACTTTCTCGGAAAATCCCGATGTTCTGATGGGAGTCCCTTGTGATTTTTGAAAAAACCCAAATCCGGTGCGCGGCATGACTAAAAAAATGCTGCTGGTGACGGCGAGCGCAGCAATTGCAATGGCATTGGTCGTCCAAAAAAATCGGGTAGTAAATGGAATCGGGGTGACGGATAGACACGTTTCGTCAACATTCCCGCTTTTCTGAACGGTCTCACAGCTCACGTGGTACAAGAGCAATGCCCAGATTGCCGTCAATAAATAGACTACGAACGCGAGCGCGTACCAGAGGTCAACGGTCAGCACGGCCGCAGCTAAAAACTCCATAAAGCCGATCACGAAGAGTTGCGGGATATCCTTCAGCCGAGTCAGCGTCAGGAGTTTGTTGGCCATCAGAAACACGAGGACATACAGACTCGACTGCAAAATGTTTCGCGTCCCCCAGAGAAAATCTCCCACCACAGCGAGACAGGCGACAATCAACAGTCCATTCCATCCTGCCTGAGAGAGGCGAAACTTGAGCCGACCCGCACCCCACTTCCATTCCTGTCCGGCACTCATGATCAACGATATGAATCCCATGACGACTAGAGGCAGAGAAAGTTTTCCCGTACCAGCCAACGTGGAGAAGGCAATGCCCGTTAAGACTCTTGTATTGACTCGTAAGGCTCGTTGGAGCGTCATCGCTTACACATAATCCGTGGCCAGCAAGACGCGGCAGTCGGAGCTCGTCTGGACGGGTTCAGAATTGGCCCATGCCGACACATGGATGGTCCATTCGTTCCCATTCACGCTCGTAGGTGAGTGACAATCAATCGTATCCGTGCAAGGCCTGCACATGGCTAAAAGAGCAAGCATCCGCAAGAGATGGGATTCACCCGCCTCATAAGTGATTTCTTGCTCTCCCACCACCAGTCGAATTTCATAGCCACGCTCTGTAAAGAAGACCGCCAACGAAGCGGCCAGAATGACCGCCTTTTCAAAATTCTCCGGCGCGTCCAACATTCTCGATGACTCAGGGTGAAAAGTTTGAAGAACAATCGCAACGCGACGAAGGTCTTCTGCTTCTGTTTCCCGAACGATCAACAAAGATTTCCTTGCGGTAGTCCTCCAATGAATAGACCGCGAGTCATCGCCCGGTTGGTACAAGCGAAGATTATACAAGGCGGTTCCTTGTCCACGTTGAGCCAGCGCCTGCTCGTGTCCCAAAATGGCCAAATCATCACACAGCATCGAGGCGAGCGCTCTCACTTCGGGGTACACCAATATTTGGGCTGCAAGCGGAATCGTCGCGGACTTAACAAACAATCCGAAGGGAAAGCGAGTCAGCAACTTGATGCCGTCTAATCTATACAGACCCCGCCGTGGGACTAGAAGGGGATAGGATTGAATGGTCGTTGAGGCGGGAGACACATGGAGCAAATGCACGCCTCGTTCCACGACCTCGTCCCCAACCACATCCATGGCTCGCACAGAAAATATGGGAAAGCGGGGACTGCGATTCGCGATGATAAACGCCGCCGTCGCCGCCTGATTGGCGAATATGGCAGGAGGAAGGTGGCGCGTGATCTGAAGCTGCTTAAAACATCGCTCTGAGAGAATGCCCGAAATCACGATCAGGCTGAGCATCATCGCAAACAAGAGATACAACAGATTGTTGCCTGTATTAATTGAAGCGACCCCGATGCCCACGGCGAGTAAAACAAATCGTACGCCATCTGGCGTGAGACGGATCGATCGGTATCGAAAGAGCCGACGAAAGACTTTTCGTATAGTCATCGGGCGTGCGTCACCTTAGCGATATGGAAGCGAAAGAAAGGCCGCGAGTGATGAACGGTCAGTAGCCGCGTCAAAGAGGAACCGGAACGGATTCGACGATATCGCGTATTACTTGTTCGGCCTGTCCGAGTTGAGGCCCGCGTAGCCCTTGACCAGACTTGAGCGTGACACGGTGGGGAAGCACGATGGAGACGAGTTCCTTAATATCGTCGGGAATACAGTAATGACGTTCTCGGGAAAAAGCTAAGGCTTTCGCGGCTCGTGAGAGCGCCGCAGCGCCCCGTGTACTGACCCCGAGGGCCAGAAACTCGCTGTGCCGCGTGCGCTCGACGATCGATAAGAGATAATCCAATAAACTGTCATCGAGGCGGACTTTGTCGACGTCCTGCTGCAATTCGAGTACGTCGTGCGCCGTCAAGACCGGCTCCAGCTCTTCAGCAGGGTGAAGCATATTGGGTCGATCGAGCACTTCCTTTTCGGCCGCTCGATCGGGATAACCGATGTGGACTTTCATCAGAAAGCGATCGAGTTGGGACTCCGGCAAAGGAAAGGTACCGTGATGTTCTGCAGGATTCTGCGTGGCGATGACCATGAACGGCTGCGGTAGCGGTCGCGTCTCATTATCCATCGACACCTGCGCTTCGTTCATCGCTTCCAAGAGACTGCTTTGCGTTTTTGGAGTCGTGCGATTGATCTCATCCGCCAAGACGATGTTTGCGAAAATGGGACCCTGTAAAAATTCGAAGGCTTGCTTTTGGCGATTGAACACGGACACGCCGAGGATGTCGGAGGGTAAAAGATCGCTCGTGAATTGAATGCGCTTAAACGAACAATCGATTGAGCGGGCTAGGGCATGGGCCAAGGTGGTCTTACCTACACCCGGAACATCCTCAATAAGGAGATGGCCGCGAGCTAGCAAGCAGACGACGGTCCATTCCACGACTTGCGCCTTGCCTTTGACGACGCGTTCAATATTGGCCTTGAGCAGCCCTATCTTATGAGTTGTATTCACGATGATCTTTGATGATGTAAGGAGGTATCAAAAAGTCTAGCAAACGAGGTCCCGAGCGTCAATTTTAGGGGCGCGCCAGTTCAGGCACGAGCGTGAGGCTCCAAGGGGGCGCTTCTTCCGCCATATCCTTGAATAGACGTGCAGTTTGTCCGGCAGGAATGCCTTCGAAGACCGCTCCCCGTCGCACGGCGACGTATCGAAAACGGTAGGGTTCATTTTTGTCCTGCTCGCTCGGCAGACGAGGCAGCGAGGACCGTAAGGGGGCGAGGTCGGACAGCGCCATTGATGCGCCGATTGGCAAGGCATTCAACTCGAAGTACCGCGGGCCGAACACTTCAGGCAACGTCGAGGAAGTAAAAATGACATCCGACGGGCGTACACTCGGATCCTCGAACAATTGCGAAAGAATTTCCCAAAAGACTTGCGTATCCACTGACGTCAGGAGGCAACATCTCCCGAGTTGAGCCACGAGATTGAGCAAGGCGAGCGGGCCTATGACGTCGAATTTCCAAGGAGGAAAAAGTAATGACCGGCCTTCGTGTTGTACCTCCAATGCGTCTTCCCCCTCCATGCGTACCCGCCGAAAGGCCCCTTTCGTCTTCATCAAGTCGGCGTGAATGAGCGGCGCAGAAATTCGCGTGGGCTCATATGCGAACGTCGGAGTCGCGGGACCATGACACGTCACGATCGTATAGCACGGCCAAACATCTTTACGTCGGTCCAAGGCAAACATGTCTTGATTGCCCCAAAACTCGGCGGTGAGAACATCGGTGCCGTTTAGTCTTTTCAAGATGTCCGAGTCGGCGTGTAAGCGACCTCCAAGTTGCGACCCCGGTCGAAGCCGGTCGATTCCATGCAACACCAATTGGCGGTGGCGTGCGCGGAGAAGAGGCACATACTGATCGGCTAATTCAGCTGCGAAGGAGAGATCGCCCGCACCTATATCTAATAAGGACGCGACATCGATGTCCAGCAAGAGATCATAGGGATTGTGATGGGCGCGGAGAAAGTTCTCCACCTCCAGCGGACTCCATCGTGAACACGGTGTGGAACTTCTCGTCGACTCCGTCAGGAACAAAACACAGAGTGCACGGACGGCTTTTGTCGTGGGCAGACCGGTCAACTGTTTTAATGGCTCGCCTTGGATTTGTCGGAGCGAGGTCATGGAGCTTCCCGACAGACTTTTTCGCAACGCGTCCTTTAGGGCATCAGGCTGATCCGACTCATCGATGGCCTTGACCAATCGAGGGAGTGTCGTGCCGATAGCCGATCCCCCTACGAGTTTCGACGACGCTTCCCACGCGTCGCGACGGGATTCTTTGGCCTGATGCAATACGGATTTGAATTGAACCAATTGCTTGGTATCGAACATCATGGGCGGGTCGTCATGGTCTAACCGGTCGCAGAATAACTGTGAGGATGAACTCAGTCAAGAGAACGTTGCCGACGGCCGCGCCTCCTATGCTACGATAATCTCCATGCTTGTCCGCGCATCCAACTCGCTCCTAACGGCATGGCTCCTGAGCGTCCTCGTCTCTTGTCCCGGTCCGATAGCTCTCGCTGCGGAAAATCCCTCCCTTTTTCAAGTGTGGCAAGTTGTCGATGTGAGCAGTAGGAGACCGATACCATTCGGAGATTGGTTCCAACTCTTAGCGCGACAAGAGGTGATCTATCTCGGTGAAGAACATCGCAACCACTGGCATATCGAGGCCGCGCTCAAGATATTAAACGCCTTGATCGAAAATCATCGACATCCGCTGCTGGCCATGGAAATGTTCGGATGGGACGGACAGGCCGCGTTGAACCAAAGTATGACCGATGCAAGCATGTCGCGCGCACAATTTCTGGATGCCTCCCACTGGCAGCAAAATTGGGGGGGCGCTTATGAAGATTACGAGCCTCTCGTGAGTTTTGTGTCCAGGCATCATCTGCCGCTTCTGGCTCTAAATCCCCCTCGTCCGTTGGTTCGAAAGGTTGCCACGCAAGGGTTGCACAGCGCGATGAATGATCCAGATATGGCGGCCTGGGGCATGAAGGATCAACAGATCGTCGAAGACGAACAGTACCGGGAGATCATACTCAGACAGCTTCAACTCTGTCACGGGGGCCTCCCCGCAAGCGCATATGAACGAATGTATGAAGCATCCATGTTTCGGGACGAAGGCATGGCGAAAACCATTGCAGATGCTCTTCGCACCGCATCCACGAATTCGGCTACGACATCCGGTCCTATTATCAGCTACACCGGAGGCGGCCACATTCAATATCAACTGCCGATTCCCAACCGCGTCCTCCGCAATCAAGCCGGGAACGTGAAGCAAAAATCGGTGTATCTGACGTCCTTCGCGCCGGACCAGCCTGAAGAAATCGAAGCTCTCCTCAGCGATCACATCGCGGACTACCTTTGGCTGACACCGATCGGCGCCGACGGCCTGCCGAAACGATGTCGATAGACGATGGCTCTTGCCCACCAGGCCAAAAAAGTCTTTGCCCCCATTGAAAGCGAATCAACTCCGCATCAATCGTCATACCGCCGCCTGCCGTTATCTTATGGCGGCTGATCCAATCATGCATCGGCTCATCGAGCGGATAGGACCATGCGAGTTGGTTCCACGCCGAGGCGCCTTCGCCCTCTTATGCCATGCCATTATCTCGCAGCAATTATCGATTGCGGTGGCCACCACAATTTTTGATCGACTCACGCGGTTATATCCCAACCGCCGCCTGAAACCCGAAGCCGTTGCAGCAACATCTATACCGGCACTCCGGGCAGCGGGACTGTCGGTGTCCAAGGCTCGGTACATACACGATCTCGCTCAAGGATTTCTCGACGGACGGATACGGCCTCGAGGCTTCTCCACACAATCCAACGAGGAAATCATAGCCACTCTAACGAACGTCAAGGGGATCGGCCGGTGGACCGTTGAAATGTTTTTGATTTTTTCATTGAATAGACCAGACGTCCTGCCGGTCGATGATTTGGGCATCCGCCAATCAGTCCAGCGATGGTATCGACTCCAGACGCCGCCCACGGCTCGCGAGCTACAGAGGATTGCCGCCCCTTGGCATCCTTTTGAAAGCATCGCGTCCTGGTACCTGTGGAAGGCCCGCCGACTTCCGTGAAAGCTGACGAGCCTTGCCCCCCCAGTCTACTTGACACGAACAGCGACGGCGGGTACACATGTACGAAGTGACCGACGCTTCCCGCGAATATTGGAGCCAGTTCGAACATGCGGGGTAAAATTACGTGTTCCGCCCAGCGGTTGGGCCTACTGGACCCCACCATGATTAAATCCATCGTCGACGGGGCGGCCTTCCATGTTGCCAACCAATATCGCACCGAAAACCGCGTTCGGATTACCGAAGCGGATGATCGCCAGATCACGTCCGTGGTGATCGGCAATTCAGGCGTCTATCAATTATCGATTCAGCTGAAAGACGGTTCACTTAGTACGAAATGCAGCTGCCCCTTGAATGAACAACCGCTCTGCCGCCATTCGGTGGCGGTCTTACTGGAATATCATCGATGGGCACAAGGCAAGGCCGCGCCTCGTCCCGCGAAAGCGAATGCGACGCCGGCGGCACCCAGCGCTCCGGCACCGGCCTTGGCCTCCTCGGCTCTGGATATCAAACTGAGCGAAGTCACGATCTTTATCGAATGGCTTCAAGGCAGTGTGCGTGCGCTTGAACACGGCCGCACCTTACCCGATGCATCGGCGCTCGGTGGAGGGGAAGTCGGCAGTTGGATCAAGGCTGTTCAGACGCTGGAAGATCGACGCCGGCAAAGTGAAGAGAAACACGCCGCTCTCGAAGAGGATCTTCACAGTCGTGAAGGCCACCTCGGACGACTCACTCAGCAACTCCAGGCTTCGATGGACGAGAGCAAGGCCGCACAAGCCGCATGCGATGCGCTGCGGCAGGAACTCGCCAAGCACGCTTCTACGGCGTCAAAGTTGGCTGACCTGGTCAAGAGTTTGGAAGCGGCGCAAAATCAAGTGAAACGCATCGCTGGAGAATTCGTGAATAACATGTCGCAGCTTGATGGACTTTCGAGCTCTCTCAAAGATACCTCTACGACTCTTCAAGCCCTCTCTCAAAAATCCTAATTCCGGAACGGGCCCGTTCCAGTTTTCGCCGTCACCCGCATGACCACGACATAGAGCGCGCAGAAGAGCACCGCGAATCCGCCGATGAGATAGGAGCGCTCTTGCATAACCTGCACGAGTCGACCCGGCTCATGCACAAGATTAGGGTCATTGCCTAAAATCGTCCCACCGAACCAGGCCAGCACTATGCACCAGATCGCTGCTCCAATGATGGTCATAACGCTATAGACGTGGAAGGGCATTCGCACGAGCCCCGCCGGAATTCCGATCAGATGGCGCACCACAGGAACCAGGCGGGCGAAAAACACGCCTCCGGCTTCGTAGCGCGCCAACCAGCGTTCGGCACGAAGGAGTTTATCTTCCGGACACAGAATGTACGAACCATAGCGAATGAGCAGCGGACGTCCCAGCCATCGAGCCCCCCAATAGGTGGCTGCCGCTCCTAAATAACTCCCGAAGGTTCCCGCCAGGATCACCCCTGTCATACTGTATCGCCCTTGCAACGCCCAGTACGCCGCGGGCGGGATGATGATTTCACTGGGAATGGGAAAGATCGAGCTTTCCAACGCCATTAATAAAATAATGCCGGGATAACCCCAGTCGTGAACCAACTGAAACCATATGCCGATCAACTCTTGCATCGACGCCGTCCAACAATGTAAGGGGGGCGATTGTATCCTGAAGTCTGGGCGAGCGCTAGGGGAGCGCGCACACGATTGAGGTGGAGTCGCCTATTGCGCCTTAATCCTCGATTTCTGTACAATTCGCCTCATTAAGAAGGAGAGGGGATTGTATGTATAAATTATTTGTTGGATTCATCGGCGCGATTCTGTCGGTCGTGTTCACTATCTCAACCGTGCTGGCGAATGAGCCAAAAGGCGGGGCGCCTGACTACAGCGGTGTGACGGGCCTGTATTACACGCTGATCGCGCTCATCTTAATCTACGGCGTATACGATGCGTTCTTTAAGAAGTCCTAATCGATAGTCTGCAGTAGTATTCATCCTTCAGCCGAGGCGGCGGCTTTATCACCCTGCGTCGAGTGCTCAGAATCCTTTCTCAAGAGCGGCTTGAGCACGGGCCACAGGTTATTCACGACGACGCGGTATCCGTTGCCGGTCGGATGGATGCCGTCAGCTTGATTTAATGTAGTCTGAGCGCCAACCCCTTCCAAAAAAAACGGCATGAGCGTGAGGCGATGCGCCTGCGCTAGTTCGCTGTACACCGATTCGAACTTCGAACGATAGGCCTCACCGTAATTAAGCGGAAGCTTCATGCCGGTAAGAATCACCGAGGCGCCGGTCGCCTGTATGCGCTGAACAATGCGATCGAGGTTGTCGCGCATCTGATCGAGTGAGAGTCCGCGCAGGCCATCGTTGCCGCCCAATTCAAGAATCACAATTTTGGGTCGGCTTCTCAGCACCCAGTCAATCCGGCGAAGGCCGCCGGCGGTGGTGTCGCCGCTGACGCCGGCATTGACGACCCGATAGCGGTAGCCGCTCGCATCTAATCGTCGCTGTAGTTCGGCTGGATACGACTCTTCTGCCGAAATTCCGGCTCCGGCAGTCAAACTATCTCCGAATGCCACGATCTTCGGTACATCCTCTTGAGGCGCCTCGCGATTCCGAGACGGTTGAGCCGTCACATCCGTACCCAATCGCTGGCCAATCCCATCGCGTGGTCCTGTGGGAGGGGATTGAGAAGTCGAGGATTCCGAATTGGTCCGATCACATCCCCACACACCTGGGATGAGGAGAACGATACCAATACCAAGTCCTGCTTGTCTGAGTTGCCGCCACATCTTAATGATGGAATCCCGCGATACTTTCAGAGTAGGTCTCTCTCAGAGAGCGCTACAGTATAATATAACGTTGATGTACGGAAGGCGAAGCGCTCACCAATGATTATCGTCTCACAGCTTACCATGCGCCTGAGCGGAGGCGGGCATGTCTTAACGATTCTCGATGATGTGTCGCTTGAGATTGCCAAGGGCCAGATGGCGGCGATCGTCGGGCCATCCGGCAGCGGCAAATCGACTTTGCTGGGCCTGATCGCCGGACTCGATAGGCCGACGTCCGGATCCATTCGTCTGGATGGCAAGGAAATTACCCATCTTCGCGAAAGCGAAATGGCCCGATATCGCCGGCAAAAGATCGGCTACATTTTTCAGTCGTTCCATCTTATTCCCACGCTCACAGCCTGGGAAAATGTGGCCATTCCCTTGGAGCTTACCGGCGAGCGGCATGCAAAGACCCGTGCGGTCGATTTGCTGACGGCCGTAGGACTTAAAGACCGGCAATCTCACTATCCGGTGCAACTGTCGGGTGGAGAACAGCAGCGAGTCGCGGTCGCCCGCGCTTTTGCCTGTCGTCCACCGATCTTGCTCGCCGACGAGCCTACCGGCAATCTTGACAGCACCACCGGCCGCCAGGTGATCGATCTCTTGCTGGCGCTGAACCGAGACTACGGCAGCACGCTGGTTCTCGTCACGCATGATGCCGCACTAGCCTCCTTTACGGAACGTGTGATCACGTTTCGAGACGGTCGTGTCGTCTCGGATCATTCTCCGACCATCGATTCCTAGCATGCTCAATTTTATGACGACCATGGCCTGGCGGGAAACGCGCGCGGCGTGGCGGCATTTCCTTTATTTTTTTCTCTGTATTGCGCTGGGTGTTGGAACGCTGGTGGGGGTCGGGCTGTTTGCGTCGAACGTCGAACGCACAGTCGCGAAAGAGGCGCGGGCCTTGATGGGAGGGGATGTAGAGGTTCGCCTCTCGCGTCCCATCGGCGACAATGGACGAGCGATATTGCAGACGCTCGAACAACGGGGTATCGGCGTTGTGCATGTGAGCGAGCTGATCGCCATGGCGTCACGCTTCGGGCCCACTCCATCCTCTACCACCAGCTCGCTGGCGGGATCGACTCAAATTGTCGAGTTAAAGGCAGTTGAATCGGGCTATCCACTTTACGGCGCATTTACCGCCCAACCGGATCTGCCGTTGTCCCAGCTCATACGGCCCTGCACTGCCCAGGCTGATGCGGAAGCCGTATGCACGGATCGATATGGGGCGCTCGTGCAGGATTCGCTCTTAATTAAAATGGGCCTGCAGGTCGGCGATCGTGTGAAGATCGGCCAGGCGAGAATGACCATCACCGGCACCGTGAAGCATGAGCCCGACCGGGTCGCGAATGCCTTTAGCCTCGGACCGCGCGTGATCGTGTCCCAAGATGCGCTTCGCTTCGCAGATCTCGTCAAGCCGGGCAGCCGAGTGCGTGAACGCTATCTTCTGCGTTTGCCGTCGGATATGCCACCGGAACCGCTGGTCGTCTCCTTACGTGAGCAGTTGGCGACTGACTCCGCGCGGGTGTCCACCTTTCGGGATGCCCAGCCACAGCTTCGACGATTTCTCGAACAACTCACCCGCTACCTGGGATTGGTGGGGTTGACGGCTCTCTTTATCGGAGGCATCGGCGTCGCCAGCACCGTCCATGCATTTATCAAAGACAAATTGAAGATCATTGCCGTGCTGAAAACGCTGGGAGCCGACTCGCGTGTCGTCATCCAGACCTATCTTTTTCAGACACTCGTTCTCGGCTTGGTAGGAAGCCTCGCCGGCGTGGCATTGGGAATGTCGCTGCAGTACGCTATGCCGTCAATATTGGCGTCCTTACTGCCCGGCGATTTTCTGGAATTGTCCTTGCGGCAAGGCGCGATCTCCCCCGAGCCGATCATCAAGGGGCTCGCGCTGGGCCTCACCACCACCCTGCTTTTTACGCTCTGGCCATTGCTGAGAATTCGAGACATTCGGCCAGCGCTTATTTTTAGGGACGAGCTCATACATTCCATCCACGAGGATGCCCATCCTGCCGGGCGATTCGCGTGGCTCCGAAACATGAAGGACCCGATTCGCTGGCTCACAGGAGTACTGATCGCTCTGGGACTGGCCGGCCTCGCCATGTGGCAGGCACAATCGATGATGATCGGGCTAATGTTCCTCGGCGGCTTGGCGGCAGCGGTCGGACTGTTGACGATAACGGCGCACACGCTGGTTCGAATATTGAAAATGGGGTTCGCGCCGGCGTCGCTGGCCGTTCGCCACGCGATGGGAAATCTCATCCGGCCGGGCAATCAAGCCACGAGTATTATGGTGGCCATTGGAATTGGCGTCATGGTCATTCTTACGATTTCGCTTTTGGAACGATCGCTCGTCCGGCAAATCGGAGAGAGCCGTCCATTCAATGCGCCGACTTTTTTCTTTATCGACCTGCAGCCCGATCAGCAAGAGTCGTTCGAGCGCTTGATTCAGCAACGGTTTCCCGGCAATCAACCGGAATTAACGCCGTTGATCCGTTCGCGGCTTCATTCGGTGAATGGGCACGTCGTATCTCTGAATGAAGAAGAGGACCGCGAGCGGAGCGAGGAGCGTCGAGGCGAGCGCGAAAAGTCGTGGTACTTGACTCGAGAATATGTGCTGACATTTCTGGATCGTCTACCCAAGGATAACGTCGTCACAAAAGGGGAGTGGTGGGCACATAGCGTCGATCCGACGACGGCCTTGGTGTCGGTCGAGGAAGATGCGGCGCGCCACCTGGGCGTCGATCTCGGGTCGGTCATCGAGTTCGATATTCAAGGCACCGTACTTCCTGCGCGGGTGAGCAACATTCGAAAAGTGGAGTGGAATAACTTCTCCACTAATTTCTACTTGATTCTCTCGCCGGGGGCACTGGAAGGGGCGCCCTTGACCTATGTGGCAACCGTCCGTGTACAGCCCGACGAAGAAGTCTCGCTGCAGCAAGCCGTCGTTGACGCGTTTCCAAATGTCACCGCGATTAATATCGGCGAGGTGATGACGTCGTTCGCCGGCGTGCTTGAACACCTCTCGTTTGCGATTCGCGCGATCGCGGTCTTCTGCATTCTCGCCGGCAGTATTGTAATGGCGGCGGCATTGGCGACAACGCGTTATCGACGGCTGTATGAATCTGTTGTTTTGAAAGCGCTCGGCGCCACTCGTCTCCTTATCGCCGGCTCGTTCGCCGTGGAGTATACGCTGATGGGGACCGTCGCCGGGATTACCGGCATCCTGCTCGCTAGCGCATTGTCGTGGGGAGTGCTTCATTTCGTCTTCGATCTGCCATGGGCATTCCAGCCACGCATCCTGGTAGGCGGTCTGTGCTTCACGGTGCTACTCACCGTGACCGTCGGCTTTCTCAGTACCTTCCGAATTCTTGCCAAACGACCATTGGAAATCCTTCGCCACGATTAGCATTTATAGATCCTGTCCATGACATCACATTCGGGACAGAATGTTCGATCCAGGATAAATTGTCTTGAAGAAGAACTCTCTGCGGAATCAATGTCCATTTCGAGTCCTTTTATTTTTTGGCAAAGGTTCTGCTGCCAATATATCTGCGGAAGCTTCAATACCATCAGAATCCTTCGTCATCGACTTGCGACTATCACCCTGATACTTCAAAACTTTCACTGATTGGCCTTCAAGAGGCCCCACAGACAAAGCTGGCCCGAGAATTGCCATATACCTCGCAACACGGCGCACTTCTTTGTCAGACGGAGTCATTTGATTATGAGTGAAGCGGTCATCGGTACGAACCAGAGTGAGAACAGTCGCGGCTGGCGACTTATGCACACGTGGAATTTCGGGTGGTTATGGTGGGGACAAGTGACCTCGCAAATAGGAGAGGGGTTGAATCGCGTTGCACTCCTCTGGTTTGTCTATGAATTGACGGGCTCCGCCTTGATGATGACGATGATCGGGCTGCTCCAGACCATTCCGCCTCTGGTATTCGGCCCGGTGATCGGTGTCTATCTCGATCGCCTTCCAAAAAAGAAGGTCATGGTCTGGGTCGATCTAACACGGACCCTCATGACTTTTTTAATTCCATCACTGTATGCGCTCGGATGGCTGTCTATAGAATGGCTGTATGTTCTGATCTTTCTCACCTCGATCGTGTCGACGATTTTCGGACCGGCCTTGGTGTCCTTTGTTCCGGTTTTAGTGAAGCCGTCTGAGTTGGTGTCGGCGAATGCCCTCGTTCAAAGTACCAACAACATCGGGACGCTGATAGGGCCCGCCATCAGCGGCATCGGCATCGCGTTGATCGGCGCGCAAAATGTGCTGTATGTGAATGCGGCGACGTTCCTAGTTTCCGCGCTCTGCTTAATGCCTATCCGAGTGCCGACCACGGGGCAGACGAATATAAGCGAGCATACACTTCGCGCCGAAACGGTGATGCAAGAGTTGCGGGCCGGGTTCAGTTTTGTCTTTGGCCGTCAACATACGGTCTTTCTTCTTGCGATTATTGCTGCGCTCTATAACATCGGAGCTAGCGCGTTCATTTTTCTCTTACCGGTGTATGCCAAGGAGTCACTTCAGGTCGGGCCAGTGCAACTCGGGTGGCTTTGGTCGGCTCTCGGCGTAGGAATGTTACTCGCATCCACGTGGCTGGCCTCGATTCGGCAAGGCGACGTGCGTAACCGGCTCCGCATCATTGCCCGTGCAATGACGGTAGGTGGGCTGTCTGTCTGCAGCCTCAGCATGTTAGAAACCACGCTGTTTGCCGCGGGCCTGATCATGATTATCGGCGGCTCGACCGCCCTATTTTACCCCGTCGTTTGGGCCCTGCTTCAGGAAATGACTCCCTCGCACATGCTGGGACGCGTCTTAACGACGTTCAGTACAGGATCGATGGCTTCTGCCATGGCGGGTATGACGGGATTTGGATGGGCAGCAGATGCTATCGGGCCGGGAGCGAGTTTGGTCGGCCTTGGATTGGTGTTATTGCTGACCGCTGTTGTAGCGAGTCAATTCAGCCGTCTCGCTCTGGTGAAACCGGTGACGATTGCCACCTAAGCCGCATGTCCCCATCCCAAGAATCTTTATCGTTTGAAACCCATTCAGACGTACTGATCTCCAGGCCTGAGGAAAACCGCACCTCCTCCGGTCACAGGTTTCTTCTAACCCGGGATTTTGGTTTTGTATGGTGGAGTCAGCTCCTATCGCAGGTGGCCGATGGGGTGAGCAAGCTGGCTCTGCTTTGGTTCGTCTACTCCATTACAGGGTCTCCCCTGAAGACGACCATCGTCGGCATCTTGCAAACGGTTCCGCCTATTCTCTTCGGTCCCTTCATCGGCGTATTGGTCGATCGTTTCTCCAAAAAATCGATTCTCATCGTGACCGATCTTATACGCGCGCTCTTAATCGGAGTCATTCCATGTCTGATCCCGGCAGAACGATTTACTGTCGAGTCCTTGTATGTTCTGGTGTTTCTCTACGGGGTTGCCACGGCGATGTTTGTGCCCACGCTGTCTTCGTCCATTCCCTTCATGGTGTCCCGTCCACAATTCACCGCAGCGAATGCCCTGCTGCAGAGTACGACGAGCATCGGGATTATCATGGGGCCTCTGGTAAGTGGGGTGGGGATCGCGCTCTCCGGATCTCAAGAGGTACTTTGCCTGAATGCCGTGACCTATCTCGCGTCCGTCGCCTGCCTGCTGCCGATTCGCCTGACCTCCGTTTCACCTACACGGAGTGCTGATCGTCCCGCAAGGCGCGTCCTGGATGAATTGACCGAAGGACTGCGGCATACGTTCGGGCAGGGCAGCATCGTAGTCATCATGCTGATGGCGTCGCTCTATACTTTTTCCGCCGGCGCGTTCACGACCTTGTTCCCGGTCTTTGCCAAAACTCTCTTGGATCTGGGCCCCGTCGAAGTCGGCTATCTCTGGTCATGGCTCGGTGTGGGGTTTTTTCTTGTCTCGATATTCCTCGTCAAACTGACCGGTTGGGATCTGCGCCAACGAATCCAGGCTATTGCGCTGTCGAGCGTGCTCGGCGGCGTGGCTCTTTGTGCGTTGTCGTGGACGCATGGGTTGTGGGCTGCCACAGTGGTCGTTGGAGTCATCGGCGTGGGACTCGGCGCGTGGACCCCCATCGCCTGGGGATTGATCCAGGAGATTTCGCCCGCGCAACTGGTCGGCCGGGTCATGGCGATCTATACGGCCATCGCCACCGCCGCTTCTATGTTGGGGATGACGATCTTCGGCTGGATTACCGAAGCATTTGGCGAACGAACAGGCGTGATCGGAATCGGGATTGTGTTTTTTGTACTCGCCCTCGTTGCGACTGGCTGCAGAACGCGTTTAGTAAAGGATCACGGCGAATGGAATAAAGTTACTGACGGGCAACTCTTACTGACGCTGCCGCAAATAGATGGTCATCTTTGACGCCTCGCGCTCACGGAACGTGACTCCAATATGCAGTTGCTCAAGATACTGCTCAAGCGTTTTTCCTCCCAGATCGATCTTGCGTTCGTCAAAAAACTTCCTTACGTCGTGTTCGAATTCAGATGTGTTTAGACTGCTGATGCCCTCACACATTCGACGAAGACCGTTCTTGGGATAGAGGCGGTCCATCGTGTCCCATTCCTTCTTGATGAAGCGCCACGCGAGTTCGCGGCCATAGATACTACCCATGACCATCCGGACGATGAACGGTGCGTCTTGCGTACGGATCTCACCGTTGATGGCCTTGAGTAGCGTCTGCTGGAGCAGCTCACTGCGTTGAAAGAGTGCGAGCGAGTAGAGATAGCGGCGCTCTTCCTGCGGCGTCGAGGCGGTCTTATATCTATGGATATACTCCTGATAACGCGCCTCGTTGCCGGTATGGGCGAGGATCGCAATAATCGCAGGCAAGACATTGGGATCGACAGAAGCGGAAGACTCATATAATGCCTTCGCCCGCTCTTGCACGGATCGATCGTTACCGATGATGCCCAGTGCGCGAATGAGTTCTGCGCGCAGTTGTTTGGTCAGCTCGCTCTCTCCTGCTCGCGGACTCCATCCCAACTCGACAAAGGCGGGGCCCACCCGATCAAGCACCAGGGCTTCAAGATGTGGGCGATCCGCGTCGTCGATCATGCGGTTGATACTGTGGAACGAGCCGAGGATGATTTCCCAGACGTTTTTGTCTCGATCGTCGCTAAAGCGAGCAGTCAGTCCGAGATAATCCGACAGCGTCATCATGCCCGCGACTGTCGAGGCCCAGGCGTCGTTTACGAGGTTGAACCGTTCGATTGGAGCTAAGCCATTGGGGACGAGCCGGAGAAGCCGCTCCAAAAGCTCCGGGGTGTACTGCACGCGATAGAATCCGTGTCCACCTTCGTTCAATACGACGGACTCGCATCCGGACGGCAAGGCGAGGTCCATGCGCTTCTCGCGGAGCAAGACACGCCGAACCTCCGTATGGCCGTTCATAATGATTTTGAGCTGAATCGGAATCTGCCACTGCTGAGGGGATTCCGCAGTCGATTCAGAAGAGGACGCCGACAGATAGGTGAACCGTTGTTGTTCGATGCTCAAGCGATCGCCCTGCTGCTGGGCGACCAAGATCGGATAACCAGGCTTGAAGATCCATCCATTCATAACATCTGGAACCGGCTGTTTGGCCGCATGGCCCAGCGCAGCCCATAAATCAATCGTGTCCGCATTGCCGTAAGCATGCGTGCGCAGGTATTCCCGGACGCCCTCGCGGAAGACGTCGGGCCCGATGTATTGTTCGAGCATGCGGAGCACCGATGCGCCTTTCTCATACGTCAACACATCAAACATGGCATCGGCATCTTTCGGTGCGATGACGGGATACTCGATCGGCCGCGTGCTCTGCAAGCCGTCGACACTCATCGCAACGGCACGCGAGACGCCGAACGCGGTCCACCGCTGCCATTCAGGCTTCCACGCATCCACTGCCAACATTTCCATGAACGTCGCAAAGGCTTCATTGAGCCACAAGCCATTCCACCAACTCATTGTCACCAAGTCGCCGAACCACATATGCGCATTCTCGTGCGCGACCACATCGGCAATCCGCTCCTGCTCCGCATGCGTGGCGGTTTGCCGATCCACCAATAAGGCGGTTTCTCGAAACGTGATGGCGCCAAGATTTTCCATCGCGCCTGAGGCGAAGTCCGGAATAGCCAGGAGGTCCAGCTTCTGTCCGGGATAGGCGATGCCGTAATACCGTTCAAAGAAAGCCAACGAAAAGGCGCCGATTTCCAAAGCAAGCGGCGTCAGATGCTTTTTCCCAGGCACAGACCAGATCCGAAGCGGCGTCGCCCCAATGTGCACCGGGTCGGTCGCCTCTAAATCGCCCACGATAAAAGCCACAAGATAAGTGGACATACGAATGGTGTCCGCAAATTGGAGAACTTTCTTCTCGCCCTCGCGCCGTTCGGTCACGATCGGCGTATTGGACACGGCCGTGAGTGCCGGATCGATGGCCAACGTGGCGGCAAAGACCGCTTTGAACGCAGGCTCATCCCAACACGGAAATGCGCGCCGGGCATCGGTGGCTTCAAACTGCGTCGCAGCTAATGGGCGCGCCTGCCCGTGCGTATCATGATAGGTGCTGCGATAGAAGCCGCGGAGCTTGTCGTTGAGCGAACCCGTAAATGAGAGATGCAGCCGCCACGAACCTGGTTGAAGCGGCGTTTCGAACCGAACGCGGCAACGTTGCGTCGATTCGTCAAACTCGATTGTGCTTGGTTGTCGTCTTCCTCCGTCACCCTCGATACTCGCCTCAGCAATCTGCAATTCGACGGCGTTGAAGACGACTTCCGACGTCGCTTCCATCACCGATAGGGCGACGGTTTCTCTTCCTGCAAACGTATAGGTCGTCAGATCGGGTTCAAGACGAAGGTCATACCGCGTTGGAATCACCGTGTTCGGTAAACGGAAGGGATTCATCGATTGCGAGGCAGTCCGTGTTTGTTCCATGTGTGCTCCACGAGCGGTACGAATGACCGCGGGGTGACTATCCGCAGCGGATGTGAGTTGGGTGCGGCTTGTTTGCTGAACAAGAAAGAAAGCCGGAAGACTGCGCCAGAGCATGGATAAGGCTTGGCGGCGCGTCACAACGTTCATCCACGTGATACCTCTAGAACCATTATGGCTGACGCTTACAGAAGTCAATGCCGTTCGGTGTTGCTGTGATCAGGAGGTCGGTCAGCCCCACGAACAACCCACATTCGACCACACCGGGGATGTGGTTCAATCGCGTTTCGAGTTCAGCGGCGTGTTCGATGCGCGCTATTTGGAGGTCGATAATGTAATGACCCGACGCGGTGCGAAACACCTGCCCGTTACGTTCGCGTCGAACGGCATGGCCGCCTTCCCGTTCGATGGCACGAACCGTATTTTTCCAACCGAACGACAGCACCTCGATAGGCAGTGGAAACGTATTGCCCAGCAGGGGCACTCGTTTCGACTCATCTATGACAATGATCCTGTAACGGGCGTGGGCCGCTACGATTTTCTCTCGCAAGAGAGCGCCACCGCCGCCTTTGATGAGATTGAGTTGCGGGTCGACCTGATCGGCGCCATCGATCGCGACATCGATCGGCCATACATCGTCGTCCGACAGTAAAGGAATGCCGGCCTTTCTTGCCAGCTCGGCCGTCTCTTCCGACGTCGGGACACCTTTGATCCGTAAGCCGGCTCGCACCCGCCGCTCTAATCCTTCCAACAGATAACGGATCGTCGATCCCGTCCCCAGCCCGACGACCTGGCCTTCCTTCACATACGCCAGCGCCGCTTCTGCCGCGGCCTTCTTCAAGGCCGCTCTGTCTTCCGGAAAGCTCACTGTTCGATCCTCTCACGAGATCGTAAGAAATATTCGCGTTTCATTCGTATCGCACGGACACTGAAGATCATTGAGCTCCTTGGGCCAACCTCGCCGCCACCGACGCCGCCCCAATCAATGCGGCACGATTATTCGTAATCACCCGAACGGGAATGGCGCTCATGATCTTCTTGTATCGACCTTTGTTGGTAAACGCTCGCATGAATGTACCGTCTTGTAATTTCGCGAGCAGCTTCGGCGCAATACCGCCCCCAAGGTATACGCCGCTTAAGGCCATGGACTTGAGTGCCAGGTTGCCCGCTTCTGCCCCGTAGATCGACGCAAACAGATCCAAGGCTTGTACGCCGATCTCCGCCTGTTTTTTGAGCCCGACCTCTGCAATGACTGCCGCCGGGTCTTCCGCTCGAATCCGCTCCGCCATCCACGTCGGTTCGTTGCGCTTGGTATCGCGGAGGAAGTCGTAAATCGCGTGAAGTCCTGGCCCTGACAGCACCCGTTCCCAACTGACATGCGAGTAGCTCGCGCGCAGGTGCCGTAAGAGCTCAATCTCTAGCTCGCTGTTCGGGCCGAAATCCGAATGGCCGCCTTCCGACGGAATCGGACGATACTGCGCGCCATCCCAGAAGAGGATCGCTTCCCCAAAACCGGTTCCCGCGGCGACAAGCGCCAGCGGCCGTTTCTGTGACGGGATCGTGCCGGCATTCAACACCGTCATTTCCTCCGGCCTCAGTTCTAGAAGACCGTACGCGGTCGCCTCCAGGTCGTTCAGAAGCTGCACGGTGGAAATCTCGAAACGCTTCGCTAACGCCGGACCATCCACTAACCACGGCAGATTCGTGGTCTGGCAGCGGTTATCGACCACCGGGCCCGCGACACCGATGCAGGCCGCGTCGATTTTGAGAGATTCTATCGGCTGACTCTCGGGGGCCGGTTGTTCGTGGCCTTCCAGCGGTTCGGCAGCTTCCGGCGGAGGAGGGGTGAGAAACTCAACAAGGATTTCTTCAAACGAAGGATAATCCGCGCTGAGGTAAACCTGTTCGACCTGCGCCTCCACTCGCTGGTTTGTCCAATCGAACAGAGCCACCCTCGTGTTCGTGCCTCCGATATCGGCCGCGAGAATCATAGCCCCCTCATGTTCGTGTGGTCGTGGTCAAGAACGATGCGGCCGCTCGATCGAGGCACCAGAGGCATTGCCCGTCGATCGGCTGGATCAACTTAGCCGGATATTGATTCGCATCGGCTGTCTCGTCTTCTAGGACGGCATGGACCGCGGGCGCCTTCTCCTTACCCGTCACGGTGATAACGACTCTATGCGCGTGATTGATCACAGGAGCAGTGAAGGTGACACGATGGATTACGCCGCGTGGAGATTCTGAATTGACCACCGCGCGCGCCTGTTCTCGCAACGCAGGTGCGCCGGGAAAGAGGGATGCGGTATGACCGTCTTGGCCAAGTCCCAGCAGAATGAGATCGAATCGCGGCCATAGGGGCGCAGGCGCTGAAAATCGTTCACGCAGCACCTCCTCATAATGGGACGCCGCCTGATCGGGGTGCGGATCTTCCCCTGCTATGCGAAAAATCTGTTTGGAATGAATTCCCAGGGGACGAAACAGCCCTTGATCGGCTAGGTGGAAATTGCTTTCCGGATGGTCCGGGGGCACGCACCGCTCGTCCCCGAAATAAAACTCGACCCGAGACCATTGGACTCGTGCGGCATAATCGGCGCTGGCCAAGCGCTCGTAGAGTTGTTTGGGTGTCGCGCCCCCGGATAAGGCCACCCGAAACGCACCAGGCGGCTGACGCTCAATCGACTTCACTATAAATTCGGCGACTTCTCCGGCGACGATTCGATCCGTCTCCGAGATTCTGATCTCACGCACGATGGCCGCGTGAGCGGCGTCCCTTGGGCTGGGCTGACTTTCGTGTCTCGCCTTTTGTGCTGCGACTGGGGCGTTTCCTCGTCGATAACAATGCGGCGATGCGAAGGACCGGCTGCTTGCCGAGATCAATCTGAATGACGCGACGTCCATGCGATTCCAAAGATTGCACGTCGCCCACCGCCTGCGCCTGTGCCAATGTACCGAATGTATAGGTGGTACCGGGAACATTGACATCACGCGACGGCGCCCCGCTGAATTCTAAAAAGACGCCATCTTTCGGCCCACCCTTATGCAGTTGGCCGGTTGAGTGCAGATAGCGCGGCCCATACCCCGCCGTCGTCGCCACATGATAACGGGAAAGGATGCGCTTTCGGAAGGCGCGTATCGCCGCATCGATCGCAGCCGATGGACGAAGATAGGTCAACATCGCGAGATAGGCGCCGGGCTTGAGCTGGGAGCACAATTCTTCCACGGTGAGGTTGTTTTCGACGCACGGCAGATGCCCTTCCCGCTGAACCTGTTCCAAAATTCGCTTGGTATTATCCTTACTCTCTTGCACATTGGGCTGGTCGAACGGGTGGATGCCGAGATAATGCCCTGCGATGGCTGTCGCCAGCTCCCACCGAAAGAATTCTGCTCCAAGATCGTATCGATCTCTTAGTCGAAGTTGAACGACTGGATGCCCCGCATGCTTGAGCGCCCCGACGTGTCGATCGACCGTTTCGTTGGTGTCCCCGTCAAGCCGCAACACGACGAAGAGACGGTCCTGGCCGTAATTCGACGGAGGGACCATGGGCTCCTGCGCAACGGGTATCAATCCCTTGCCTTCTTTGCCGGTGCTTTCCGCCAGTAATTGCTCGGCCCACAAACCGAACGAGGCAATTTTTGGCGACGTAACCAACGTCACCTTGTCTCGCCCGGTTTGGCTGAGCATCCCCATGACCGCGCCCAATAGCGCAGCGGGGTTTTGCTCAGGAGCGACAGCGGGTCCGCAGCGATGCGCCATCACGATGGCGCGTTCAAGCAGGGTATCCACGTCAATTCCCATGAGCGCTGCAGGGACGAGGCCGAAATAAGAGAGCACGGAATATCGACCGCCGATATCGGGCGGATTTATAAATGTCGTACGGAAGCCCCGGGCATGAGCCAATGCCCCCAAGCTGGTGTCCGGGTCGGTGATAGCAATGAATTGTTGACCGCCTGTATTACCTCGTTTGCGAGTGACCAACTCCCAAAAGTAGGCGAAGAGCGACATGACTTCGATAGTTCCGCCCGATTTACTGGAGAGAATAAAAAGGGTTCGAGCCGGCTCAATGGCATCTTGCACCTCGCGAATCGCCCCGGGAACGGTTGAATCCAGCACGAAGAGTTTGGGAAAACCTGCCTGCGAACGAAACGTCTGTCGCAGCACTTCCGGACCCAAGCTGCTGCCGCCCATGCCTAATAAGACTATCGAGCGGAATCCCGCCGCACGAATCGACTCGGCAAAATGTTTCAGCGCGCCGGCTCGCTCCTGCATCTGTTCAGCCACGGTCAGCCAGCCCAGGCGATTATCGATCTCAAGGGGCTTCGGTTTCCAGACGCGATAATCCTTTTTCCAAATACGCTCGAGCAGGCGATGACGAGCCAGGTCACGTAAGGCTGTCGTCACGCGCGGCTGAAACGGACCCACGTGAACGTTCATATGTGTCGGCATGGGCTTCAGTTCGATGGATAATTGGTGAGAGAAATAATTCGGCTATCTTAGGCTGGCGAAGAAGGAAACGCAAACTCGACTACGCTCCCCCGCAGGATCATGGCAATGTTGTAAGACCGATGAGAATGGGCATGCCGTCGGTCGCCGTCCAGGCTAAAGAGCGGGCGGCTTCTTGTTCCAACGTTATCGAAATTCTTACCGCAGACGTTCCAACGTCGGTGTCGCCAATTCTCAATCGATGTCGCATGGCGTTCCACCAGCCTTGCGCCGCACGTTTCAGGCGAATCCACGGACGTTCCTGCAATGGGCTCACTGCGATGACGACGCCTGGATCGAAGATAAGTTCATATTGATCGGGCATATGCTGAAGTTCGATGGCTGTCACCGACGTGTCGTCGGCCGGCGCGGCTTTCGGCCGACTCACTGCAGGGCGTGCGCGCAGCCGATATGTCCCTTCGATAGAACGGTCTCCATCCCGACGCCACGCCTGAATGGGAACGCGATGGAGCTCGATCCCCCGACTTTTGATGATCAGCACCGAGGCGTCGAGGTCCAGCACGAGGTAGATCTGCGGACGGGCAGCAAGTTTGAGCTCCTCCTCCAACAGCCGGTTGACTTGGATAATGGCAGATGAACGATCGGCAGGTTGCGGCGAGGCGTCGAGAGCGATGACGGTAGAGGGCCAGACAAGTGTTGAGAGCGACACGATCAGGACAAAGAATGTCATGGATTGCTCACGAAACGGGCAGAGCATAGCAAAACCGAGGTGGGGAGTGACCGGATTGCGCTAAAAAATCATGAGAGGCGTGCCGACCTTCGCCAGCTTGTACACGGTTCGAAGATCGTCGTCGTTCAAGCGAATACATCCGTGTGTCACATTTTTTCCCAAGAGGCGCGTGTAAAGTGTCCCATGGATGAAAAAGCCTTTGCCGAATCCAAGAGCGTAATCGCCCAGGATGCCGGACTCCACGCGCTCCGCCGGATTGGAAGGGACTTGGATGCCTTCTTCCAAGAATGCCCAGTCCGGCTTCACCCAGACGGGATTGGTTAATCGTGACTGAATCGAGAATCCGCCTCGGGGCGTATCGAAAATCCACTGCGACCCGGGCTGATTTGGTTTCTCTAGGATGGTCCCGCTTCCGGTCGAAGCGATGGCGGTCAGTACCGTCTCTTTGCCGCGCTTCACGTACAGGCGATTATGGGCCGTATCGATAACAATGTAGTGCTGAAGGGGCGCCAACTGAGCCAGCTTCTGCTTGAGAGCCGCATGACGGGCAAGAAGCGGTTGGAGACTGGAGGTCGAAGCGGCCCGAGCATTGATGGAGCGTTCGCTTCGATTTGCCAGGGTGCCGGAAGCCAACGGGATTGGCGCAAACAGGATCACGAGCAATGCGGCGATCTGCAAGCGCATCCTGCGCTGGAACATGACGGCTATCCCTCTTCGTCTTCGTCCGTTTGGTCAAGTCCGGTTAAGGCGATCGCAATAGAATTCGACAGCCTGATCGCGCCGACAATGGTTACCGGCGTACCGGGCTCCACCTCTTTAAAGATCGCGTCCATCTGCCGGTTTTCGAGCATCACACATCCGAGAGTCTGGTTCATTAATACATCGTCGCCGCCATGGATTTCAATCTGCCCTCCAATGAAGGCACCGACTGGAATACTGCCGGTTCTGCGTGCCTGCTGAAATCGTCTGCGATCCTCCGCATTGGGATAATTCAGAACGAGTGCCCGATAGAACTGCGTTTGACCACGATCACGTTTGCGAATGATGTGATACTGGCCTTCCGGGGTCGCGCCGTCGCCCTGAAACCGTTTCTCAAGGATGCCATTGTATCCAAGCCGAACAGGATAAGAAAGTACTTGCCGGCCATTGCGGTATACGGTCAACCGGCGATCCGCTTTGCTGACGACGATTGCTGCGGTATGGTGGACACGCGACCATTCGATGGTCTGCTGCGCCATTCGACGCCAGGCATGGATACGCCGCTCGTCGGCATAATGGCCAAGTGTCGTAGTCAGGACCGCTGTTTGGGTCTCCATCATCGTCGCGGCTTGTTGTGCGACATGCACCGACCGGCCATACAACCCTTGGTCGAAAAACGAGCGCGCCTGATGGAGAAGAAGAGCTGTCTCCACCGGCTTTCGACCCAGCACCACTCGGCTGCCGATGTCATCGACTCGGCTATTGAAGACCCTTAAGCGCCCTTCAAGAAGCACCAAGCGGGATTCCGCTTCTAGACGCCGCGCTTCACGCCGTTCCTGGGATTGAGCGATGGCTTCTTCCCCTTCGGCACGTACTTGCTGAAGCGCGGTGAGTATCGGGTTCTCTTCCCATGGCCACACAATTTCATCTTCTTCAGCCTGGAGGCGGCCTCGTAGTGCCACCCAGTGCTTAATGAAGCGCGCATAAGCATCAGGCGCGTACTCCGTCCCTTGGGATTCGATGAGCTGGCGGTCCAATGCGTCAATGGTCTCCACGACGTCGGGCGGCACTTTTTGGATACAGCCGACTACCGCGGTCAGCAGCAGCATGGCCATCATGCATCGGATTGGAGCCAAAGACATACAGAGCCGCATATTATTTCTTCTTCGTCGGCTTTGCTTTCTGAACCTTGGTCAAGGCGCTCTCGATTTCTGTGGAAACGGTCTGAGCTTTCTGTTGCACGGCCTTCGCTTTCGCCTGTGCCGCTTGATAGTCCTCGGCATCAATGGTTTTTTGGATATCTGGCAAGGACGTCACCAACCCTTCGACATCTGTCCTAATCGCTTCGAGTGCGGCTCGATCTTTTCCCACCGGAGCTTTTTCGACCAGGGTTTGAGCGGTCTTGACGGCGTCTTGAGCCGCTTGCTGAGATTGTGTCGCAGCGGCCTTGGCTTCGTCCTTTTTCTTTACTGTCTCTGAAGAGACGCGAGTGGCATCCGTTTGCGTAACGGTGAGAAGTTGCTCCGCCTTCTCATAGTCCCGGAGAAATCCAAATTTGCCATCCTGTTCGGCGACTTCATTCTTTGCATTATTCAACGCGCTTTCAAGTTTCGCGAATTCTTCCGGCGCGTACTTGGGTGCGCCTGCAGCCCGAGCATCATCGACGGCCTTCTCTGCGGCCATGACCTTATCGGCCGGAGCTTTAGCGCAACCAACTACCAGCATGAAGAGGGGCACAACAGCACACATGACCACGCGTTTCATCGAGATCCTCCGGTTCTAAGCGCACTGCACACTCAAGGTACATAAAACCGGCGCACTTTGCCATAAAGAGCAACGCGCGCCGGCCTCATGCCTAATCGTTACTTCTTCTCGGTCTTGGTCTCTGGCTTCTTCTCTACCTTCTTCTCATCTTTCTTGCCCGATGCCGGAGGAGCCGCAGGGGTTGCTTTTTCATCAGCCTGAACAAAGGTGGCTGCCCCAAAGGACAACCCGACGACCAAAGCCATCATGGCGACTAATGTCTTCATTTACATTCACCTCCTTTCAGATTGTGATCTCGCCTCATCTCGAAGGCGGCAATGGAACCGGGGAGACTGTGTGCAAGTCCAACACCATCGTGATCGCAAGGCTAAGCCGATGAAGTGTAGAAATATTTGTACAGAGCATTGCCAAAAAGTTCTCCAGGGCGCACGTTCGCTGTGGCTGTCGCGTCCAAGAATTACAAAACTGCCACAGCTTGCTGTTCGATGTGATTTCAATGGTGTCGCGTTGACAGGCCGAAAACGCTCCTATATGATGCAACATTCTTTTGCGAACATTTGGAGGCGCTTCATGTCAGCGACGTTCAGACAACCCTCGAACCTGAAACGAAAAAGAGACCACGGGTTTCGGAAGCGCATGAGCACGAAGAATGGGCGTAAGGTCCTGGCCAGGCGACGGGCTAAGGGACGCGCCCGTTTGACAGTGTAACGACCGTTCTGCCCGACTTCCGAGATGGTTGGCCCTCCCGCATCTCGCCTTATCTTTCTCCGACAGAGCGCAGATATTGAACGGGTGAAGAAATTCGGGCGTCGGCGCCAGACGTCTCTCTTTACCTTGCTCACCTATGCGTCGGGGCTGCTGCATCCTCGCATCGGCGTCGTGGTCGGCAAACGATTCGGCATCGCCGTCAAGCGGAATCGAGCCAAACGTCTTTTCAGGGAATTAGCTCGATTACACCGTGCGGACCTGAGAGATGGCCAAGACATCTTAATTTACCCGAGACGAGAAGCTTTGACCGTACAACATGCCGAGCTGAGAGAAGCCTGGAGAAAAGCACTTACACGAGAAGGGGCATAACGGTCACCGATGGGTCTAGCATGCGACATTTTTGCATTGGGCTGATTACGTTGTATCAGCGCTGGATTTCTCCGCTGTTCCTTCCAGCCTGCCGATTTGAACCGACCTGTTCTCACTATGCCGTCGAGGTCATACGGCGAGATGGGGTCGTTCTGGGGCTGGGCCGAACGGTCTGGCGTCTGCTGAAATGCCATCCCTTCCATCCTGGTGGATATGATTCGGTGAAATAGGCCGGCATCCATGTCGATGCCGTCGTCGAGCGTCCCGGCCAGCGGGAATTAGGGTTGTTTTCTATCATCTGAATCCGGAGCGGACACGCATGGAAAAGCGGGTTGTTGTTTTCCTTATTCTCTCCTTAGCGATTATCATCGGCTATGATTACATCCTGAAGCAGACGGGGCTCATGCCCACGCCCTCCGATTCCGATCGGCCGGGTGTCTTGGACTCCTCGACCCCTACCAATCACGACCCTGGACCCTCCGTCGTCTCTAAAGAGCCTGCACCGGAATTCTCACAGTCGTCAACCCCAGGCACATCCTCCACGTCAGCCTCTATGTCTCCTCACGTTGCGTCAGACGAGCAGATCCAAGAAGTAGTAACGGATTTGTTTCGTGCGGTGTTCACGAATCACGGTGCGGTGATCACAAGCTGGGAACTCAAGCGGTATTCCATCGTCAATAAAGAGTCGGCGCAGCCCGTTCAAATGGTTTACCATGGCGGTAAGTTCAAGAAACCCCTTGCGCTCCAAACGATGGACGACGCATCGACGGCGCTTCTGAACGACGGGCTCTATCACGTTCAGCGAGACTTCTCAACATTGGATGCTGCGCATCCAACCGGCCATCTCACCTTTAGCTACGGGGACCCACAAACCGGGGTGCGGGCAGTAAAGGAGTTGACCTTCCATCACGACACCTACGTTGTCGACGTTGCGGTAAAGACGGAAGGAGTGAAAGGTCCCGTCGATGTAGTGTTAGGGACCAACTTTGGCATCATCGAATGGGGCGAAGGTTTTATCGGCCTGATCGGTCCCGCGACAAAAGTCAACGACCAGATCGCAAAGGATGCGCCCGATTCGGAAGTCGAGCGAAAGGGCTCTGTCGAATGGGTGGCGCTTCAGGACAAGTACTTCCTTAGCGTCTTGATCCCCCCCGACTCGTCGTCGGCCGTCATCAAAAAGGAGGGGGATAAACTCTTCTCGGCATCCGTCCGTTATCAGTCGCCGACGGCCAAGCCCATTGCCATATCGTTGTATGCCGGACCGAAAGAATTCGACACGTTGAAATCATTTAACATCGGGTTAGAGGATACGATCGATTTCGGCTGGTTTATCTATGGAAGCTGGGGCATCGTCAAAGCCGTGGCGAAACCGCTTTTCTCCGTATTGAGGTTCATCAACGACTATACGCATAACTACGGCGTAGCCATCATCCTCTTGACCGTTGCCATCAAACTGTTATTTGTGCCGCTGCAATATAAGAGTTATAAGTCGATGAAGGATATGCAGCTGGTCCAGCCGAAAGTCGCGGCGCTCCAAGCAAAGTATAAAGACGACCGTGAACGGCTGAACAAGGAGTTGATCAAGCTCTATCGCGATCATAAAGTGAACCCTGTGGGAGGCTGTCTTCCCATGGTGCTCCAAATGCCCGTGTTCGTCGCCCTCTTTAATATTCTTTATATGACCATCGACCTGCGGCAAGCGCCGTTTTTCGGATGGATCACGGATCTATCGGCGCAAGACCCCTATTATGTGCTGCCGATTATCATGGGCGTCACCATGATCATCCAGCAAAAAATCATGCCGACCACGATGGATCCGACGCAGGCCAAAATTATGCTGCTCTTACCTGCCTTCATGACGTTGCTTTTTCTGTCCTTCCCGGCGGGGCTCGTCCTGTATTGGTTGACGAATAATATCGTCACGATCACTCAGCAATTCGTCACCGATCGGTATATTTTTAAAAAGCGTCTCATGCCATCTTCGGAGGTCTCTGCCGACACTGAGGAAACTGCTAAGGTCCTCACCAAGAAAAAGAAAGATAAGACGGAACTCACGGCCAAACAGCCCGTTTCGACAAATCTCGATCAACCCGACGCATGAACCTTCCCATGGAAGATGCCATTTGTGCGATCGCCACGCCATGCGGAGAAGGCGGTATCGGCATTATCCGCATTAGCGGCGACAAAGCCATTGAGATTGCCTCGGCACACACCCGGCTCCGGTCGGGTCGTTCCCTCTTCGATGTGACCAGCCATACGCTCTATCAGGCGGACATTTTTGAAAGACCGGTCGAAGGCTCAGTGAATGCCGGACCTTCCCCCATCTTCATCGACCAGGGCCTTGTAGTCGTCATGCGCGCGCCACATTCGTATACGGCCGAGGATGTGGTTGAAATACACTGTCATGGGGGACCAATCATCTTGCACGCTCTCTGCGAGGCATTGGTGGCTAGCGGAGTCCGCCTCGCTCACCCGGGTGAGTTTACAAAACGCGCTTTTCTGAACGGCAAACTGGATCTCGCGCAAGCTGAAGCGGTTCTGGAAACGATCCGGGCAAAAACGACGGTCGGTTTACGGCTGGCTCAAGAACAGTTACGAGGATCTCTTTCGAAGAAACTAGATGGTGTCCGGGAACGCCTGATTCGCCTACTGGCCCACGTTGAAGCCGCCATCGACTTTGCCGAGGAAGATATTTCCTTCATAGCTCGAGAGGAGTTGCTGGAAGCGCTGACCGCGCTCGTGTGCGAGCTTTCTCGCCTTGCCGACACCTACCGCGAAGGCCGCATCTTCAGGGAGGGTCAGACGGCTGTCATCGTTGGTCGACCCAATGTCGGAAAATCGAGCTTGCTGAACGCCTTGCTTCGAACCGATCGAGCGATCGTCACGCCGGTTCCAGGCACTACGCGCGACGTATTGGAAGAAACCTTGAATATCCGTGGCATTCCCATCCGCCTGCTGGACACCGCTGGTCTCCATGAAACTACGGATGTCGTGGAACAAGAAGGCATCCGACGGAGTCGAACGGCAATAGAGCACGCCGATTTGCTGCTGGTACTACTCGATGGATCTGCTCCACTGCCTTGCGATCAAGAACAGATAGCCTCACGCCATCAAGCCCAGAAGCTTCTGCTGGTCATCAACAAAACTGATCTCCCCACTCGTCTGTCCTTCGAGGCCTTGTCTGATTTGTCCCAGCGAATGGCAGCTGAGTCGATCGTGCAAATCTCAGCGAAGACTGGCGACGGCCTGGACAGGCTACGCGATGCGATCAGAAACACGCTGATCGGAACTGATTTCGAACCTGGCGACACCGCAGTTCTGACGATGCTTCGCCATCGTACCGCCATATTAAAAGTTATTGAGGCATTGAATAAAGCCCGTGAATCGGTCGGATCACAGCTCTCAGGTGAATTTGTCGCACTGGATCTGCGTGGTGCCCTCGATGCCTTGGGAGAACTTACGGGGGCAACGACTACGGATGATATTCTCGAACGCGTGTTCAGTGAATTTTGCATAGGAAAATGATCATCCGTGGATTGTCGAGAGAATTCTCCTGTTTCTAGCGGCCTTTGCCTTTTTGTTATGAAGCCATACGACGTCATTATTGTTGGAGGCGGACATGCGGGATGCGAGGCGGCCCTGGCGGCTGCTCGCATGGGCGCACGTGCCATGTTGCTCACCATGGATGAAGACAAGATTGCCCAAATGTCTTGCAATCCGGCCGTCGGCGGTATCGCCAAAGGCCATCTGGTCAAGGAAATCGACGCTCTCGGTGGCGAAATGGGGCGCAACACGGACCGCGCCGGAATCCAATTCAAGATGATCAATACGAGCAAGGGTCCCGCAGTGCGGGCGCTGCGAGTGCAGTGCGATAAAAAGCTCTATCGAGAATGTATGCAGGAAACCCTTCGGGCTCAACCAGGATTAGACATCGCGCGTGGAACGGTGGATCGTATCTTGACGCAGAACGGGGCCGTCACCGGTTTATTGACGGCCGATGGCAACGAGATCACCGCGCGAGCCGTTATCTTAACGTCAGGCACGTTTCTGAAGGGCCTAATTCACATCGGACTAAATCATTTCCCGGCCGGTCGTGCAGGAGAAGCCTCGGCTGAACATCTTTCGGATTGCATGCGAGACTTTGGATTTGAAGTTGGACGCCTGAAGACCGGCACTCCACCGCGCTTGGATAGAGCGACGATCAATTTTGAGGTGATGACACCTCAGCCGGGTGACAATCCACCCGTGCCTTTTTCCTATCGGACTGAACGCATTGAAACGCCTCAGATGCTTTGTCATCTGACGTATACGAATCAACAGACGCATTCTATTATTCGACAGAACTTAGATCGCTCTCCCATGTACAGTGGCGTGATCGAGTCGACCGGTCCAAGATATTGCCCATCAATCGAAGATAAAGTCGTGCGCTTTGCCGACAAAGACCGCCATCAAATCTTCATCGAGCCGGAAGGGTTCGATACAGTTGAGTATTACCCCAATGGCATTTCAACCAGCTTGCCCGTCGACGTGCAGCACGCAATTATTCGTACTATAGGCGGTCTGGAACAGGCGACCATACTCAAGCCAGGCTATGCCATTGAATACGATTATTTTCCCCCGCGCCAACTCCATCCAACATTGGAATCTAAGCTGGTTGCTGGGTTGTACCATGCGGGCCAAATCAACGGCACCTCGGGCTACGAGGAAGCCGCTGCCCAGGGAATTATGGCCGGGATTAATGCCGTCCTGAAACTTCGAGATCACCCGCCTCTTATTCTCGATCGATCACAAGCTTATATCGGTGTATTAATCGACGATTTAATCACAAAGGATGCCCGAGAACCATATCGTATGTTTACGTCGAGAGCTGAGTACCGATTGCTACTTCGACACGATAATGCGGATTTCAGGCTCATGGGTCTCGGCCATGGCATAGGACTAGTTTCAGAATCGAACTATGATAAGTTCAGACGGAAACGTGACAAAGTCGAGCAGGAAATTGGAAGGCTCGGTCAAACTAGACCATCTTGGACGTCAGAGTTACGAAGCAGGGCTGAGCAGATGAAGTTGGGGACCATCTCACCTGAACTCACGTATGCTCAGCTTTTGAAAAGGCAGGAATTCTCGTATCAGAAACTTTTGCAATTAATGGGGCAAGAGCCTCAAGAAAAAGAAGTTGAGGAAGCCATAGAGATCGCCATCAAATACGAAGGATATATTGGGCGACAAGTACAGCAAATTTCAAAATTCAAAAAACTAGAGGATCGCCTCATTCCTCAGACTTTCCAATATGCTTCGATGACGGGTTTCTCTCGCGAAGTGTTGGAAAAATTACAGCGAGTACGTCCGGCTTCAATAGGACAGGCATCTCGGATATCAGGCGTAACGCCTGCCGCCATTTCTCTCTTGCTGGTTGCCTTGGAACGGGACCGACAGAACTCACGAACAATAAATGTTCCTTAACATAAATCCTGGCCAAAGCAGGACACCATAATGCGACGAATAATCTAAGCATATTAAACTACATCATTTCCATACCTCATATTGACACCAAAATCTCGCGACATTTTTATCCTCCTCGTTTTACTTGTACACAGGGCGTGAATTACAGACCAATGGCCAGTTTATGACCATCCAAAAAACTATTGGCCAAATTATCGTTCCATTTAGTGGACACGATGTGTGACTAACCCAGTTCGCTCCTCAAATTCCACAGGGCTGAGTCAAAGATCTCGGTCTTCGCTTCCTGCCGGGTCTGAAACCGACGCAAGTAGACCAGTTCGCTTTTCAGTGTGGCAAAGAAACTCTCCGCCACCGCATTGTCCCAATAGTTGCCCGGTCGGCTCATGGAACACGCCATACCCTGGGCCGCGAGCCGCTGCTGATACATCGCGGCGGCATACTGACTGCCTCGGTCTAGAAGGCCGCTCTTTACCCATGACGATCGCATTCACGAGGTCATCCGTGTACAGCTTCTACCAAATGATACGCGGGTCGAACGCCTCTGACGCAAACATCGTAAGCACGACTAGCGCACCGAATGCGATCGCGGTGGCCAGCCCTGATCGTCGCCAAGGACGAAACTTGGACGAGCGGCCGTGGTCATTGGCCACGCTTATGTTCCTGGTAGCAGCCGCCGGAATCGTCCTCTCCGCCGCCTCGGGTGTTTTCGATACGTCCAGAACCGTCAATATACCTTCAGGCCTTCCGTGGCAAATTGAGCGCACACGCGTTGAACCAGCTCATGAGAGGGGGGGCCTGTATTTTCCAGAGTGTAATTAAGACCCAGTTCTTTCCATTTGAATCGGCCCAACTGATGAAAAGGCAGTACATCCACGCGCTCAATATTTCCCAGCCCGGCCGCGAACTTAGCAACTTGCGAAATGTCCTGCGGGTCGTCGGTTAATGTCGGCACCAGAACAAAACGGAGCCAACATGGCCGTTTGCGGGCAGCCAGCCGGCGCGCGAAATCGATGGTCGGACCGACATCCTTTCCGGTGAGGTGTCGGTGGCGCTGGGCGTCCCAGGTTTTGATATCGAGCAGCACGAGATTGATCTTCTCCAACTCGCCGTCGCTGAGGCGTTCGCCGAGAAAACCGTTGGTGTCCAACGCAGTGTGGATCCCCATTCCCTGCGCAGCGGTGAATAACTTGACGACAAAGCGGTCCTGCATCAGTGGCTCGCCACCACTGATGGTGAGCCCGCCGGACATCACCTTCAGTCCGTGACGATATTTGCGAAGCTCCTCGATCGCGCGTGCCAATGGAACAGGCATGCCATTACTTAGGCTCCATGTGTCAGGGTTATGGCAGTACAGGCACCGGAACTGGCATCCCGCCAGCCATGCCACGACCCGCATTCCCGGTCCATCGACGGCCGATCCCGTGGTAAATGAGTGAATGAACCCAATATCTCCACTCTCGAGCGCTTGTTTGATGGCCGACTCGGATACTTTGCTGCCTTTGTTCACCCGAAGTTCGAACGGGCTTTTTGCCTCGAGCGACCCAGACTCATTTATCTCTTCCGGAGGCATAGACTGTCTCCTATCTCAAAGACGGCTCTTAAACCAAAGCCTCCGTTCTCATTTTCGCCTGCAAAAGTTAATGAGCACGCCCATCATGACCCGTGGAAAGTGCGGTTAATGACATCCAGTTGTTGCTCTCGGGACAAGCGCACAAAGTTTACGGCATAGCCCGAGACCCGGATCGTCAGACTTGGATACTTCTCGGGATGGTCCATGGCGTCAAGCAGGGTTTCACGGTTCAACACATTGACGTTCATGTGATAACCTGTCGAACCGAAAAACGCGTCAAGTATGCCTCGCAGATTCTTGATCCGATCCTCCTCCACTCTTCCCAGGCCCTGCGGCACCAACGATGTCGTGAGTGAAATGCCGTCGGCGGCATCGCGGTAGGGAATCTTGGCGACCGATGCGGCCGACGCATGAACGCCATGCTTATCCCGTCCATGCATTGGATTTGCGCCTGGAGCGAACGGCTGCCCCTGTCGCCTTCCATCCGGTGTGTTTCCGGTGTTCTTGCCATAGACGACATTTGACGTGATCGTCAGGATCGATTGCGTGTGCAGTGCGTATCGATAGGTCGGATATTTCCTCAGCTTCTTCATGAACGTGCTCACGAGCCAAGTCGCGAGCTGGTCGACGCGGTTGTCGTTGTTCCCAAACTGAGGAAACTCGCCTTCGGTTTGATAGTCGGTAATGAGGCCTGTCTGATCGCGGACCACGCGGACCTTGGCATACCGGATAGCGGAGAGGCTGTCGGCAACCACGGACATACCCGCCATGCCAAACGCCATGGTTCGCGCCGGCGCATAATCGTGAAGCGCCATTTCAATTCGCTCATACGCATATTTGTCGTGCATGTAGTGGATGATATTCATGGCGTTGACGTAGACACCGGCGAGCCAGTCCATCGTCGCTTCGAAGCGATCTATCATGTCCTCGATATCGAGGTACTCTCCCTTGACGGGCTCGGTCGCCGGACCCACCTGCTTGCCGGTGAGTTCATCTCGACCGCCATTGATCGAGTACAAAAGGCACTTTGCCATATTGGCTCGAGCCCCGAAAAACTGCATTTGCTTGCCGACCAGCATCGGAGAGACGCAGCACGCGATGGCCCCATCATCCCCCCAGGTACTTCGCATGATCTCGTCGTTTTCGAATTGAATCGAACTGGTATCAATTGCCACTTTTGCCGCGAAATTGCGAAACCCATCGGGCAATCGCGGAGAGTACCATATCGTCAGATTTGGTTCCGGCGCCGGACCGAGATTGTAGAGCGTCTGTAGATACCGAAAGCTCGTCTTGGTGACGAGCGGCCGACCATCATCTCCCATGCCGGCAATCGATTCGGTGACCCACGTTGGATCACCCGCGAACAGTTCATCGTATTCCGGCGTGCGCAAAAAACGAACGATGCGGAGCTTGATGACGAAGTCATCGATTATTTCCTGCGCCTGTTGTTCTGTGATCGCGCCCGCCTCGAGGTCGCGCTCGAAATAGATGTCCAGGAAAGTCGAGGTCCGTCCCAAGGACATCGCCGCGCCGTTTTGCTCTTTCACCGCTGCCAAGTACGCGAAGTAGAGCCACTGCACCGCCTCGCGCGACGTGCGAGCCGGAACGGAAATATCGAATCCGTAAGCGGCTGCCATTTTCTGCAATTCCTCGAACGCACGAATCTGTTCACTCAATTCTTCACGGTCGCGAATGATCTCATCGGTCGACATCATGCCATCAAGGCTGCGTTTCTCTTCCTGTTTTCGTTCGATCAGGCGCGAAACTCCATACAGTGGGACTCGGCGATAGTCGCCGATGATTCGACCCCGACCGTAGGCGTCGGGAAGTCCGGTGAGAATATGTGAACTGCGGCATTTCTTGACGTCCGCCGTGTAGGCATCGAACACGGCCTCGTTATGAGTCTTTCGATATTTGGTAAAAGTCTCGACCAGATGTGGCTCTGGTTCGTATCCGTACGTCTTGAGCGCATTGACAACCATGCGGAAGCCGCCATTAGGCATGATTGCCCGCTTAAGGGGCGCCTCGGTTTGCAGACCGACGATTACTTCATTATCACGATCGATGTACCCTGGACCGTGTGCGGTGATGGAGCTGGGAATCTGGGATACATCCAGGACCCCCTTTTTGCGTTCTTCTACAAAGAGGTCACTGAGGATTTTCCAGATCTTCTTGGTACGGTCGGTTGCTGGGGCAAGAAAGGAGTGATCCCCTTCATACGGTTTGTAATTCTGCTGGATAAAGTTGCGAACGTTGATTTCCTTTTGCCAGAGCCCTAGATTGAACCCATCCCAGCCTGGGGCTGGCTTGGCGCGCTTGGGTTCAGGTTTCGCTGGAGCTGCGGTAGTCATGGTCCTTCTCCTTGTGTTAGTGCAATTGAAGCAGAGTTGCCGTATGCCGGTGGATCATTAATTCCTCATTGGTCGGGATGACCCAGACGGACACCTTGCTTTGCGGTGTGGAGATCCGCGGACCTTTTCCGGCATTTAGCTGCGTATCGAGTGCGACACCCAACCATGCGGACGCTTCGCAGATTCGCTGGCGAATCTCCGGCGAGTTCTCTCCAATGCCGGCGGTGAACACGAGTGCATCCACCCCACGCAGAACGGCAGCGAGCGCGCCAATTTCTTTCGCGGCGCGATAGACAAAGTAGTCCACCGCAAGTCGCGCCTCCGGCTCGGCTCGTCCCAGCAGGTCGCGCATGTCGCTGCTTATCCCTGAGATCCCCAGGAGACCGGACCTTTTGTATAGCAACGTCTCCACTTCTTTTACTGAGAGTTTCAGGCCCTGAAAGAGATGCAGCACGACGCCCGGATCAAGCGTGCCGGGCCTCGTACCCATACATAGACCATCCAACGGGGTGAAGCCGAGCGTGCAATCGACGCTTTTTCCGACTCGCAGCGCGCATAAGCTCGCGCCGCTTCCGAGATGTGCGACGATGACGCGCCCGTAAGCAATCTCAGGCGCGACCTCCGGCAGAACTGAAGCGATATATTCGTAAGACAATCCATGAAAGCCATATCTCTGAAGGCCCGACCGACGAAGGTCATGCGGCAGGGGGATCAGTTCGGCGACGGCGGGTTGTCCGCGATGAAAGCTGGTATCGAAGCAGGCAACTTGCGGCACATCGGGCAACCGCTCGGAGACCGCTTCAATGGCTGCCAGATTGTGAGGCTGATGAAGGGGGGCCAGTGGAACCAATTCGCGTAACGCTGCGAGGACTTCTGGATTCACGACTGTTGGTCCGGTGAAACGCGCTCCACCGTGAACGACGCGATGACCGACACCCACCACCCGCGAGCCACCATACTTCGATCTCAGCCAGACCGCGAGTGCATTTATGGCCTCACGACCGTCGCGACCGGCAACCTCCTGGTTTGCGAGCGATTCTCCGTTGGCGTCTTTTACAGAAAGACGAGGTGAGGTGCCGATCCCTTCAATTTGGCCCCGCGCTTCCACACGCCACGCTTGGCCCACCGGTCGCTGAAACACGCAGAACTTCAGACTTGACGAGCCGGCATTGAGTACGAGCGCATAGTCGTCCATGGCAACGCCTACGGCTTCTTCCGCCGTGCATGAGCCACCAACACTGCCACAGCACAACTGGCGATCCTGGAACGCACGCTGTCGGCCCGGCTGGTTAGAATGATGGGCACCCGCGCACCCAGGACCATGCCTGCGCTGTCGGCGTTGGCGAGAAAGCTCAATTGCTTGGCGAGCATGTTACCGGCTTCCAAATCAGGGGCGAACAGGATGTCGGGATCGCCAACAACAGGGGATTGAATACCTTTTGTCTCGGCTGCTTCTTTGCTGATGGCGTTGTCAAATGCCAGTGGTCCATCCAGGATGCCATTTTTGATCTGCCCGCGATCAGCCATCTTGCAGAGCGCCGCCGCATCGATCGTGGCCGGCATTTTTGACGTAACAATTTCAACCGCGGCGAGAATGGCCACCTTGGGTCTTTCCACGCCAAGCGAGATCGCAAGATCGATTGCGTTCTGACAAATATCAACCTTGTCTTCCAAGGTAGGAGCGATATTGATGGCGCCGTCCGTAATCACCAGAGGCTTGTGATAGGTCGGGACATCCATGAGGAACACGTGGCTGATGCGGCGCGCCGTCCGCAATCCACCGTCCCTCGACACGACCGCGCCCATTAACTCATCCGTGTGCAGGCTTCCCTTCATCAGGATCTCTGCTCGACCTTCTCGAATGAGCGCGACAGCCTTCTCTGCTGCCGCATGGCTGTGCGGTACATCGATGATCTCCAGTTTCTTGAGATCGATGCCAGCCGACGCTGCCGTCTTCGCGATGCTGGCGGCTGGTCCAACCAACAACGGTATGATCAATCCTCGCTGGTATGCTTCGACCGCTCCGGACAACGCGGTCGCTTCACATGGATGCGCCACGGCAGTAGGAATTGGGTCAAGACGTTCGCACCGCCCAAGGAGTCGTTCGTATTTTCCGGTTCCGGTGGCGTAGGTCATAGCTTATCCTCCTTGCCTGGCTACCGTCGGTGTGGTGTGCGCTGCCGGGCCCGTCTCTTTCAATAACAAGGTCAGCACGGCCGCGATGGCCACCCCATAGAGAAGCGAGACAAAGGTAGACTGGTAATGCTCCAGCTTCAATTGGGAAGCTCCGCCTGACACGGTTTGCAGCATCCAACTAAACACCGGTCCGAGTAAGGCGCTGAACGTGAAATTCAGGAAGTTGATCACACCCGTCGCCGTGCCACCAAACTGCGGCAGGTTGGCCTCCTTGATCACAGTGTAGGGCAACATGGCTGCACCGGATGCGATACCGGCGACGAGGGCTACTGAATAAGGGGGGAAAACCTCCGCCTTTCCGTAGAGGATCCAGCCCAGACAGGCAAGCAGCACAAGGGCGGCGCTGATGATCACCGGTTTGCGCCGTCCGATCCGATCGGAAATAAGTCCAAGCAGGGGGCAACCAATGATCCAACCGAATGGAACCGCAGCCGAGCGCATGACAGCCGAGCCATACTCCAGACCATGGGCCTCCTGGAGATAACGGACGCCCCAAATCATGTCGAAGATCGTTGTCGGAATGAACAGCAACCCGGAGATCAGGCCACACAAAATAGACTGCGGATTCTTGAACACAGTTTTGAAACCTCTGGCCGTGCTCTTCAATCCACTATCGGACGGTTTGGTTGGTTCGTCTTTCGGAAGGAGGATGAACAAAATTGCGCCAATCAACAAGCCGCTGACTCCCATTGCCGTCCAAAAGACATGCCAGGCTACCCCATGGCCGATCAGAGGCCCAACGAGGAACTGTCCTGCCGATCCGCCCGCCATTCCAAACATTTGAGTGACGCCTACTAAAGTGGCGGCGCGCGACGGCGCAAAGTTTGTGGTTGCGATATAGATCGCGCCTATCAGCGCAAACACTCCGCCGGCGCCCTGCATTAACCTCCCGACACTCGCGATATTGGGGTTCCCCGTCGCAAACAGCAACGCCCCAATACCGACGACAGCCGCCGCTCCCGGCAGCAATCGCCGCGGCCCAAGTCGATCCATCGCCGCTCCAGCGACCAAACTGAAGGGCGAGTATCCGTAATAGAACAGGCCGACGATAGAAGCGACAGCGAGCGAGCTGATTCCAAACGCGCTGCTCAGCTCGGGCATCATCACCGCAGGAGCCGAGCGAAGAGCGTACTGGTAGAAATAGTAAATCGCCGCTAACATCCAGGCAATGGCAGCGATTCTGACGCTCTTGTGTAATTCTCTCTTGCCTGTCACTTCGATGGGGGCTGCCGTTTCCATCAATTCTCCGTCCGTTGCACGGCTCGATCAGCAGAGCGTCACAGAGAGAGCCAGTCCGGCCTCGCTGGTTTCCTTGTACTTACCGTTCATCTCCATAGCGGTCTGAGCCATCGCGGTAACCGTTGCGTCGAGATCGACCCGATGCCTGGATTCGATCTCATTGCTGGCGATAGCCCAAGCGGTCCAGGCCTTGACGGCGCCGAAGGCGCATCGCTCAATGCATGGGACCTGAACGAATCCCGCAACCGGGTCGCAGGTCATTCCCAGATGATGTTCCAGCGCCGACTCAGCCGCGTTCTCGACGACCCGGGCACTCGCGTCGTATACCGTCGCCATCAATGCCGCGCCCATGGCCGACGCCACTCCGATCTCCGCCTGACAGCCGCCCTCGGCGGCAGAGAGCGTTGCATTGTGCTTGCACAGGTAACCAATCGCCGCTGCCGCAAGCATGCCTTGGCGGATCTTATCTGCCGGAACCTTGCGCGCTTGGGTCAGCCCGTAGACAAGGGCTGGCAGGACTCCGGCGGACCCTCCCGTCGGCGCGGTGACGACCAGGTGGCCGCGGCCGTTTTCCTCGGATGCCGCCAGCGCGAACGCCGACAGTACCCCAATGCCGCGATCAGACTGATACTCCTCACCCATGGCGCGTCTGTACACGGTTGCCGCTTTGCTATGCAGCTTAATCGGACCAGGTAACACATCGTCTTCCGGTGCATTCAGTCCTGACTTGACGATGGCCACCATCGCGTTCGTGATTTTGTCAACAAAGGCGTAGACCTCCGCCTCGCTCTTCCCGGGGATCGCCATCTCGTTGGCCAGGATGACTTGCGCAATCGTCAACTTGTTTGTCTCTGCGTGCTGCCGCAACTCTTTCATCGTTGAGAACGGATACTTCGGAGAGTTTCTTTTCGGAGGCGTGTATCCTTTCCACTCGATAAATCCACCGCCCACAGAGTAGTACTCCTGCTCCAACAACACATCGTTACCAGCCATGAGCCTGCAGGTCATGGTGTTCGGGTGGGGGAAGTCGCCTTTGGGGGCGTCGTAGACAACGTCCTGGAGGGTCACATTCACGGTCCTGGCGCCGAGCTTTACCGGAAACGACTGATCAGGCTTGTCGCGCAGGCTGTCGAGAAACGCGGGATCAACGGTTGCCGGCTCCTTCCCAACCAGTCCCGCGAGCGCGGCGCGCTCCGTACCATGCCCTTTTCCCGTAGAACTGAGGCTGCCAAACAAGTGAACCTTGAGTGCTGTTGCCTTGGTAAGTTGGTCCGCCGGCAGTTTGGTGCAGCGCTGGTAGAAATCGTGGGTAATGCGCATCGGGCCGATCGTGTGAGAGCTCGAGGGACCAGGCCCGACTTTATAGAATTCGTCGAGTGTCGTCATCACCGGCCCCTTCTTCCCCTTCACGACGTTCAGATCGGGTGAAAGCTGCGGCGGCTCTGCAGTAGATCGCTCTGTTCTTTCCTCAGCGCTGACAGAGCGACCCAGGATCACCGCAGTTGCGCCGATCACAGCGCTCCGCATCAAGAACGTGCGACGATCCACACCAGGCGGGACCTCTTGCGAAGTCAACTGGTCCACGCGGCCAAGCGGATCCTCCCGGTCAGCCTTATATATTTGTTCTTCCGAACTGAGACTAACTGCGGGTGCCTTTTGTTTGTTGCTCACGTCTTCCCCTTTCGTAAAATTCGTCGAACACGTTATGAGTGAGATTTTGCTTTATTGGATTCGTCGCAACTGCTCGCACTCTGACTGGCTAGTGTACGGAACACATGGCAGCCTGGCAGCCGTTATTAGGAGTGGAGTACAGGCGCGACGCCTGAGTTCGATGAGATCCATGCAGATGGTCATCCCGACGGCGCCATAGAGGTGCCGCTCCCTCCAAGGCGTTCCTATCACAGCGATAAGCTGGATAGAGCAAGGGCATCTTACGCGTAGCCGAAAATGGCGTGAACTGGCAAAATTAACAGTTGGGTGGTCCGACGATATTCCCTTTGGCTTCCCAGTAGTAGGACGTCATTTTAAAGCTCTTGGCCATCTACCGCTCCATTTAAAAAAAGGAGTGGACACGCCTTGCGATCGCTTCAAGGCAAGCT
>Ga0111538_10000335_pt1 | contig 60588 bp, 49 predicted proteins | sample SoiMethybrSBSTD1_FD_79669 | JGI IMG/M metagenome (GOLD analysis project Ga0111538, IMG submission 79669) | Bulk soil microbial communities from a Populus tree surrounding site in Tennessee, USA - Soil MetaG P. TD hybrid SBSTD1 (version 2)... | ecosystem: Environmental > Terrestrial > Soil >... | reverse complement strand
CACTGAATACCCGCCTCCACCAGGACGTGTCCGCGGTCCGAGTCGAGATCGACTACACGGCACATGCGGGTCATATCCAGAAGCACCGTTCCCGTGCCGAACTGTTGTCCTCCCATCGCATGTCGGCCGCCCGCGATGCTCACCTGCTGACCGATGGCTGCCGAACTGCGAATGACCTGCTGAAGTTCCGACACCGTTTCGACTTGGACGACTCGACTCACGTCCGTTGCGTTCAGCTGAGAATGGACGTCGTTGACCACAGCGGCTGATCCCATCGTCAGAAAGCGACGCCGTGGCGAACAAGTCAATGCTGTGCGGCTCATGGATCGGAGCGTACGGCCGCGGTGGGTGAGAAGTCGTGAAGAGGGACTGAAGAACGCTGAATTTACCGGGCGTTGTGCGCCAGGATCGCGAGAATCTCGCGAAAATCTGAGCGGTCACGCAGAGGCGCGAACAACGGCTCGATGGGGGCCGTCCAGCCACTGAATGGGAGTTCGGGTTTTTCAACCAGCCGCTTCAGTGCAAGGATCGCTTCGTCGCTTCTCCCTTGGACGACGTGCAGAAACGCTTCGGCCATCGTCGCTTCCCGGGTCCGGCCGCCACGTCGCAATGCCTCGATCGCCTGAGCGGCGTGATCGAACGCGACTCGCGCGCCGTCGTCGTCACCTCGCGCTGTGAGTGCGGCGGCAAGGCCGACAAGTGACCGGGCGTGTTCCGGAAACAACTCGAGCGCTCGTTTGAACATCGCCACCGCCTCGCTCGCGTTCTCCGATGCGAGCGCGGCGAATCCGGCGCCGTCGTACGCGTTCATGTTGAATTCTGCCGCGTAAAGCTGATTGGCACCGACTGCGAGTTCGCGATCGAATTCCTCGCGCGCCTCGCGCTGATCTCCGCGCGCCAATCGAACGAGCCCCAGCAGCCAGTGCAGCCCTTTTGCGGGATATCGCTGTTTGAGGTTGGACTGTCGATCCTGAACGATCGTGCCCTCTCGAAGAACCGACTCGGCGCGCTCCAGCTCGCCGCGGGCGATGTGCACCATGGCCACTTCGAAATGCGCAAACGGGAAGTCGGGATAGAGTTCCACCGCTTTGGCCAGCGACCGAAGTCGATCTTCTCCCCACTCCGCATGCGCGAGGCGAAACTGATTACCCCAGTAGCCTGGCTCGAGCGCCACGGCGCGCCGCGCCGCCGCCAGCGCCTCACTGAACCGGCCCGCACTGACGAGGAGGAACGCCAGCGTTGCATGCGCCTCGGCGAGGTTTCGCTCGAGTTCGATCGCGCGCCGGACATGATCGATCGCTCGCGCAAGGAGCGCGGCATCGGGTTGACTGCGTGCCCGGGACATCTCGTACTGCCAGAATCGCGCGTTCGCCAGGCCGACGTGTGCGAGTGCATACCTCGGATCCAGGACGATGGCGCGCTCGAAATCAGCAATTGCGCCGGAAACCAGCGAAGCATCGAGCGATTCGAGCCGCACGCGACCTTCGGTGAACGCTTGATACGCCTCGAGGCTGCTGGTCTCCCGATACGTCCGCCTTGCCGTCGACGGCTCCTGGAGATCAGTGCCGAGCGTCTCGCTGAATTGCTCGACGATGCGATCCTGCAGCTCGAAGACCTGCTCGAGCTTGCCATCGGCCTTGGCTTCGGCAAGCGCTTCACCGGAACTCGCGTGCACCACGCGTGCGGTGATGCGGAGTCGATCCGCGGATCGCTGGAAGCTCCCGACCACCGCGAGGTCCAGATGCAGGTCCTTGCGCAGGTTCGCGAGGTCCGTTCCCACACGCCGCACCGCCTCGACCACGCGAACGCGATCGATGATGCGATGAGTTCCCGCGGCGCGGAGATCGTTCGTGACAGTTTCAGCAATCCCCGAGGCCAGCCACGCAAACTCCTTGTCGGTGCTGACGTTTGAAAAGTCGAGGACGGCAATGGCCGGAGGAGCCGCTTCTGCCGCCGGCCCGGAGGCGGCGTGCGACGGCACCGGGTGCGGAACCGGCAAGGGCTCGACCGGGGCGATGAACCGGTAACCTCGCCGCGCGACGGTCTGAATATACGTGGGCTTGGACGGATCGTCGCCGAGCGCCTGGCGGAGTTCCGAGACGGCCTGCGTCAGCGCATTGTCGGTCACCGCCACATCGGGCCACAGCGCGGAGAACAGTTCGTCCTTGCCAACGAGCGCCGACTGCCGGGCGACGAGATAGAGCAGCAGATCGATTATTTTCGGCGAGAGCGGGATGACCTCAGTGCCGCGCAGCAGACGGTAAGAGCTGGCGTCGACGGTGAATGGGCCGAAGCGATACGACGCAACCATTGTCATTGGAGTCGCTGAAGGCGCCCTCAGCATAGCATTGCGCAAGGATGGCTGCGGGAGCCGGATCTTTTCGATCCGACTTGTCTTCCTTTTCGAACGTGATACTGGAGATGACATCTCCTTCGAGGATGTCTTCGGTATCGATCGGCTTCTGCACGAATCCAAACACCGTGTATTCGAAGTCCAGCCGTGGGTTGTCGACCAGGTTAATGAAGAACTGGGCATCGCCAGTGTCGCGGCCACGGGTCGAGATTCCGACCGATCCTGCGGTGTGCGAGAGGGCGCTGATTTCGTCGCGCATGTACAACGTGTCGCCCGCGTACTCATTTGCCCCGGGGCTGCCGCCTTGGATGACGAAGTTAGGAACCACGCGATGAAAACTCAGCCCGTTGTAATAGCCGTCCTGCGCCAGCCGCACGAACCGGGCGACCGTCAGGGGTGCTTCCGTCGGGCGAAGATCGATGAAGAAGACTTTTCCGCTCTTCATCTTGACGCGTGCCGGTTCGGTTGACGATCCAACACTCGCCGGCAGGGCCGGTCGCGCCAGCAGTTGTGGATCGATCTCTTGTGGCCGGCCAGTCCACTGCTGAATGATCGCGCCGGCAAGCTGGGCGACGGCGATATCGAAATCACGAAGCAGCGGGACAATGGCGCCCGCCTGGTCAGGACTTCCCAGTTCCTGTAGCCGTTCGAGCAACGCGAGGCGAGTGTCGCGAGAGGTCTCCTTCCTTTCAGCGGTGACGCGACGGAGAGCCTCGATCAATGCGGTTGCGATCGGGGAAGTCGGCGTCGCGCCTTTCAGTTCGATTGCCGCGGTGCGAAGGAGCTGATAGTCGTCGCGCTTGAGCGCGGCAACAAAGTAAGGCTCGGCTTCGTCTCCTTTCAACCGTCTCAGCGGCGCAAGAGTAGCCTCCCGGACGTTGTCCTCCTGATCGTAAGCGAGTCTCTCGAGCGAGGTGACTTCGTTCGCGATCGTCGCCGCTCGAGCCGCGTACATTCGAACCTGCCACGTCTCGTGTTGCACATGCCCGCCGAGCAGCGCGATGAACGCGCGCCCGGGCGCCCGCTTCGCCAGCGCAACCAACGCGTGCGACGCCCGATGCCAGTCATTGGTCCCGGGAGCTTTGGCTTCACTGGTCAGCCTGTCGGTAACATTCAAATCGTCCTTGCAGGCATCTCCGAGCGCATCGATGGCTGCGAGCACGACGGGCACCGCCGGATCCTTCAGCACGTCCAGCAACCGCTGGCAACCGGTGACACGGCTCTCCTGCCGCGCCCAGGCGCGGACCGCTTCGATTCGCACGCTGATCGATACGTCGCGAAGCGCCTGTGTGAGGAGTTCCATCCGCTCGGCTGGCTGGACCGGAGCGCCAGCCCCGCCAAGGACGCTCGCCGCGAGACGTCTCATCGGCGGCGAGTCGACGCGGGCGGCCACACGGACCGTTTCTTCGTCGACGCCATGAGCCGCAACCAGTGCCGACAACGCCTGGACTCTCGCGGCGCCCCCATAGTCGTGCCGCCGGTTCTGGGCGATGTTTCTCAGCTGCTCGATCGAGTCGGACGTCAACGTGGCAAGACGGTTCTGCGTTCGCGCGAGAATCTCCATTCCGCGGAGGATGTTCACAACTGCAGGACGCAAAAGTGGATCGGTATCGGCGGCACGCAGCATCCGGAGCAGGTAGGATTCGGCGCCCTTGACCTGATCGGCACGTTCGTACGGCAGTCGCCCGATGGCCAACGACACCGGGCCAACAGGACCGGGCATCTTGCGCGGGTCCGGTGGAATCGCGCCGGCTCCCACCAGCGCTTCGAGCGCGCGTTCAACGAGCTGGCCCTCGCTGTCGGCAGGCAGAGCAGGGCCGCGGAACGCCTGAGCCACGGCCTGCGCGGTTTCATCAGTCGGCCCGAGGGTCAGATATGGCAGGAGTTCCGGGATGAGTTCACGGCGTTCGAGTCTGCCAATGGCGCGGATCGCCCTGCTCGCGGTAACGATGTCCTTCGCTCGCGCGAGCTCCACGAGCAGGCGAAGATCGTCCGTCTGCTTGGCGCGCAGGGTGTCGATTCCAGGAGTGTGGAGATCGTCTGGCAGGAAGAGGCGGGAATCTTCCGCAGACAGAATCGCCATCTGCGCCGCGGCACGATCCGAAGGTGATCCCAGGTTCTGCCGCGTCGTCGTCCCGGTCTGCGCCGCACCGACAAGCTGAAGGCACGCGATAACGGCCGCAGCCAGAACCGCGCGCTTCATTGCCGCCTGCCTGAGTACTCCAGCATCTGTGTCGTGAGATCGAGCGGATACGAAATCGCGACGTCGGTGATCGTGCCATCAGCCGCCACGACCGGCTCGAGTCGGGGCTGCACGAATCCCGTGTAGGACGGCATGTTCAGGTGCTCCACCCGTGCGACCACTTCATCGCGCAGCGCGGCGTCGAAGTGCACCCCGTAGGTTTCAAACAGCGCTTTGGCCGCGGCGTAATCGCCTTCCGCCTTGATGCGCTGCACTTCAGCGAGCAAGCGGCCGACCGCTTCCTGAAACGCCGTCGCGTCGACCATCGCGTAGTACGTCTTGCCGTCCCTTCGACGCACTTCAATCGCCGACGAATTCGCCAGCAGCCACTGCACGATCATCTGCCGATTGCGCATGTGGTCTTCTTCAATCTGCGTCCCTTCGCGAATCCGGCGCAGCTGCACCAGCGCATTTCGCGCGTAGCCCTCGTACTCGGCGTGCACGATCTCGTTGTGATCGGCGGCGTTGATCAAGCCGAGCTCGACCATCTTCGGATCGGGAAGGAAGTACAACGCGACCAGGTCGGCGCGCGACTCCTCGAGAGCTGAATACTGCTCCTTCAAGAATGATTGCGGGCTCCCCTTGAGGTGCTCTGCGATTTTGCCGGAGGCGTGGCCGATTACCTCGTGCAGATCGGTCGTCAGCTCGCTGGCCACGCTGCTCCATCGTTCTGCGCGTTCCGCTTCTTCAGGTGACCACGCGAATTCCCTGCGGAACTCGGCCGACGTGGATTTGTCGTAGGCCTCGTTGACGTTGGTCAGCGACACAGACTTGCTGCCGTATTTTTCGCGAATGTCCTGATCGTTGGGCAGGTTGATGCCGACCGGCGTAATCGGACCAGAGTCGCCAGACTCGACCACCACGTCGATGGCGTTGGCCGTGATGCCACGCACGCCATCCTTGCGGTATTGAGGCGCCCACGGCATCCGATCCTCGAACCACTGTGCCGATGCCGCGAGCCGGCGAATGCCCTCGGTCTTCTCGCGATTGACATAAAAAACGAGCGCCTCCCAGGCCCCCTTCATGCCGCGAGGATCCATATAGACTTCAACGAAACCGTTGATCGTGTCGACGGGCGATGACTTGTCCTGCACCCAGGCGATGTCGTAGGCGATGCGATCGACGTCCAAACCCGTCTCGTAGAAGCGAATCAACGCCCCGAGTGCCGTCGCCATCGTCGGTGTCGCGTACGGAATGGCGGCCTCGAGGTGGCCGACAATCGCGCGGATTTCCTTGTCGTACTTTCCGCCGATCCGATAGACCTCCTCGACGATGCGGCCGTCGGTTTTCACGATGCGCGAGTTGAGCTGGTGCTTCTCCTGGAAGCTGTCGAGGTCTTTCATCGACACACCAACGTAAAGATTGTTGGCGCTCGACGCGAGGATGTCTTTGCCCGGCCCGGGGGTTTTGTTGGTGACAATGGTGTCGACGCCGGGCTCAAAGAAGAGCGGCTGCATCCTGGTCAACAACGCGTCGAGCGTTTCGCCGCATCTCAATGGAAACGCGGCGCCGGAAACCGCTGCCGCACGGGCGGCATCGCGGAATGCCTCTGGTGCGCACTTCAGGACGAACTTCCGCGCCGTGAGGTTGTTGTGCGGCCCCGTATTCAGCCAGAACAGCTTCGTGTAGCGATGAATTTCGGCGAGCGTTGCCGGATCCACACGCTCGGCGTGCGTCAGAATCTGCTCCAGCACCTCACGCATCTCGAGGTTGTGTGCGTATCGCTGGTCGTAGTAAATGTCCCGCCCCGCCAACGCCGCCTGATAGAGATGCCAGATGAGAATCTTTTGATCGAGTGGCAGCGACGAAAAGCCGTCAGCGTACAACTGCGCCACAGCCGCGTCGTCAACTCGCTCGAGGAGATACTTGCGATCCGGCGGCGGTGCCTGTGGTGACGTGGCGGTTGCGATGGCAGCCGGCTTGCCGGAATCGGTCAACGGCGTGTTCTCGTCGTCCCCGTGGATCATCGTTTCCCTCTATTGATCATTGTAAGTCGTCCAGGACGACCGTCTCGCGATAGTCGGGTATCTTCGTCGCCCAACCGAGCCGATTGTGAATCGACGTCGTGAGCGCGTCCATCGCGACCGGCTCGCCATGGACGATAAATGTAATTCGCGGCGCCCGGGCGAATCCGCCAAGCCATCGGAGGACTTCATTCGAATCGGCATGTGCGGACATGGATTCGACGAGCGCGACCTCGGCGCGGACGGGAATCATCTCGCCATGAATCTTGACGACCTTTTCGCCGTCGACGAGTTGGCGCCCTCGTGTCCCCTCGGCCTGATAGCCAACAAACAAAACCGTATTTCGCGCGTCCGGCAGCGCCGCCTTGAGGTGGTGCAGTACCCGGCCGCCGGTTGCCATCCCGCTCGCAGAGATGATGATGGCCGGCATCTTTGATTGCGTCAGTTGTCTCGATTCAGCGGGGGAAGAAATCGTACGAAACCTCTCGGTGCAGAACACGCACAACTGACGCTCTTGACGTACGTGTCGTTGACGCTCGGCCACGGGATCCTGATGATCGGCGGAACCGTGGGGCGCTTTTTCGTCCTGTACCTCGGGCCGCAGCTCCGGATCGAGCTCGGTCAACCGCTGCTGATAGCGAGACAGCGCTTCTATCGCCATCGGGCTGTCGACGAACACGGGAAGCACGGGAATTCGCTTTGCGTCTTCCAGCCGCTTCAACCAGTAGATCAGCTCCTCGACGCGGCCGATGGCGAATGCCGGAATAATGACTCGTCCGCCGCGTCCGGCCGTCCGGCTGATCACATCGGCGAGCTGCGCTCCGTCGTCGTCCTGCTGGTGCACGCGATTGCCGTAGGTCGACTCGACAAGCAGATAATCTGCCTCTGACACCGCTGATGGATCGGGCAGCACTGGCCGGCCAAACCGTCCGAGATCGCCGCCGAAGAGAATCGTCAACCCTCCCGTGCGCACGCGCGCGTAGGCGGATCCGAGTAGATGTCCGGCATTGATGAATTCAGCTTCCACGCCGGAAGCCACCGGCATGGGTCTGTCGTAACCGACCGGCTGCAGTTGCGACACGGCGCGAAACGCGTCGGCTTCGGTGTAAAGCGGCAACGCCGGCGCATGTTTCGAAAAGCCATGACGGTTGGCGTTTGCCGCATCCTCCTCCTGGATGCGTCCTGCGTCCGGCAACACGATGCGACAGAGATCCAACGTCCCGGCGGTGCAGAAAACGCGGCCGCGAAATCCCTGGGACACGAGCCTGGGCAAATAGCCGCAGTGGTCCAGATGTGCGTGCGTCAGCACGATCGTGTCAATCTCGGTTGCGGGAATGGGGAACGGCAGCCAATTGCGTTCGCGAAGTTCCTTGAGTCCCTGAAAGAGCCCGGCATCAATCAGCACCTTTGAGGTGCCGGTATCGAGCAGGTATTTGGAGCCGGTCACCGTCCGGGCGGCGCCGAGGAATGTAATGGATGTCATGCGAACAGGCCGACCTGTCCTCCTGTGTGCCAGAAGAGCGCCGTAGTGCCCTCGCTGAATTCGCCGCCGCGCGCACGGGCAATCAGGGCGGCCATGGCTTTCGCCGTGTAGGTTGGATCGAGAATGATGGCTTCGTTCCGCGCCAGTATGTCGATCGCTTCGCGTGATGCCGCAGTTGGTTTGCCGTAACCTTCGCCGACAAATCGATCGTCGACAACGACGGACGCGGCTTGGAACCGGCCGTCGCCACACCCAAGCAGTTTTTCGAGCCCGGTCAGCAGATCCCGTACCGTCTTCGCCAGGGACGTGGATGGTTCGTCTGCGCTGATGCCGATCACTTGTGTAGGCCATCCCGCCAGTGTGCAGCCGGCGACAAGTCCGGCCTGCGTTCCCCCCGACGACGAGGAGTGGATGATGACGGTCGGGGGATCGATTTGACGACCGAGTTCATCGATTGCGGCGACAAACGCAACCGCACCCATCGGCGTGGATGCCCCGAGTGGGATGAGGTATGGAACGCCGCCGCGTGCGCGCGTGTCATCGGCCGCCCGCTCCATCTCGATTGCTCGATCCTCCCGGCGCACGACGTAGCGTATCTCCGCACCCAGTAGTTGATCGAGCAGCGCATTTCCAGTCGCCCGAACCGGCCTCACGCCGTTGACGACCAGGATGCACTTCATCCCGAGCTTCGCTGCGACGGCGGCAGTCACCCGCGCGTGATTGGACTGAACCGAGCCGGTGGTGATGAGCGTATCGGCGCCAGATGCTCTGGCGTGCGCGCCGACGAACCGCAGCTTTCGAACCTTGTTCCCGCCAAATGCAAACGCGATCGAGTCGTCGCGCTTCACCAGCAGCCGCGCTGGACATTCGAGCGCCTGCGGAAGACGGTGGAGCTCCTCGCATGGCGACGGTGCGTCGGCGAGAGGGAGGGACGGCGGCAGCGCGAGAGTCTCGAACACGCAGTTCAGTATAATTGTGGGTCCTCGAAGAATTGGTGAATTGGCACACCCTTCTCGAACAACTGCAGTCGGACGCGCGCGTGATCGCCGCAGAGCTTCGGCCCCCCCGGGCGGAACTGGAGGCGTCGGCGAGCCGCGACGCGTGGATTGATACGTACCACACCGTCCGCAGCCTGACCCGCAGCGGCACGTTCGTGTTTCTCACCGACAGCGCCGTCGGTTCTAAGGAAGAGGATAACCTGCGGCACCTGGTAATCAATCTTGGTGCTGACGTCCCGCGGTCCAGCGTCGTCCCGTTCCTGACCTGTAAGCATTCGATCGAGTACTGTCTCGCGTATGCCGATCGCGCACGCGATCATGGTTTCGAAGCGCTCGTCGTGCTCGGAGGAGACAAAGGCGTCGGGCCGGCGAGGTGCGTCGAGCACGCCTGGCAGTTGCGGGAGCAGATTCGCCGGCGAGTGCCGGATCTGACGCTTGGCGGGTGGGCCAATCCGCACGCCGATGCTGCGGCGCAGGTTGATCACCTCATGCAGCAGCACGCGCATGCCGAATTCTATTTGACGCAGATCGTTTCGCACCACAGCCGCCCTGCGGTCGATCGATTTCTCGCCGAAGTCACCCGTCGCGGCCTCACGCTGCCGGGCATGTTCGGGATCTTTTATTACAGATCGGCAAACGCTCGCACGCTCGCGGCACTCAAGGATTTCCTGCCAGTGCCGGCTGAGGATTTGACGCGGGAGTTCTCGTCTGGCGCTACGCCGGAAGAAATTTGCGCGCGGTCAATTCGCGCGCTGACCGAATCGGGAGCGCGCCACTTCTATATCAGCAATCTGCCACTCGGCCGGGCAGCTCTCACATTGAATCGGATTCTGTCGCTGGTGGGATGAGCTTTTGGCTCCGGGTGGCGCGGTCTGATGTCCGCGCCCTGCACCCGGCAAGTCTATACTTCACCCATGGCGCATTTCCTCGACGCCGTGCCGTTTTCCGGCATCATCCGGATACGGGACATGATGTATGCCGTCAAGGATCCCTTCCGGCTCGATCAGGGAGACGTCAGCTTTGACGCACCGGAGACGGTCAAGCGCGCGATGCACCGCGCCATCGACGAGAACCACAGCCACTATGTGCAGACGACCGGCATTCCTCGGCTCCTGAATCTGATCGTCGCCAAGCTGAGATCGATCAACCAGATTCCCGTTGGCGGACCCGACGAGGTCATGGTGACCAACGGCGGAATCCACGGCCTCTATATCCTGTGTCAATCGCTGCTGGAGCCTGGCGACGAAGTGATCGTTCCGGATCCTGAGTGGCCGCCGTGCATGGGGAACATCCGTGCTGCACGCGGCGTCCCGGTTCCGTGCCGCCTTCATGAGAGCCTCGGGTGGCGGTACGAGTTCGAGGAACTGGCGTCGACCATCACGCCGAAGACGAAAGCGATCTACATCAACTCGCCGCATAACCCCACAGGCGGCGTGCTAACTCGGGACGACGTGATCGCGATCGTCAATCTCTGTCAGGATCGGAATCTCTGGTTGATTTCGGATGAGGCGTACGAAGATGTGCTCTTCGACGGAGCGGAGCACGTCAGTCCAGGGTCGATTCCGGGAGCCTACGAGCGGACGATCTCGGTGTTTACTCTGAGCAAGTCATACGCGATGACGGGTTTGCGCCTTGGCTACATCGCACTCGCGGACGGTGCAATTCGCGAGCGGATGAAGAAAGCATTGTTCTACACGACCAGCAACGCGTCGTCGGTGGTTCAGTATGGCGGGATCGGTGCGTTCGAGGGATCGCAAGAGACGGTCGCGGAGTATTGCCTCGAGCTCGAGGCGCGCCGCGACCTGTTCTATGCAGGAATCAGGGAACACGCCGGCGGTATTTTCACAGGCGCGCCTCCGAAGGGGGCGTTCTATGCGTTTCTCAAGATCGATCCGGGGTGGCGTCCTGATCGAATGCCAGAATCAGGATCGATCTCATGGGCGATGGCCGAGTTCCTGATCGGGCGCGGCCGGATTGGCTGCGTACCCGGCATCGACTTCGGTCTCAATGGCGAAGGGTATATTCGGTTCTGTTTCGCGCGCGACCGCAGGGAGCTCGCCGGGGCGCTCGAGTCGATGCACGACGTGTTTGCGGGGATAGTAAACCCTGGCGCCGGCTGAGGGCTGACTCTGGCACTCAGGAATCCAGATCGCATCCATCCAACAGCTCTATCAACACATCGGGATTGGTGATGTGGCCAAGGATATATGTTCGTGGACCCGGCGACCGCTTGACCAATGTTGGCGTGAACGCGATGCTGTCGGCCTCACCCATCATCGGATTCCGGGCGAGATCGCAGATCGTCAGGATGACTTTGTCCGATCGATAGCGCGACAGCACACGCTTGATATTGCTGATCGCATTCGCCGATCGCGGCGAGTCGGCGCTCACGTACAAAATCAATTCGATCGGCGCCGGGCATCCGTCGTCGTCGCCGTCGTTGTTCCGTTTTTTTGCGCCGCCAGGCCGGCCACTCGCGTAGTTCTGCGGCCGCCTTGCTCCGCCGTCATCGAGCCGTTGACGGACGTGCGAGACCAAATGATCGAGGTCGAACGGTTTCTGGAACACGTCGAACCCGTCGACATCGGCCGGACTCGGGTGGGCCGTCACCACGAGCGCCGGGGTTGCGTCGAGAAGCCCTTCAGCCTGAGCCTGTTGCAGCAGCCATCCTCCGGAGCGATTCGGCAGTGCGTAATCGGTCAGCACGAAATCAAACGTCTCCTCACGGAGCGCGTTCAACCCCTCCTCGGCGGTCGCACACGCGCGCGTGGTGTAACCAGTCATTTCGAGCAACGTCGAAAGGAGATCCCTGATGTCCGGGTCATCTTCGACGACGAGAATGGTGGCCCCGTCGAATGTCCGTCTCATCTCCGACCGAATCCATGCATTTCCGACGCTCTGGTCGGCGTTCCAGCGATCCTTCATACACGCTCCCGCGGGACTGCCCGCCTCGCGCTGTACGAGAGCAATCTCTTTGCCGTATTCAGAGATTCCCGCAACTCGCTAGTATTTCTGGATTTGCAACCGTAGCGCTGAGCCGCGTTGCCGACGATGTATGGGAATGGTTCGAGCTGTGAGTCGCGAACGTATCATCGGTTGGCAAGCCGGCGCTCTCGCGCCTTGTGGGTTGCCACTTCGTCGGGCGTCAGCTTCTTGACCTTCAGTCCACCCGGCTCAATGTTTAGGCGATACGGATGCTGCTCGTGATCGGATCCGCGCATCTTGATGACCCGCATCTGCCGATTCAGTTCGTAGGAGTCGGTCGAATAATCAAGAGTCAGGATGGCATCCGCGATGGTCGAGAGGTAGGGCGCCGTGTGCTCGGCCAGTTCCGACGTCGCGATGGTCTGGGTAATCAACGCACTTCGGCCATGTTCGCGAAGAATGGCCGCCACGCCGATCATGAACTGCCGGAAACCGTTCTCCGAGGACGCATGCTCGATCGATGAAATGCTGTCAATGATGACGAGCGACGGCTTCAATTCTTCAAGCCCGAGTCGAATATCGACGAGCAGATCCTCGAGGCTCGTGGCCTCGGGATAGCGGCAGATGACTTTCAGGTTTCCGTTCTCGACGTATTCGTCCATGCGCATCCCGATCTCCCGGTAGTTTCGCAACAGGATCGGGCGCGTTTCCTCAAATCCGTAGTAGACGACTCGTTCATCGCGCTCGGCGCCGGCGCGAGCATACAGGCCGGCGAGCAGCGTCTTGCCGCTGCCTGTCGGACCGCGAACGATGATGATCGAGTTGCGCAGCCATCCGCCGTGGGTCATCTCGTCAAGCCCGGCGACGCCGCTCGAGTACCGCTCAACGTCGGCGCTGTCGTGCGGCTCCTTCGCGTCGAGTGGAAATACGGCGAGCCCCCGGGTCGTGATGGTGCACGGGAACTCTCCTTTGTAATGGGCGCTGCGACGATATTTATTGACTTCGATCGACCGCCGTCGTCTTCCGCCGTCGACGATGTTGCGCAGGATGATCGTGAGATCGCACACGTAGTCTTCGACACCCATCGTCGTCAACTGACCGTAGTCCGCTGGAGCTTCGGCGAGGATGATGGCAGTGAGCCCGAGCCTGCGCAGAGCGAACACCAGTTGAAAGAAGTGACTGCGGAGTGACTCGAGCGGCGGCCGCGGACTGAACAGGGCCGTCGCCGAATCGATGACCACCGCCCGCGCGCCGGTCTGCCTGGTGAGCGCTTCGAGACGATGGACAAGGCCGAACAGATCGTACTCGCCCGACACCAGCGTCGGACCGTCCATCGGCCGCGTGATGTCGGCGAAATGAAGAGCACCCTGCCGCACGAGCCGCGAGGTACCGAGATTCAGGGTATCGCCGGTGTCCTGAAGATCTTCCGGCGACTCTTCAACCGCGACGATGATCGTGGCGATCCCCTGCCGCGCGAGATTGCAGGCAGTCTGCAGGCCCATCACTGTTTTTCCAGTGCCGCTCTTGCCGGTGATGAGCGTCGAGCGCCCTTCCGGGATGCCGCCGAGCGTGAGCGTGTCGAGCCCCGGCACGCCGGTTTCAAGTTTCTTGAGAGCGCTCATTCGTTCGCTTCCACTCCACACAGGCGAAGCATGTCCGCCAGAAGATCCGTCTCGCGCAGGTTGCCGAGTACCCACATGCGCGGTTCCGGAAAACGTTTGACCAGTGTCGGTGTGAACGCGATGCGGTCTTCGACACCGGCGAGCGGGTCGCGCCCGAGGTCGTGCACGCGCCATTGCACCTGATTCGGTGCGAACCGCGACAACAACAGTTCCAGGTTCCGTCGTGCCTGGAGTGACGCGGGCGACGCAGAGCTGACGTACAACACGAGCTCCACTTTGTACCGCGGTTGTGACCCTTCGCGGGCCATCTCAGCGCCTCCGGGTCGGCTCGGTTCCGTTGGGCTGGCGTCGACGATTCGAGCAGCCGATCGTTGAGCACGAGGTTATATCGTGCTTCGCGAAGCCGGTTCAAGCCTCGGCCGCGTTCGAGGCCGCGGATGCACGCTGGTTGCCGGCGGATCGAATGCATCACAGACGAAGGTCGACTCGTTCTGCTCTCGTTTCATACACGCTGCGAAAACAGCGCACCGTCAAGGAGCAAACGTGTTGCCTGTGTGATCGGAGAGAGACGTCGTAGGCGGACCTGACGGAGAATCAGCGGACGTGACGTCCGCCATCGACTCGGAGCGTTTCACCGGTCACGAAATCGGAGTCGAGGAGGAATGCCACAGCCTTTACGATTTCGCCTTCACCGCCCCATCGGCCCAATGGCGTGGACGCTTCAACCGCGCTGTGCTCTTCTGCGGTGGTGCCGGGCGGCGCCAGGATCGGTCCTGGCGCGATCGCGTTGACGAGAATCTGATCCGGCGCCAGTTCCAGTGCGAGCGCTTCCGTCAATCCGATCACGCCGCGCTTCGCGACATAGTAGGGCACGTAGTTCTTGTAGCGTGGCCGGCCGCTTGCCGCGACCCAGTCGGCAAAATTGATGATGCGTGCCGTGCCTGCCGCGCGCAGGTGCGGCAACGCGGCCCGGGCACACAGAAACGCCGCTTTCAGATCGACGTCGACGACGGCGTCCCACGCGGCTTCGTCGGTTTCTTCGATTGAGACCGATCGATAGACCGACGCCATGTTGATCAACACGTCGAGACGGCCGAGCGATTGAACCACTTCCGAGACGAGTCGCTGACATTCACCGCCGTGTGACAAGTTCGCCGCAATCAGCACCACTCGTCGTCCGGCTTCTCGAACCGCGGCGGCCGCGTCCTCGGCTTCGGCGCGCGAACGGTTGTACGAGAGCGCGATGTCCATCCCGCGACGGGCCAGATCGACCGCAATCGCAGCGCCAATGCGCTTGCCTCCGGTGATCAGCGCAGCTCGATCGCGCAGTTCCATCTCAGACGCGTGGCAGCGTTTGACGATGACCGAAGAAGGTCGACCACGGCGACTTTGCGCGCATGCGACGCTCCGCGGTCTTGATATTGAACAGCGCCGGATCGAGCCGGGGGCTGACCTCGTCCCAATCGAGCGGCATCGAGACTGGCGCACGGGGCCGCCACCGGACCGAATATGGTGGTGCGATCGTTTGTCCCGGTGCATTGCGCATGACGTCGAGATATACCGGCGCCCGGCGTTTCGCCTTGCGCGTCTCGGTGGTGACGAGCTTTGGGTGCTCGCGCGCCATCTCGCCGGCGATGGCCGACGCATACGCGCGGACGCGCTCCTGCGCGGCGCCGCGGCGGAGGGGAACGAAGATGTGGAGTCCGCGACCACCCGACGTCTTCACAAACGGCTCAAGTCCGTGGTCCTCGAGCTTGGTGCGGAGCAGCAACGCCGCGCGCGCGGCCGATGAGAACCCATCCGACGGATCGAGATCGAACGCGAGCCAATCGGGCTTATCGACCTCGTCGACGCGGCAGTTCATCACGTGCATCGCAATGCACCCGAGATTGACCAGGATCAACAGGGTTTTTCGCGTCCCGCCGACGACGTAGTTGACCTCGTCGCCGATCGAGGGGGCGGCAATGCTGACGACAGGCACGGCGTCGGGCAGATTATGCGGGGCGCGTTTCTGGTAGAAGCAGGACGCACGCACGCCCTCGGGACAGCGCTCCATCGTGACCGCGCGCCCCTTCATCCACGGGAGGATCTGGCTGGCAATGCGCGCGTAGAATTTCGCGAGATCCAGCTTCGTCAGGCCCTCGTCGGGCCAGAACGGTTTCGCCGGATTGGTGATGATCGCGCCGCCAAGACGAACGTCGGAACTCTTCACGGGTTTTGTCGATGCGGCCGTGTGCCGCCCTCACGAGCACTCAATTGTTCCGTGCGATCGGGTATTGTGTCACCGTTTCGGTTCGAGGAGTACAGTAATCTGCCCGAAGGAGTCCGGGATCCGGGATCCCACAATTGAACTCTTGTGGCTGCCGCCTCTAGGCGAAGAATGCCGAGGGATTCAGATGTTGACCCGACGTTCGTTTCTCCACACGACTGGTGCTGCCGGCACCGTCGCTCTGGCGGCGTTCAGGCACGATAGCGTGTCCCGTGTCCAGGCCGCGGGACGGCGGGTCGAGAATGTCGCGCCCATCGACGCCGCGATGGACGAGTCGTACTGGCGCGAGATCCAGCAGGCATTCACGCTCGACCGCACGATCATCAATTTGAACAACGGCGGCTGCTCCCCGAGTCCGCGCGTCGTGCACGAGGCGTTCAAACGCTATCTCGATATCTCGAACCAGGCACCCGTCTACCACATGTGGCAGATTCTCGAGCCCAACATCGAGAGCGTGCGGCGGCGGTTGGCCGCCGAGTTCGGTTGCCCTGCCGAGGAGCTCGCGATCACGCGCAATGCCAGTGAAGCGCTGCAGATCGCGCAACTCGGCATCGAGCTGAAGAGCGGCGACGAGGTCGTCACCACCAATCAGGATTACGGCCGCATGTTGACCACGTGGGAACAGCGCGTGCGGCGTGATGGCATCAAGCTGAAGAAGATTTCGTTTCCGGTGCCGCCACCGTCGATCGACGATCTGGCCGCGCGCCTGCTTGGCGCGATCACGCCGGCGACGAAGGTGCTTCATTTCTGTCACATCACAAATCTCACGGGGCAGATCTTTCCGGTGAAAAAGATTTGTGATGAAGCCCGGCGTCGCGGTATCAAGACGATCGTCGATGGCGCGCACGCGTTCGCCCAGTTTCCGTTCACGCTTGCCGACCTCGGCTGCGACTACTACGGCACGAGCCTCCACAAGTGGCTGCTGGCGCCCATAGGGACGGGATTTCTTTACGTGCGCCGCGAGAATATTGCCGCGCTCTGGCCGCTCCAGCCGGCCGCCGCATCGCAGACCGACAACATTCGCAAGTTCGAAGAGATTGGCACCCATCCGGCCGCCAACCACAACGCGATCGTCGAGGCGCTGAATTTTCACGAAGGCATCGGCGCCGAGCGCAAAGCCGCTCGCCTGCGTTATCTACGCGATCGCTGGGCGAGCCGCCTCGCGCGACAAGCGAAGTTCAAGATTCACACGAGCATGGATCCGGCGCAATCGTGTGCCATCGCCAATGTACAAATCGTCGGCCTACCCACGGCGAAAGTGGTCACCCGGCTCTGGGACCGATGGCGAATCATCGCGACGCCGATTGTTCACGAGGAATTCGAAGGCCTTCGAGTGACGCCGAACGTCTACACCACGCTGGAGGAGATTGACACCTTTGCCGCGGCGATGGAACACATCGCCGCGGCAGGTGTGGAGTAGCTCACTTCATCGGATTTCCATCCGCATCGAAGACCTCGAGTGTCCCCTTCTTGCGGAGGATGTCGGTCACCTTTGTGGCATCACCGACGGCGACAATCTGCAAACGAGATGGCGCCCAGTATTTCTGCGCCGCGGCCTGCGCCTGCGCTGCAGAGACTGCCGTGATTCGCGCCGGATAGGTGTCCCAATAGTCCGCCGGCAGCCCGTACGTCCAGTTGTCGATGTAGTAGCCGAGCACCTGCTGCGGGCTTTCGAGATCGCGGGCGAAGCTGCCAACGATCGCGCGTTTCGCGTCAGCAAGTTCATTCTCGGGTACGGGCTTGTCACGCAGCTCCGCGATCTCGGCGAGAAGATCGGTCAGCGCAGGTTCGGTCACGTCGGTGCGAACGCTCGTCGACGACGTCCATGAGCCGCGATAGAGCGTCGCAGAGAAGCCACTGCCAATTCCGTAGGTGTAGCCCTTCTCCTCGCGAAGATGACGAAACAGCCGGCCCATTGTCCCGCCGAGGACTCGGTTGACGACGGTGAGCGCAGCGTAGTCGGGATCCGTACGCCGGAACGACTGTGTGCCGACATACAGCGTCGTCTGCACCGAACCCGGCCGGGCGATGAGGTAAACCTTCGGCGGCCCCATCAGGTCCGGATCGGTGACGCTCGGTTTCGCGACGCCGGCTTTCTTCCACCCTCCCAGCTTGGCCTCAACCAGCTTGCGGGCGTCGGCCAGGGAAATATCTCCGGCAAACGCGATCGCGGCGTGATCGGGCGCGTAATGCGTGCGATGGAATTCGGCCAGCGCTTCGGGCGTGATCGCGTCGAGGTTTGCCGCAGTGGGAGAGATGCGACCGGCCGGATGCGAGCCAAACACAACGCGATTGAATGTTTCGCTCGCGAGAAACCCAGGGTTCGTCCGCTGCTGGATCAGACCGGCCTTCGTCCGGGTCTTGAAGCGGTCCCACTCACCGGGATCGAACGAGGGGCTCAACAGAACCTCGGCCGTGAGATCCATCAGCTTGTCGAAGTTCTCGGATAAGGAGCCACCTGAGATGGTCGCGGTCGTTCCCGACAGACCGCTCCCGACGTTGAGCGTCGCCGCCATGGTTTCGAGTGCCTCAGAGATCTGCGGAGAGGTGCGTGTCTTCGTGCCTTCGCGCATCAGGGACGCGGTATAGCTCGCCAGTCCGATCTTGTCCGGTGGATCGAGGTACCCACCGGCGCCAGGAATCATCAGGGTGAAGGTGACCTGCGGAAGGCGGTGATCCTCGAGAACCATCAGATGCAGTCCGTTCGGGAGATCGACTTCCTGCGGACGAGGTAGCTTCACTTTCAGAATGTCATTCGATACCGGTGCTTTGCCTTTCAGCACCATCTGAGTTGTCGAGGGTTGCGGCGGCGCGGCCGGAGCCTGCGGGAGGGCGCTGGCGATCAACCCGATCATCAGAACGAAGATGCGGACAGGCATTACTGACCTCCTCTGCCGGCCGCTGGCGGTTTCGGCACCGTCCACACGACGCTGCGATTGGTCTTGACGAGATACTGGTTTGCCACTCGCTGGACATCGGCCGCCGTGACCTTGGCGATGCGATCAGCCCGCGTATTGATTCGATCGGGATCGTTGTAAAACAGCGCGTCTTCAGAGAGCTGGACCGCCCGGTTGATCGAGCTTCCGAGGCCCGCCACAAACGAACGCCGCGCGCCGGTTCGCGCTTTCTCGATCTCCCAGTCAGCAATCGGTGCGGTCTTGAGGCGATCGATTTCCTGATCGATGGCCTCTTCAAGCTCTTTCAAAGTCTTCCCAGGCAGCGCCGTACCAGACACGTTGAAAAGACCGGGGCCGACGCTGCCGTCAGTTCCGGCACCCACGCCAGCCGACAGTTGCTTCTGCCGCACGATCGATTCGTAGAAGCGTGAACTGCGCCCGCCGGACAGAATCGTGCCGAGCACAGAGAGCGAATCCCTGTCGGACGAGACGCCTGGAGGAATCTTGTAAGCCATGTCGAGCCGGGACAGACGAGCGAGGCCATCTTCGAGCGTCAACCGCCGTTCTTCTTTCTGCGCGGGTTCAGTGAGATCGATTTTCGGCGGCGCCGGTTGGGCAGCGATTCCGCCAAAATACTTTTCCACCTTCGCCAGCGCCGTCTTTGGATCGACGTCTCCAACAATCGCGACGACCGCGTTGTTCGGGGCGTAGTACATCTTGAAAAACCCGGCGACGTCATCCACGCTGGCGGCGCTCAGATCGGCCATCGAACCAATGACCGAGTGCTCGTAGGCGAAATTCTCGTAGGCAAGTTCGTCGATGGCCTCGAACGTCTTCCCATACGGCTGATTGTCGACAGCGAGTCGTCGTTCTTCCTGAACCGCATTGCGCTGATTGTCCAGGTTGTCCTTCGTGATCGTCAGCGACCGCATCCGATCGGCTTCGAGAAACAAAGCGAGGTCGAGCTGATTGGCGGGCAAGGTCTCGTAATACATCGTTCGATCCTTGCTGGTCGTGCCATTCATCGTGCCGCCATTCATGAACATCAGGTACGGATGCTCGTTTTGGCCGACGTTCTCGGACCCCTTGAACATCATGTGCTCGAAGAGATGCGCGAATCCGGTGCGCCCTTTGCGCTCGTCGCGTGACCCGACGTTGTAGTTGACGACGATGGAGAACACCGGCGCGGCGTGATCCTCGGAAATGATGACGCGCAGGCCGTTCTTGAGTTTGGTGTCGGTGAACTGGATCTTTCGGAGTGGTGCGGCGCCGACTCCAAGCGCCACGACGAGTCCGACGGCACACAGTCGTTTCATGCGCGCGTCCTTTCTGTTTGGGGCGAAGCCAGCAGAACCTGGCAGAACCTGCTAGAACCTAGAAGTATACGGTCAAGCCGGTCGTCCACATCGATCCCTGATAGGACGGCAGAAAGTGGGCGCCGGACCCCGTGTCGGAAAGGTGAGACTTACTGACAGCCCCCGCGATGGTATCGGCGGTGATCGGATCCGACCCGCCAAATCTCAGGAACGTATATCGGTAATCAGCATGGAAGGCCGCGTGGCGTCCCATTCGCAGTTCTGCGCCAAATCCTGCGTGGGTACCCACACGTCTGACAGTAGTCGAATCAATCAGTTGCTTCCCTGCAAGCTGTTCCACCGTGTGCGTGTACCAGCCTATTCCACCGAGGGCGTACGGCGTAAATGTTGACGGCACCGGCGCCAGCAGCACAGATCCTTGAAGCGGGTAGTCGCGCACTTCTTCCGTCAACGTGTCATTACTCTGAACACGACGGTCGAACGACACCTCCAATGCGGTGTGCTTCGACAACCAGGCTCGAAGGTGGGCGCCGGTAAACCGCTCGGCGCTCGTGTCGGTCTGGACGTCGCCGCGAACCATGCTCAACCGTCCGCCGACGCCGACGCCTTGAGCGGTGCACGTCCAGGCTGGCCCAACAACAAGGAGGGTAATGAGTGCTGTGAGTCGTATGCGTGAGTACATGGGGAGTACCTCGAGGATCGAGGTATCGGTCACTCTCACGTCACGCTGTAGGAACGGAGCGGGGACGAACCGGCGAGCGAGAAAGCGGGGGAGACGGCCGCGGGGGCGAAGCCCCGGACAAAGGTCGACCGGAAGCGGAACGCGAAGCACCCTGCGAAAGTGCTGACGTTTAGCCGCGGACGTGCCGCCGGACCATTCCGGCGATACCTCCAGCGTTCCGCTCCCGGTCCACCGAGCCAGGCCCGTGGTTCCGCGCGGGAAATGCGCGGAATCACGGACGCGGCTTCTGCACTCTGACTAGGTCAGAACCTTGATGACGACGCGGCGATTCTGGGCGCGACCGGCCTTGGTCTTGTTCGGCGCGATCGGCTTCTCTTCACCGTAGCTGATGACGCTGATCTTGTGGAGCGGCACCTGGTGCTGCTCGTAGAGATAACGTTTCACAGCTTCTGCACGCTCCATCCCGAGCTTGTAGTTGAGATCCTTGTTACCGGTGTTGTCGGTATGTCCTTCGATCTCAATGAAAGCACCGTTCGGATTCGCCTTCAGCTGCTGAACCAGCTGGTCGATGTCGCCCTTTGCCTCGTCGGGCATGGCGGCCTTGCCGAACTTGAAGCCGCCCTTGTCCTCGCTGAGCGTCACTTCATAGACGAGTCTCTTGGACGCGCGCTCGATTGAATCGGCTCGCGCGTTCACTGCATCAGCCGCCGCGCGTGCTTCATCCGCACGGCGTCCGGCCGCATCGGCGCGCTGCCCGGCAGCCTGCGCCTTCTGATCGACCTCTCCAATCCGGGCCTCGTTGGCGCGGGTTCTTTCCTGCGTCTCTTCGACCGACTTGGAGAGCGTTTCGACTTTACCGTTCACTTCCCCGACCTGCGTTCGTACCATCTTCTTCGTTGCGCAGGCGGTGGTGCCACCAAGCGCAAGCGCAAGAATAGGCGCTGCGACGACGAGCTTCTTCATCTTTGCCTCCGAGCGATGACTGCCGATTGAGCGAGTGAGTCCGTACTGGGGTTAAAACGACTGTTGGGTTCGCCAGGGGTTCCGGCGCTCCCGGACACGTAGCCGGCACGCGCGCGCACGGTGAGCTCGCCATTACGCGCGCGAACTTCCACTGGACGCCATCCGTCGCGTGAGCTCGATGCTTCGAACGCGAGAATGTACTGGTGCCGAAGCTCATCCACGATCTGCCGCGCGGCCAGGCTCGCGTGAGCCGGTGCGCTCGCAACGAACATTTCGCCGCCGGTCCACCGCGACAGATCCGGTAACGGACCCGTCATTTCGGGTGCCGGCGCGACCGACTGACGCGGATCGTCAATCATGGCCACCACGGCGACGATGTAGACAGGAATGTCGATGCTGCTGGCGATGGTCGAAACCTGCTCGGACGTCAGCCGGCTTCGCGTGTCGATGCCATCAGTCAACACCACCACTGCACTTCGCTGCGGGACCCGCCCTTTTCCCGGTCCTTCGGTGGCCACGATCTTTGCGGTTTCGGCAATGGCGTCGTACATCGACGTCTGTCCATAGGGCGACTGGACGTGGGCAAGTCCCTCCTCCAGCACACTGAGGTCCGACGTAAACGGCGTGACGCGATCCATGCGTGTATCGAAGCTGAAAAGCGCCGCCTCATCACCCGGCCTCAACGCACCGAGGACGTGACGCGCGGCCTGACGCGCGTCCACCGCCTTGGTTCCCACCCGCATGCTGCCGCTGATGTCGAAGAGCATCGCGAGCTTGACCGGCCCATCGGCCTGTGCACGGAAGTCGAGAATCGGCCGGGGCTGTCCGGCTTCGGCTACGGTGAAATCCTTCCGCTGGAGGTTCCCAACGAAGCGTCCTTTGCGATCACGAACGACGGCGCTCACCGACACCACGTCGATGGAGGACCGGAACGTCGAAATCGGTGGCTCCTGAGCGAACACGTGCGCCGCTATCCCGGTGGTGGGAAGCAGGGAGAGCGTCAGCAGGGTGCCCACGAGGAAACGCCTCGTCATGGCAGTCCGCTACTCCAAGGAGTTTGCCAACTTCTTAAGTTATTAAAGGGCTGTGGTTTATCTCGACAGGACCTTCGGGAACGGCACAGCAGGATCACGAAAAACTGGTAAGAATTACGCGATCGGTCCTTCTGCGGCCGCTCATTTTTACACCCGGGTTCGATTCGCCAATTTCCTGTCGCGCCAAGGATTTACGGGACTTTCCAATTACAGTTTTCGCTCAGTCGGAGTTGCCGCTTGTCGCGATCGATTGGCTCCCGCGCCAAATCGCAATTGGCTGTGGGGACCGGCTGGATCCGATGAATAACGTTAGAATCCAGTCATGATGCCGCGCGTGTCCTCTGCCATCCCTGTCGCCGAACGCGTGCGTGGGTTCAGCTATGCCATCCGCAACATCGTTGCGGAGGCTCGAAAAATCGAGGCGTCGGGACGCACGGTTCGCTACCTCAATATCGGGGATCCCATCATCTTTGGTTTTCAAACACCTCCGCACATGATTGAGGCGGTCGAGCGTGCGATGCACGATGGCGACAATGGCTACGCGCCGTCGGTGGGCATACTGAAAGCCCGGGAAGCCGTCGCTGCGGAATGTGTTCAGCGGGGGATGCCGATGCACCCGGATCGGGTCGTCGTCACATCGGGCACATCCGAGGGCATCGAGCTGGCGCTGACGGCGCTTGCAGGACCGGGCGACGAGGTGCTCATACCGGTCCCGACCTATCCGTTGTATACGGCGGTGCTCGCGAAAATCGGCGCGCGGGCTGTGTTCTATCGAACCGACGAACGACGGGGCTGGCAGCCGGATGTCGACCATATCCGGAGTCTCATTAGCCCTGCGACACGCGCGCTCGTCGTAATCGATCCAAACAATCCGACCGGCGCGACGTATTCGGCCGAAGCGCGGCGCGCGCTCGTCGACCTGTCCTATCAACACAACTTTCCGTTGCTTGCTGACGAGGTCTACGCCGACCTCGCGTTTGACGGACCAGTGCCGGCGATCGCGGCGCTCAATCCCGACGCCCCCGTGATCACGTTCTCGTCTCTGTCGAAAGCGTATCTGGCTCCGGGATGGCGCGCCGGGTGGCTGGCGGTGGCACAAACCGATCGTCTGGATGACGTGCTCGGGGGGATCAAGAAACTCGCCAACGGCCGCCTGTGCAGCACCGGTCCGATGGAGCATGCGCTCGCGGCGGCGCTCACTGGCGATCGTTCACATCAGCAGATGTTCCGCGACGCGTTGCGTGAACGCGCGCGCGTCACGTTCGAACAGATGAATGCGATCGAAGGCGTCACCTGTGTCGCCCCAACCGCCGCGTTCTATGCCATGCCGCGAGTCGCGCTCCCTGCTGACAAGACCGACGAGGATTTCGTCCTCGGACTTCTTCGCGCCACCGGGGTTCTTTGTGTCTACGGATCCGGATTCGCGACTGCGCCCGGCGATGGATACTTCCGAATCGTGTTTCTCGCCTCGCCGCCCGAGCTTCGCGAGATCTACCAGCTGATCGCGCACTTCACCCGCGAGTACCTCGCAGGCCATACTCGATAACGTGCCAACGGATCGAGCCGAACGGAAATCGCTGATTCTCTGGACCATCGCGATGACGGCGCTCGCCGTCATCGTCGTGTGGTGCGCGTATCTGGTGCGCGACGTGCTGCTGCTCGTCTACGTCAGCGGACTTTTCGCAATTGGATTCAGCCCGGTCGTGCGGCTCATCGAGCGGCAGAAGGCGCTCCCCATTGGAACACGTCGACTGCCCAGGTGGCTCGCGATCCTTGTTCTGTACCTGTTTATTATCGGCGCGCTCGTTGGTATCGGCTTCATGATCGCTCCGCCGCTCAACCATCAGGCGCAGCAGCTCTGGGCGTCACTGCCCGACATGTTCGCGCGCGCGCAGGACTTTCTCGTCTCGCAGGGGATTCTGCGCGAGCGAGTCACGATCACCGAAGCGGTCAAGCAGGCGCCAGCGGGCCATGGTGGTGAAGCGGTCGGCACCGTCTTCAGCGCCGTCGCCAAAGTGATCGGCGGACTCTTTGGGGTGCTGACGATTTTGATCCTGACCTTCTACATCCTTATTGAGGCGGACAACCTGCGGGAAAGGATGCTGCATCTGTTTCCTGCGCGCGAGCGCAAGCGGGTCGATGCGATGAGCCGCGACATCACGATCAAAGTCAGCGCGTGGCTCGGCGGGCAGCTTCTGCTTGGCGCGATCATCGGCACCACGTCGGCCATCGGACTGTGGCTTCTTGGTATCCCGTTTTTCTACGTGCTCGCTCTGATCTCGGGCGTCGGAGAATTAATCCCGGTTGTGGGGCCGGTGCTCACGGCGATCCCCGCGATCTTGATCGCCGCGACCGTCTCATTGAAGAAGGTGCTGCTGGTGATCATCTTCTTCATCGTCCAGCAGCAATTCGAGAATCACGTGCTTGTCCCCAAGGTGATGCAGCGGCAAGTCGGCGTGAGCCCTGTCACCGTGATCGTCGCACTCCTCATCGGCGGCAAGCTGCTCGGCATCGTCGGCGCCATTCTCGCCGTGCCGACAGCCGCCATTCTGCTGGTGGTGATAACCGAGGTTCTCGAATCGCGCGACCGCGCGAATCAGTAATAGAAAAGGATCGTGATCCAGGGGAATACGGCGACTGCGAGGTAAAGAACCGCCAGCGCCGCAACAGCGCGATGGACGGCTGACAGGTGAAGCGCGATCCCGAACCCTACGGCGGCCGCCTTTGCCGTCGCCAGGGCGGCACCTTCACCAAGCAGGGTCATCAGCCATCCGATGAGCGGGTTGGCCTCGATGTGCGTGCCGTACGTGCTGACGCCGACATACGTCAGCACGCCGTCCGACGCCTGAGCGATCAGGAAGACCAGGAGGGCGACGTCGCCGAAGACATCGCGGCCGGTACTGCGGCGGGTGCCCACTTTCCCTCCCGAATTGCGCAAAGTCGCCAGTTTCCTACCTCTTTTCCACCGATGGAGGCCACGGACCCCATGTCGGTCAATGCGAATGCCAAATCACAGGCCAAACACGGACTGTTTTCGCCATGGAAGAACACGGAATAACACGGATTTACATTTTTGTATGGCGGTTCGACGTGGCCCTCCGGGGCCAGAGAATTCCGTGTTTTTCCGTGTTCTTCCGCGGCTCCTATTTCCGTGTTTTTCCGTGGCTGCTATTTCCGTGTTCTTCCGTGGCTGTTATTTCCGTGTTTTTCGGTGGCCTATACTCGCTCTATGCGCCACGATCCGCTTTCCTACCTGGGCGAAGAACTCGACAATCTGAAAAAGCAGAATCTATACCGAGGGCTTCGCATCCTGCAAGATGAGCAGAAAGCCCACACTACCTTCGACGGCCGTTCAGTAGTCAACCTATCGTCGAACAATTATCTGGGCCTGACCACCCACCCGCGCCTGCGGGACCGGGCACTCGAGGCGCTCAAGGCCTTCGGGGTCGGGTCCGGTTCGGTCAGGACGATCGCCGGCACCATGGCGATCCACATGGAGCTGGAGCGTCGGCTGGCGGACTTCAAGAAGGTAGAAGGCGTGGTCGTATTTCAAAGCGGATTTGCGGCAAATGCGGGGACCGTCTCCGCAATTCTCACAAAAGAGGACGTGGTGATTTCTGACGAGCTGAACCACGCCAGCATCATCGACGGGTGCCGTCTGAGCCGCGCAACCATCAAAGTGTTTCCGCACAAGGACGTGGATGCCGCGCGGCGCATCGTCGGCGAGCTTCCGTCGGCACAGCGCAAGCTGCTCATCACGGATGGTGTGTTCAGTATGGACGGTGATCTCGGTCCCCTCCCTGAACTGTGCGAACTCGCCGAAAGCACTGGCTGCATCATGATGGTCGACGACGCGCATGCGAGTGGCGTGTTTGGCAAGAACGGCCGCGGCACGATCGATCATTTCAATGTGCACGGGCGAGTCGATATCCAGGTCGGCACGCTGTCTAAGGCCATCGGCGTCCTCGGCGGGTACGTCGCCGGCTCCAGGGACCTGATCGAATTCCTGTACCACCGGGCGCGCCCGTTTTTGTTCTCCACTTCGCATCCTCCCGCTGTGGCCGCGGCGTGCATCGCAGCGCTCGACGTGCTGTTGGAGGAACCGCAAATCATGGAACGCCTGTGGGAGAACACACGTTTCTTCAAAGAGGGACTGGTGCGGCTTGGATTCAATACCGGTATCAGTGAAAGCCCGATCACCCCGGTCATTGCGGGCGACAGCGCCAAGGCCAACGCGCTCTCGGACGGCCTGTTTGAAGCGGGCGTATTTGCCCAGGCAATTGGATACCCTACCGTCGCGCGCGACAAGGCACGTGTGCGAACCATCGTCACGGCGACTCACACACGCGACGATCTTCAGTATGCGCTTGATGCGTTTGGCAGGGTTGGGAAACAGATCGGCCTGATTTGAAGAGCTATCCATCGGATCGCGCGCGCGATTTCTTCGTCACCTACACGCGGGATATCTCCCGCGAAGAACTTCATCGTCTGTTCACCGACGATACGCGCGACGCGTATCGCTTCTTTACCCGCGGAAAAGATGATGACCGCTTTGCCGGGATGCCGCTCTGGAAGAGCGTGCCGCTCCGCCTCCGCGAGTTCTTCATCGCGTTCACGATCCGTTTGTCACCGGCGCGGCGCATCCTGTATGTTGGCGCGCTCGTCATCGCGCTGACGGGAATCATCCGGCTGTTTCGCGGATTCGCGTCGATCGATCTCCCGCTCGGTGTGCCGTTTCTTCAGGTCGGCGTCCTGATGCCGGTCTGGGTCGATGGCACGCTTGCGCTTCTCATCAGTTTCCTTCTGGTAAATCTCCTGATGCTCCTCGAGGTCGCGGATCGTTTGTCGCTCAAAGGCGAGCTCGAAGTGGCGCGAGAGATTCAGCTGGCGATGCTCCCCAAGGGCACGTACCGCGCAGGCGACATCGAGATTTCCGGAATGACGCGCCCGGCCAATACCGTTGGCGGCGACTTCTACGATGTTCTTCCGCTCACCGACGGACGCATCATCGTGACACTCGGAGACGTCGCGGGAAAAGGCAGTCCTGCAGCACTCCTGATGGCGTTGTTGTTGGCGGTGCTGCGAACGCTGGTCGACGAAGATCTCGATCCACCGTCGCTCATCGAACGCGTGAATGCTCAGATATGCCGCCACAGCCCGTCATCGCGTTTCATCACTCTGTTCTATGCCGTCTACACGCCGGCAACCGGAACACTCGCCTACGTCAACGCTGGTCAGAATCCTCCGATGATCCGTCGCACCAATGGACGCTATGAACGTCTCGGGAGCACCGGCGTTGCGCTCGGCATGTTCGAGCATTCCACGTTCGCATCGGTCGAAACATCACTGGGTCCGGGCGAGATGCTGGTGCTCTACAGCGACGGCATCACTGAGGCAGAGGACCCGAGCGGGCATCCTTTCGAAGAGGCGGGACTCGAACGCGTCGTCGAACGTCACGCCGGTCAGGAAACGGCAGAAATTGGCGTGCAGGTGATCAAGGCTGTCGAATCACACGCCAAGGCATCGCGATTCATTGACGATCTGACGATTCTGGTGCTGAAACGACGCGACTTCGCGGCGCCGCAGGGCTAAAGCCCTCCGCGTACAGTGGCTGTCTTCACCGAAAGGCAAAGACTCGCGCATCGCCGACGACAGCCAGGGGAATGAGCTGCTCTACGGCTCGTTGGCCCGTCGCACCAAACTTTTCCCGGAACCGGTCGTACTCGCCGGCATCGACGACGAGAATTGGTTCGTAACCCTGCGCTCTGAACGTGGCGAGCGCCTGATCGAGTCGTGTGGGTGAGATGAGATCCCAGCGGAGGATCGGCCGATCGGCGTAGTACCTGATGCTGCCGCTGTGCTGCCCCGCGAGCACGAACGCGTTCGCTGGTCCTCTGGTTCGCACATACTCGCCGGCGAGCGGATACTTTTGTTCCTGATTTCGGATGTCGAAGACGCGGTGCCGCTCGGCGTAGCGCAGCGAGGCGGCACCAATTCCAACGACCAGCATCGCGGCAACCGGGAATCGCCACAAGGATGAGAGTGCGCGCACTCCCGCAACGGTGCAGGCGGAGGCGAACAACAGCATGATTGGAACGGCTGGCAAGAGGAACCGCGTGTAAAACCACTCGTGCGGCTGAAAGAAGATGTACGGCAGATACGCCGTCCACACCGCACCGGAGAGAAGCAGCGCCGCCCAGGCAAGACGCGAGTTCTTCGCCCGGCGAGCGATCCAGAATGGCGCGCCAAGCGACGCCCAGATGAATGGCGTATGGCTTTCCGTGATCCATCGCGGGTACCGCGCGAGATTGGGGACCACGTACTCGAGCGCGAAGACGTCCGCCGCGGTTCCGTAACCGGACGCAAAGGGCGAGCCATAGCGGATCTCCTGGATCCAGCCGAGCAGGACAATCCCCGGCGCGATCGAGACGATGAAGTAGATCGCGCGCCGCATGCGATTGGATGTATTCGAAGCGATGGAGAGGGCCGCGACAATTATGGCGAGCGGCGCAAGATTGGGTCTGATGAGAATCGCCAGCGACGAGAGCAGACCAGACGCGGCGGAAGCCCCGGTTGAGCCGCGCGAGGCGACAATCAGCGCCGCCAGCCAGACTGCGGCACACGGTACGTCACTCATCGGCTGAACCACCTGGTAAAGGAACGTCGGACTGAGCGCCAAGAGCAGCGCCGCCAGCGTTCCCGCAAAACCATCTCCGATCAGAATCCCCAACCGGTATGTCAGCCAGACCAGAAGAGCACCGAACAGCGGGACGATTAGATAGATCGCCGTCTCGGAGAGGGCGGAAACTGGTGCAAGCAGAAGCGGAAGTCCTGGCGGGTATATCGGAGAAATCACGCCGGCACTCCGACCCTTTGTGAATCCGAGCGGCGTCAGCGTGTAATCGACGTTCGGCCACTGGTAATCACGACTGATCGGAATGGTGTCGGTCAGCCTGCCGTGTGCGAGCAGCCGCGCCTGGCCGACATAACCGTAGGAATCGGCGCCGCCGTTGGCGAATGTCCCAAAGCCAATTCCAATGGCGACCGTCCAGAGCGCGGCGGCCGCCACAACCAATCGACTCGCGAGCGGCGATTCGAGATCGACGGCGAGGTTGCGGGAGATGGCCGCAATTCTTGCGCGCGTCGCAATCACTATCGCAATGGCCCCAATGACCGCCACCGCCGCTGGACGCTCCCACGACTGCGACCTGAACCGTACGCCGGCAACAGCGAGCTTGAACCCACCGGTCACCGCCACGACGGCGGCGTAAACGGCGGTTGCGCCAACGAGAGCGATCGCCCACGGGATCCACCGGTCACGAAGCCGCGCCGTCCCAAGCTTTATCACCGAAGCGTTCACCTTTTGGCCCGCGGGATCACCGCCGGGATCTAATATTGAACCGCCATGCTTTCCGTCCCGGTTCGCATGCTCGCCGCCGTCGGCTTCATCGTGTGCCTGGCCGAGCCGCAATCAGGAGCGGGGCAAGCTGTACAGCCGGTCATCCCGCCGGTCGACGGCGTGACCACCTTGCTCCGTGCGCTGCAGCAGGCCGCCGGAGCAGGGGACCGTGCGGCGATTCTCGCGCTCGGCGACGACCAAATCAGCCGGCCCAGTTTCGAGGAATTCGCCACGACGCTGACCGCGCCGCCACCGACGCGGGTCGTCGTCACCGAACGCGATCGCGCGCCGCGAGACGCGGGGATGCTGCGGCTGGTCGTGGAGATCTTTACCGAGCGCGGAATCGAAGGGCGGCTCGGCACCTGGCGCATCGATGCACGCCCTGGCAATGCCGCCGCCGATCCATGGCGAATCGCGTTGGTCAGCCGCCTGTCGGTGGTCACCGGTCTGTATCGCCTCGCGCTCGACACCGCCACAGAGTACGACATCAACAATCTCGTTGTTCGCGCGCCCGATTTGGCTATCGACATGGCCTCGGGCCGCGCGTTCGTCGCTTCGACGCCCGACGGTCCAACCGCGATGGTGCTGCTTGGGCGTGGACGCATGACGTTCAGTCCGCCCGACGCGGCTGAGCGCACACAAATCCACATCCTGTCAGGACGGGATGAGCTCGTCGAAGAGATCGATATCGCGTTTCTGCGATTTTCTCCATACCAGTTTGCAACGATCATCGACAAGAACGCGCTGAAGCCGCGCCGTGTCGATCCGTCGGACGTGCGGACCGCTGTCGGCGTATTCAACGATCTGGCGCCGCGATCGCTGCAAATAGATCTGTCCGACATCAGCCGCGATCGCTGGTCGTTGACGCCCGGGTTCGCCGATGTGATTGCGGAGCTTCGGACCAAGCGGTTTGGCACGATCACCTACGCCCGTTCGGCCAGCGAGCCAGAAGACATCAATGTGTTCGATCGAAAGCGCCGCCGCAACATTTCAATCTATCCGTCAGCGGCCAAGCTGGCCCAACGGGGACGTTTCTATTCCGAAGACGAGCGGCTTGATTATGACGTGCTCGCCTATGACATCGACGTGCAGTTGGCGCCCGAGCGATCGACGATCGACGGCGACGCGCGGTTGAAGATCAGGATCCTCGAGGATGGGACCAGCTCGCTGACGTTGAAGATCGCCGAGACCGTCACGGTTCGCGGTGTGTACTCACCCGATTTCGGGCGCCTGCTGCACCTGCGCGTCGTCGGACAAAACAGCATCATCGTCAACTTGCCGGAGGTGCTGAGAGCGGGTACTGAACTGTGGCTGGATGTGCGATATGGCGGACCGGTCGTGCCGCAGGCATTCGATCGCGAAGCCATTCAGGTCGGTCAGCAGGCGCCGGCGCAGGATCAGCGGATCGAAATTCCACTACAGCCACGCTACCTATACAGCAATCGCAGCTATTGGTACCCGCAATCGACGGTGACCGACTATGCCACCGCTACGATCCGCGTAACCGTTCCGACCGACTACGACGCGATCGCAACCGGTCAGCCGGTCGAATCGCCGACGCTGCCGCCCGGCGGCGGCGATAGTCAGCGGCGGCGAAAAACGTTCGTCTTCGAAGCGTCACGCCCCGTGCGTTATCTCGCTGTCATCGTCAGCCGCTTCAACCGGCTGGATAACGCGCGCATCCCTGCAGGGTCGTCGGACGTGTCGCTTTACATCCAGAGCACACCGCGCGCGCCGGTGCGGATCCGCGATATCAGCGAGCGGACGACGGGGATCCTGGGGTTCTATGCGTCGCTGCTCGGCGATGCGCCATATCCGAGTTTTACGCTGGCCATGGCGGAAAGCGACCGGCCCGGCGGTCACAGTCCACCGTACTTCGCCGTCCTGAATCAGTTGATGCCAGGATCGACGATCGTCTGGCGCAACGATCCGGTCAACTTCGAAAACTTCTCGTCGTTCTTCCTGGCACACGAACTTGCGCATCAGTGGTGGGGCCAGGCGATCGGCTGGAAGAACTATCACGAGCAATGGCTCAGCGAGGCGTTCGCCCAATACTTTGCCGTCCTCTACGCCGAGAAGGATCGTGAAGGGAGTCTCCCGGGCATCCTGTGGCAGATGCGACGGACGGCGATCGAAGCCTCACCGGAAGGGCCGGTCTACCTCGGATATCGGCTCGGACACATTCAGGGAGACGATCGGATCTTCCGTGCCGTTGTCTATAACAAGGGTGCGATGGTGCTGCACATGCTGCGGCGTCTCATCGGCGAAGACGCGTTCTTCGGCGGTGTCCGCGCCTTCTACCAGCAGTGGAAGTTCAAGAAGGCCGGCACCGATGACTTCCGCGAGGTGATGGAGCGGGCGTCGAACCGGAATCTGCAGCGCTTCTTCGACACGTGGATCTTTGGATTCGAGATTCCACACGTCAAGTTCACTTCTCATCTTTCTGCAACTGACGCGATGGTGCGGTTCGAGCAGCAGTCCGACGTCGTCGACGTGCCGGTTACGGTCACCATTACCTACGAGTCGGGCAACGTCGAGAGCGTCGTCGTGCTCATCACAGAGAAACAGACGGAACAAACCATTCCGTTGAAGGGTCGGGTGCGAACGATCACAGCGAACGCGGATAACGCTGCGCTGGTCGAAATAGATCGCTAGCCCGTACCGGGATCCCGGCTCCCGGACGACTCACAAAGAATGTATGATCGGAAGTCTATGGACACCGTCACGCTGACGATAGATGGGCAGCAGGTTACCGTCGAAAAGGGGAAGACCGTCCTGCAGGCTGCCATCGAGAGCGGGATCAAGATCCCGTATTACTGCTACCACCCGGGGCTTGGGATAGACGGCTCCTGCCGGGTCTGCATCGTCAAGATCGAGAAGATGGCGAAGCTTCAGACCTCGTGTTCGACCCCCGTCGCCGAGGGGATGGTGGTCTCGACGCAAACTCCTGATGTGGTCGAAGCGCGCGCCAGCGTCTTTGAGTTCCTCCTGATCAATCACCCGCTCGATTGTCCGGTGTGCGACAAAGGAGGCGAGTGCCCACTTCAGGACTTCTCATACAGCTTCGGACCCAACGAGAGCCGCATGGAATTCCCGCGGCGCGTGTTCGATGGTGAAGGCGTCCGCGCCGACGTCGATTTCGGCCCGACGCTGATGTTGAATCGCAACCGCTGCATCCTTTGTACGCGGTGTGTCCGGTTCATGCGCGAGATCGACAGCGACGCGCAAATCAGTATTACCGATCGGGGATACGGCAGCGAGATCGCGACGTTCCAGGAAGAAGGTGTTCATTCACTTCTCTCCGGTAACTTGATGGACGTGTGCCCGGTCGGCGCGATCACGACGAGAGACTATCGATTCAAATCGCGCCCGTGGGACAACCCGGAAGCGGTCGACACGATCTGTACGCTCTGCGACAAGGGTTGCAACACGACGGCCTGGATCAAGGCGAAGCCGGAGTGGGCGAAAGGCGCGCAGCTCATTCGCACGACGCCGCGATTCAATCCCGACGTGAACAGTTACTGGATGTGCGACATCGGTCGATTCGATTATCGGTGGATTGAAGGAGACGAGCGGCTGCAGCGTCCGCTGCTGCGAACGGAAGCGGGAGCGCTCGAGCCGACCGACTGGACCAACGCACTCACCAAGCTCGCGGAGCGCGTGACCAGTCATGGCGGGCCGTCTGCGCTGCGATTCTTTGTCTCCGCACATGCGTCACTCGAGGAACTATTCCTGATCGGGCGGCTCGGAGGATCGTTCGGTCTTCCCGAGGAAGGGGTCGCCATCAGTTGGCGCCACCGCGAGAAGCCACAGCCGCCGCGCGCAAAATTCAAGATTTCTCCCGTCGATGCGCCCAACGTCAATGGCGCCCGCGATCTGGGCTTTCCCGTCAAGGCGACGGCCAAAGGTGAAGCCGATATCGCTGCATTTCGAAACGACGTCGAACAGGGACGCGTGCGTGCCCTGTATGTCTTCGATCCAGGACCAGATGGTTACATTGGCGACGTGTCGTGGATCGTCAAGGCACGAGAGTCTGGTCGACTGTCACTGCTCGTCGTTCATGGCGTACTGCTGACGAAGTTGGCCAAGGCGGCAGATATCGTGCTGCCAGGCTCTTCGTGGGTCGAGAAGGATGGCGCATTCGTGAACGGTCAGGGACGCCTTCAGGCGGCCTCGCGCGCAATCGCTCCTCCGGGCGACGCACAGGAAGACTGGCAGATCTTCGTCAACATCGGCCTCGCGCTCGGCGCGTCGGTCACCTACACGAGTAGCGCCGCGATCCGCGGCGAGGTGGCAGCAGCCTTGGCTGGCAACGAGCGGTATTCCGCTCTGTCGACTCTTGCGTTCGCGCGACCCGTGCCGGCGCGTCATTGGCTGCAGGCGTCGAATCCAATGGAACGCTGGAAGTGGGATGTCATGTTCCAGGATCTGCCTCCGGTGAAGTTCGCGGGAACGCCCCGCGCGATTGCACCACAGAGTGTGATTCCACTGCAGAAGGTTGACTGATCAAAACGGTCCTCGCTCTTACGCTCGTTCTCCTGAGCGGCGTATCCGCCGCCGCCCAATCCGCGCGCCCGAAAGCGACGGTAACCCCCCTCGTTGAAGGACCGGCGCACGCCGGATCATCAGTCCGTCTCGCCGTGAAGGTTGGCGTGCCGGAAGGACTTCACACGCAAAGCAACAAGCCGCGCGATCCGCTGCTGATTCCAACGACGCTGAAAGTCGACGCCCCCCCGAACACCACAGTCGAAGAGATCGTGTGGCCGCCGGCGATCGATCTGAAACAGGTTACCGGCGACAAGCCGCTCGCCGTCTTCGAACGGGAATTCGTCGTCGGCGTGACGCTGTCTCTCGGCGCCTCGATCGCGCCGGGCGAGCTGCCCACGCGGGGTCACCTGCGTTATCAAGCCTGCGACATCAATCTTTGCTATCCGCCGGCAACAGCCGACGTCGAGTGGATCGTCCACGTCGTGCCACCAACCTCACCCGCGCGACCAGATCCGACGCAGGCGGGATTATTCCGAACGATTGCATTTGGTAGAGGTGAGAAACCGGCGGCCGAATCGAGTCAGCCCACAGCGGCCGTTCCTGCACCGCCGAAGGCGACCGTCGACGATGCCTCGCTGCTCGACGACTTCGTGGTCGCGGGAACGACTGGTGGCTACCAGAACACCCAGGCATTCATGCAGTTCATTCGAGATGCAGAGGCGGGTATCAAGCCGCAGGGAATGTTCGAGGGACGAGGACCGCTGGCCATCTTGCTTCTGGTGCTGATTGGCGGCCTGGCCCTGAATCTGACTCCGTGCGTGCTCCCCATGATTCCAATCAACCTTGCGATCATCGGCGCTGGTGCCCAGGCTCAGTCGAGGAGCCGCGGGTTTCTCCTTGGCTCGGCGTACGGTGGAGCGATGGCAATCGTGTACGGCCTCCTTGGGCTCATTGTCATTCTCACCGCCGGCACGTTCGGTACGATCAATTCGTCGCCATGGTTCAACCTCGGCATCGCCGGATTGTTCGTCGTATTGGGCCTCGCGATGTTCGATCTGTTGATCATCGACTTCTCGAAATACTCCACGCGGTTCGGTGGAAGTGGCACGCGAGGGAGTGTCGTGCTCGCGTTCACGATGGGTGCGGTGGCGGCATTGCTGGCTGGCGCATGTGTGGCTCCGGTGGTGATTCAGGTTGTTCTTTTTGCGAGCAATCTCTATGCGACGGGCACGTCAATCGCTCTGGCGCTGCCTTTCTTTCTCGGGCTTGGCATGGCGATCCCATGGCCGATTGCAGGGGCCGGAATCTCTGCCTTGCCCAAGCCGGGCAAATGGATGGTTCGCGTCAAACACGCGTTCGGCGTCTTCATTCTGATCACAGCCGCCTACTACGCGTATGAGGGGTATTCGATACTTTCGAATCGCTGGGTCGATCCGGCCGTCGTCGCCTCCAGCGTCGAAGAACAGATCAAGTCCGGATGGCACTCGTCGCTCGCCCAAGGGCTGGCAACGGCAAGTCGGGAAAAGAAGCCCGTCCTGATTGACGCCTGGGCCACCTGGTGCAAGAACTGTTTGACGATGGATAAGACGACGCTCGCGAGCGAGGAGGTGAAGCAGGCGTTGTCGGGCTATGTGAAGATCAAGTTTCAGGCTGAAGATCCCGATTCGCAGCCGGCGAAACAGATTCTCCAGCGCCTGTCAGCGGCCGGCCTCCCGGCCTACGCGATCCTGAAACCGAAATGAGTCCTCAGGCGGGTGGCGCGGCGCGCACCTTCAGGGCGCCGGGAACGATCTCCACCTCAATACGATTCGATTGGACGGCCACTTCGCCGTCGACGTGAAATTCCATCGGACCGTCCGCCTCGATAACCGCTCGCACCACACGTTTTGTCGTCACGCTTTTGGCGCGATGCGCGGTCCCCATGGCCAAGTGCCGCGCATCCCAGAATCGCGCGAGCATCGGCAGGTACTCGACGACCGTCGCATCAAGCAATCCGTCGTCGAGCTCCGCGAGCGGAGCAAGGCAGGCGCCCATTCCGTACTCGCGGCCGTTGGCGAAGGCAATCAACAGCGCACGGACCCGTCGAGCCTCGCCGTCGAACTCGATCGAGTACTCGACGCCTTGATACGTGCAGCCTTCGCGCACGCCGATCATAATGTAGGGCCAGCCCCCCCGGCGTCCCATCCCGCGCTCGTTGAACAGTCGCGCGACACGGGCGTCGAATCCGATCCCCGCGATATTGAAGAAGGGTCGATTCGCCATCATTCCGGCGTCGATCGTTCGGGTGACGCCGTCGAACGCGACCGCGAGCGCGGCACGCGACTCGCGCGGCGTTCCCAGTGCAGCGGCAAGGCCATTTCCCGATCCGGCTGGTATGAGTGCGAGAGTTGTCGACGAATGGATCAGCGCGCCTCCGACCTCGTTGATCGTCCCATCTCCGCCCCACACGATTACAAGATCGACATTCGCGGCGGCACTTGCGGTCGCAAGCTCGCGCGCATGTCCTCCGCTTTTGGTGAGGTGAATCTCTGCTGACAATCCTCGTCGTTGCGCTTCATCTCTGATCGCAGCCACTCGTCGTTCGGCAACGGTTGGATCCGCGCCAGCACCGGAAACAGGATTGATGATCGCGACGATCGACAACGCGTCCTCTTTTTTTGCAGCGCTCGCTGCGTAAGAACCTTGCTATAGTAGCGTCACATCATCAACGTTCCGGAGGATGCATGAAAAGTCTCGCGGTGCGCATCATGCTCCTCGCCGTTTTTTTTCTGGCGAGCGGCATGGCCGCGTATTTCGTGTGGACCAGCGAGTCTCACGTACGACGAAGCGTTGACGATCTTCGGGCTTTCGACCAATCCGCGTTAGATGCAGAGCGTAGCGTCCTCGAGATGCGCTCCGCTCAACAAGCCTACGTCGCTGCCGGCCAGGGCGCACAAGTCTGGATCACCAAGGCCGCCGAAGCTTCGACAAATGTAAAGGCGCGACTCGACTACCTTCGAGCTCACGCGATGACGCCTTCGGCGAAGAGCGCACTCGACAACGCATCGAGCGCGCTCCAGGATTTCGATCAGATCGATCGACGCGCACGCGATTATGTCCGCAATGGCCAGGCGCTGCTCGCTTCTGACCTGATCTTTGCTGACGGCCTGGAAAGCACCACCGCCATTGCCGCGTCGATCTCGGATGCACGCACCGCAGAAACGCGAGTGCGCGACGGCGAGCGTGCCGAGATTCGGCGCGCCGAGGTCATTGCGATTGCCGCCGCGTCGGTTGTCGCCCTGGTTACAGTTCTGGTATTGGGGTTTTCGCCGACCGAGTCTGACCGCGAAGCGGTGGAGGTCGTGGAGAAACCCGAGAACGATGTTTCCACTGGCACCCGGATGATGCCGGTGAATGCGGCGGATTGGCTGCGATCGGGTGAGGCCGATCAACAAATAAAGATCACGCCAACGTCATCAGCCAGTCCAAAAGAGACGGCTCGGGCCGATGCGATCGATCTCGCGGCGGTCGCGGCGGTCTGTTCTGATCTGGCGCAGGTGATCGACACGCATGCGTTGCCACCGCTCCTCGGCCGCGCCGCAACAATTCTCGACTCCCCGGGCATCGTCCTTTGGATCGCGGATCCGGACGGACGCGAGCTCAGTCCAATCGTCACGCACGGCTATTCGCGCCAGGTAGTGCTGCGGCTCGGCACGATCCTGCGCGACGCCGAAAACGCCACTGCCGCGGCGCTACGCACGTCGTTGTTACAGACGGTTGAAACCGACTCTGTATCCAATGGGGCGATTGCCGCGCCGCTGGTCACGCCCGCGGGATGTGTCGGAATCATGGCGGCGGAAGTGCGCCACCATGGTGAGAAGGATGCGGCAAAGCTGGCGGCGGCCTCGATCATCGCCGCACAGCTGGCAACGCTGGTCGGGCCGCCGTCCACACGAGCACAGGCAAGAGCGGACGCTTCTTAAATCACTGACCTGTAGGTGCGACGTGGGCGCGTCGTTTCTGCCTTGCCTTTCAAGGTCGTCGGTTTCTTGTCGCGCATTACGCCAACCGTGAACTCATCGCCATCCTGAAGCGCCCGAATCCGCTGGCGAAGATCTGACGGCGACGTCACTTCGGAGCCGTTGAAAGACGTAATCACGTCTCCCGCCTTGATCCCGGCTTTGGACGCGGCCGAGTTGTCGGCGACTGACGTGACAAGGACGCCATCTTTCGTGCCGAAGTACTCGGCAAGCTGCTGTGACAGATCGCCGACCGTAATCCCGAGACCGTTGTTGGTCCGCCAGATGAACGTATCGACATCAGGAAACGCCGGCGCGACCGGTGGTTTCGGGGTTGCGGGCGGCGTCGGAGGCATCGCTGGACGTGCGAAGTCGAAGGGAAAGTCGCGACCGAAATCCTGCAGCCCGCTCAACTTGCCGTCTGCGAATACGAAACTGTTGCTCTCGCGAGGCTCGATCGTGAGACTGACCCGTTGACCGCCACGCATGACTGACGCCGGTGTTTTTCGTCCCGCCGGTGTTTCCTGCACGAGCCGCGTGAACTGGCGCACGCTGCGAACGCGTTCGCCGTCGAATTCGACGACGATGTCTCCTTTTTTGAGCCCCGCCGTGGCGGCCGGAGTCCCTTCGGAGACCTCGTCGATGACCACACCGGTGGCCGCGGACAGTTTGTTCTCTTTCATGTCCGTTTCCTCGACCTCGCGGATGGTCACGCCAATCTGGCTGCCTCGACCTCCGAAGATTTCAACCGCTTTTGGCGCACGGGCAGCAACCTGCGCGTGTGCGGGCGGAAAAAATGCGGCTCCGATCCCTGCGGCCGCAACCAACCCCGCGGCGAGCACGGCGCCTTTCCATGGATTCATAAATGAGCCTCCGATTGTGCTCGGGTTCTTCTGGGTTCTTCTTGGTTCTGTCGGGTTCTTCCAGGCTCTTCCGGGTTCGGCAACGCTCGGCAGAACCGTGTAGAACTTTGCAGAACTTCGGAGAAGCTCCTGGAACCCCTCTAGAACCTGCTCTTAACCCTGTAGAAGCCAGTCCTACGTTCCGAAAAGTGAGACGAGGCTCCCCCGAGAAAGGTTGTGCCCTCGGCAGTTCACCGGATTACCCGGGCTGGCCGTGACGCCACAAGAGGGCTCATTCATCCCCATGATTTGTATTTCGACCGCGATTCTCGGGTTAGTGCTGCTCGCACCGCCGCAGCAGGTCCCGGACCAGCGCGCTGAAGCAGAACGGCTGGCCAATTCCGGCTCGTACGAAGCGGCGCTCAAACAGTTCCAGGCTCTAGCTGCCGCAAACCCGGACGATATTCCCGCGCGGCTGTGGATCGCGCGACTGCACGGGCGACTCGGACATCCCGAACACGCGGTCGAGGTCTATCGGTCGATTCTCGCCACGCAGCCTGACAATCTGGATGCACTGATTGGATTGGGCAACTCGCTCGTCACGCTCGATCAGTTCCGCGAAGCCGGCGACGCATTGACGCGGGCGGAAAAACTGGCCGGCGATCGTGCTGAAGTGCTCGCCGCGCAGGGACGACTTCATGCGGCAGCGAATCACACGACGCTCGCGCTTGCGTATTACGACCGCGCGATAACGCTCGATCCGTCCAACAACGACATTCGCACCCAGGCTGACGCGCTTCGCGTCAGGCGCGCACATCGGCTCGAGCTCGACTACGACTTTCAGCACTTCGACGTCGTAGATGTCGAAGACACGCACGCAGGTACGGTCATTCTCAACGCGCGGCTGGCTGACTCAGTGCGCCTGGTGCTGGAAGGACAGGTTGACAGGCTGTTCGGGACGGACGACCAACGAGCGGGAGGCGGACTCGAATTCGCGTTGTCGCGAAACGCGCACCTGAACGTCGGGTTTCTCGGTGGATTTGATCCGGTGTATTTGCCCGAATCGGATTTCTATACGCAATTCGGCTATACCCACGACAAGGCCACGTGGGGGCTGCTCTTCCGGCGCGCGGCTTTCGAGGACGACACGGACTTCTGGATCGCTGGACCGGAGCTGACGGTTCGATTCTCGAATGCCTTCGACACCTTCATCGCCTACTATCGCGGGAACACAACCTCGCTCGGCATCGAAGACATCGAGACCGACAACGTCGTCATTCGTCTGAGCGGCGCCGTGACGAGGAACTTCCGGCTCGGAGCCGGGTACACTCACGGTATCGATCGACTTGATTGGCTGACACTGGACCGCGTCGGTTTCGAATCAGATACCTTCGCACTGCGCGGCAACTTCACGCTCACACCGTCTGTGAGTCTCGAACTTGGGTACGACTTCCAGCAGCGACCCGCCGATGTCAATGTGAGTCGGGCGCGCGCGGGATTAACATTCGGCTTCTAGTCATTTGTTGACTAGGTAGCCCGATGTGACAAGCAAACGGCCTGAGCGAAAGGAGCGAGGGCTGGTTGGTCGGCGGCGGGTCCCACTGATTTATTTCGAGGTCAGGCCCGTCCCCCGCTTGGGACGATCGCGCGGCCCACTCCGTCGTGTTTCCCTGAAAATCTCACAAGTTCACGCAGGCACAGCCTTTGATTCAGCCCATGTGTCGCGCGGAATCAACGGGGTGCGTAACTCAGGCAGGCGCTGGCATCGCCGCATCCCGTCGTAAGTCAGGCCGATTCCGCGCGGCATTGAATCGGAGGGTTGCGCATGACTGGATCCTTCGCTCGTTTGACGGTCGCGCTTGGATTTGCCGCGGCATTATCGGCCTGCGCGCTGCATTCACCGAGCGTTGCCGAATTGAAATACAACCCGGGTCGTTACCAGAACAAGACGGTTTCAGTAAATGGCGTGGTGACGAGTTCCTGGGGGGTGCCACTGGTTCCGTTCAAGGTGTACAAGATCGATGATGGCACGGGAGAATTGACGGTCGTATCACAGGACGGCCGAACTCCCAGCAAGGGCGCCCGAGTTCGTGTGAAAGGGCGCGTTAGCGATATGGCGACATTTGGTGGCCGGGCAGTTGGTCTCCACCTGGAGCAAAAGGACATTTCGTTCAAGGGCTACTAGGCAGGGTAGGCACGGTCTCTAGACCGTGCCTACAACGTGATCCGAACCGCCACCGCCGTCATGTCGTCGTTCGGTGGTGTGTCACCTCGCCATTCCGACACCGCCTCGAAAATCCTTCCCACGACCTTCGCCGCCGGTTCTTGGCGCAGCGCGGCCACGACATCGATCAGCCGTGCCGCCGTGAATTCCTGTCCGTTCGCATTCATCGCTTCGAATACGCCGTCGGTGCACAGCACGAACAGGTCGCCGGCGTGCAATGCGAACGTGACCTCGTCGTAGGTCGATCCCTGGAACGATCCGAGCGGAACACCGGGCAGCTCGATCTGCGAACAGCCTTCTGCCGTGGCGCGAATCGGATACGGCAACCCTGAATTCGCGAGCGTGAGGACGCGGCGCTTCAAATCGAACACGGTGTAACAGAGCGTGCAGTAATACTCCTCGAGGTGTCGCTGCTGAAGAATCGTGTTTACCGACGACAGGACGCCCGACGGACTCGATCGATCCGGGAGATAGCGACGACGGAACGTGCGGCCGCGAACGAGCTCCGCGGCGAATGCGCTGTAGAGTGCCGCCGGCACACCTTTGCCGGAGACATCTCCCACGGCCACGACGAGCGTGTGCGCCTCCGGTGACAGGTAATCATGAAAGTCGCCACCGACCTCGCGGGCGGGCGCGAACGCGGCTGACACTTCGATGCCCTTCAGTCGCTTCGGTGGCGCGGCGGGAAGAAGCGCCGTTTGAACCCGCTGCGCAAACCGAAGCTCTTTCTCCAGCCGCTCTTCGTTGGCGCGGACTTCCTCGTACAGCCGCGCGTTCTCGATCGCCACGGCTGCCTGACTCGCGAGCAATGTGAGAATCTCGACATCACGCTTGCTGAACGCATCGAGTTCCGGGCTTTCCAGATCGACAACACCGATGCAGCGATCTTTCAACAGCATCGGAATGACGAGCTCGGACCGCACGTCGGGAACGACCTTGATGTAGCGCGGATCCTGGGAGACGTCTGACACCAGAACGGGTTCGCGGTGGAGCGCCGCGTATCCGACTAATCCCTCCCCGAGACGAACCCGCGGCACCTCTACTTTCTCGCCGTACTGCAGCGCCAGCTTGATCTCCAGCTCGCCGCGCTCTTCGTTGAGCAGCAGGATCCCGAACGTGCGGTAGTCGATCACGTGCTTGGTCAGCTGCGCGATCCGCGAAAACAGCTCGTCCAGATCCAGCACTGACGCGACATCGCGTCCAATTTCGGCGAGCGTCTCAAATGCCTCGGCGTCGCGCTTACTGCGATCGAACAGGCGGGCGTTGACCAGCGCGACAGCCACGTGCGCGCCGAACTGGCGGACGATCGCCGTGTCCTCGAGCGTGAATTGATTCCGATTGCGGCTGAGAATGTTCAGCGCGCCAAGCGGCTTCGATTTGTGGAGGAGGGGGACGACGATTTCCGAATTCATCCCCGGGACGAACTCGATGTAGCGAGGATCGTTCTGCAGGTCGTTGACGAGAACAGGCTGCTCGGTTTCGATCGCGGCACCGACCAGGCCCATGCCAGGTCGCAGCCGAATCGGCCGCTCTACAGGCGGATAGCCGACCGCGTAAGCCACGCGCAACTCACTTCTGCGCTCGTCGAGCAAGTACACCGCGAACGCTTCGAACGAGATCAGCCGGCCGATGAGTCTGGGAATCTGGCGCAGGAGATCGTCGAAGTCGAGCACACTCGTCACCTGGCGGCCGAGGTCGAAGAGCGTGGTGACGAGTTCCTGCTTTGACGCCTTCGATTCCTGCCGCGTATTCGGTTCCGCCGGGACTTCGTCTGCTGGAAATGACTGGCTCACGGAGAGCGTTCCCTCCCGAGGGAGAAATCCCGATTATACTGCGGTGAGATTATGGAACTCTCGTTGCCACTCGATTACAGCGCCATCGAACGGATACTTCCGCATCGCTATCCGTTTCTTCTCGTCGATCGCATCACTGAGTTCGATCCCGACAAACGGATCGTCGGCATCAAGAACATGACGCTGAACGAGCGATATCTGTCCCATCAGCCGGACGGCCCGCCGGTGTTGCCACCCACGATCCTGACCGAGGCGGTTGCGCAGGTCGGCGCCATCATGATTCTTGCGAAACCCGAGAACCGCGAAAAGCTGATCTATTTCATGGGAATCGAGCGCGTCAGGTTCAGGAGGCCCGTGCATCCTGGCGATCAGGTCGTGATCGAAGCCGTCGTGCGGCGCCTTCGCAGCCGGATGGGTGTTCTACATGGCGTCGCTCGCGTCAACGGCAACGTCGTCGTCGAAGGGACGATGACGTTTGCACTGGGTCCTCGCACCGAGGGTTCACAGAGCAGCGTTACCGCACAACCATGAGGACCATGCCGATCTTGGCTCCGCGCGAACTCCACGTCGCCCACTTCGAGCCGGGGCGGTAGTAGCGCCACGCGTCCAGCACCGCCGGCGCCAGCACCAGCGCACCAATCCAACGCTCATCGAGACGTGACGATGCGGCCATCCCGCGCGTGTCACGCTCCGCCGGACCTGTTTTCGCGAACGCAGCGCCCGCGTACGCAACCGAGGCGAGAACGTTGAACGCGAAATACCCTTTGGCAAAGGGCGCCTGCTCCGACTTGAGATGCGGGCGTTTGCTCAGGAGCCATTCGTTTCCGGCACTCTGCGCCCAAAAACCTGCCGATGAAATGACGAACTCTTCGTTCGAGGCGCGCCCACTTCGGTGAGTGATGGCAAAAAATGGAATGCCGTGAAAATCTACCTTCTTCAGACCTGGGTTTTCTCCGTAGGCCAAATCCGCGATGACGTGGGCGGCTTCGTGCGCGGCGAGTCCACTGGCGGCACCGGTCAGAAACAAGACAACCTGTTTGCCGGTAGACGGGGAGTCTGGTGGCTGAGCTGGAGCGTCGGTCTGCGCGCGCGATTGCGACGCGAGACCGAATACGAGAAAAACAACGAGGACCAGCGCGCGGACGCCTCGTGACTGCCGCAGTTCTCCAATCCGGCACAGCCGTTGCTGGGAGTTCATTCGTCGCGTGCGCTGCGCGATTTCGCGCGCAAGGAGAAGACTATGCTCGAAACGATTGCGATCATCCTCATCGTGCTGTGGCTGCTTGGGATGGTCAGTGGGTACACTCTCGGTAACTTCATCTATGTCCTGCTCGTCATAGCGATCGTGCTGTTTCTGGTTCGATTGATCAGCGGACGGAGGGTGTGACACTCGTCAATGTTCAATGATCAATGACCAATGTTCAATGGGGGTCACAACGCATTGGGCATTGATCATTGATCATTGGGGATCATTGGGGCCAGCCTACGTCGACGGCTCCGCCTGCGCGTCAACCTCGAGTCCGGAGTCGGAGACGGCTTTTGGGCCGGTCCAGCGGACGATCGCGACTCCGCAGAACACCAGCGCTGCCGCCACCGCCATTCGCGAGTCGAATGATTCGTGGAGAATCAGGACGCCAAGGGTCACGGCAATGATCGGGTTAATGTAGGCATACAGCGACACAAACGACACCGGAAGATGTCGTAAGGCGTAGGTGTAGGCAACAAACCCGCCGATCGCGCCGACGGTCGAGAGGTAGATCAGAGACCATGTCGTTGCGGCGCTGAACGACAGGTGTGACCACTCGCCACGAATCGTCCCGGCGGCCGTCATAATGATCCCGCCCGCCAGCATCTGGCACGCCGTTGTTCCAAGCACGTGATCGCTGCGTGCGTGGCGTCGCGAGTAGGCGGAGCCAAGCGACCAGCCAATCGAGGCGATTTGAAGAGCCACGACGCCGGCGAGAAAGCCGCGACGACTCGCGGCTCCGAGCGTCAGATCTGGCCACACCAGCACCACGATCCCTGTGAAGCCAATGATGAGGCCAACGATCACGTTGGCATGAAGTCGCTCACCACCGGGAATCGCCGCTTCGACGGCCGACATCCAGAACGGATTCGACGCGATGACGACGGCAGCAAGCCCGCTGGGCACCCATTGTTCGGCGATCACAACACCGCCGTTGCCGAGTCCCAGCATCAGAAAGCCGAGGAGCGCAATGCCACCCCATCTGTCTCGCCCCGGCAGCGATTCCCCGCTCGCCACGACGTAGGCCGCCAGCAGCGCGCCGGCAGAAAGCCACCGGAACCCTCCCATCAGCATCGGCGGCATCGTTTCGAGACAGATGCGGATACCGAGATACGTCGTACCCCAGACGATGCAGACGGTGATCCAGGAGAGATACGCGAGACGTCGCTGTCGGGTGTTTGTCATGTCGGGATCCGGGATGGTGAGCGGGATCCGGATCGATAAAGGTCTGTCCGTGTGAATCCGTGTTCTTCCGCGGCTGTATCGATCTGTGTTCTTTCGTGGCGTCTATTATCGGATTCGGTGGCAGCGCGGATCGAGGCCAATTCGACAGTGGCGCGATTCACACGAACCCGTACGGCCCTTTGCCGAGCCACGAGCCGCCGTCGACCGTGAGGATCTCTCCGGTGATGAAGCTGGCGTGATCCGAAACGAGAAACGTCACCGCGTCGGCGACATCCTCAGGCTTGCCCCACCGTTTCAGCGGGATCGTTTCCGTGATGCGACGAACCGCATCAGGCGTATTCCAGAGTTTCTCGGCGGCACCCGGTGTCTCGATCGGTCCGGGGGCGACAGCATTCACTCGGATGTTGTGGCTTGCCCATTCCACCGCGAGCGTCTGGGTCATCGACATCACTCCGGCTTTCGCCGCGGCTGAGTGGACGGTGCCCGCGCTCCCGGTCCACACGTAATTGGCAAGGATGGAGACGATCGATCCGCCGCGACCGCGAGCAATCATGTGTCTGCCGACAGCGCGTGAGCAATAGAAGCTGCCGTTTAGTACGATTCCGACCACCGCGTTCCATCCGTTGGGCGAAAGATCCTCAGCCCGGCAGATGAAGTTTCCTGCAGCGTTGTTGATCAGAATATCGATATGGCCGAAGTGTCGCACGACGCGACCGACCATTTCGTCGACCTGCTCCGGCTTTCGGACGTCAACTTGTACAGCAAGCGGGTCGAGACCGGCATGCCGCAAATCGGCTGTGCCCTCTTCGAGATGCGCCGCCTGACGGCTGCCAATCGCGATATCGGCACCGAGCTCACCCATCCGCTTCGCGATCGCGAGGCCGAGGCCGGTTCCACCGCCGGTAATGATAGCCACCTTGTTTTTGAGCAACGACGACGTGAACATTGGCGTCAGATTACCGGCGGCGGAGTCCTGATGTCCACGGGTGCTAAGATCACGACATGAAGAATGCTCGATCGTCGTGGATCACGATCGTCGCGATAGCGGTCGCCGCCGCCGGCCTGGCCTGTCAGCCAAATGAACCCGCAGCGTCCAGTGCAGCCGCGCCGCCACCAGCTGCCGCCCCCGCGGTGGCGGAAACGCCCCAGCCGACAGTCGTCCAGTTCACACCTCCGCCGCCGGCCTACAAGGGTGAACTGCCGGCTCTACCGGTGACAGCATTTGCTCCCGCGCGTCCGCCCGACGTCGTGCGCGCGGTTTACACGTTTGCGGCGCGCCACCCCGAAGTGTTGCACTACGTTCCGTGCTTCTGTGGCTGTGAGCGATCCGGTCACAAAGGTAACGACGATTGCTTCGTGCGCAGCCGCGATGCGAACGGACGACCAACGTGGGAAGACCACGGCATGACGTGAGCCATCTGCCTCGATGTCGCGCGTGACGCGATGCAGATGCACAATTCCGGGGTGCCCCTCTCCGAGATTCGATCGACGATTGAGGGACGCTATCGCTCGCAGTATCAATCCATGACACCCACGCCGCCACCGCCCGCAGCGGGTGGCAAGTAACCTGAGCCGTGCGATTGCCGATACCCGTATAATCCCCCCGTGCCGGAACCTGAGCTGACGTCAACGGCCCCACCCGAAACGTTCTCGCGGTTCTTCGAGTCGGTTCACGAGGGGGTCTACATCGGCACGTTGTCCGGTTCAGCCGCGCTGACACTCTCTGCCAATCCCTATCTCAAACTGATGTTCGGCTACGCGGTCGAAACACCGCAGGAGGAGGTCCGCCCGTTCGAGATTGAGCGTTTCGTGGATCCGCAGGCGCGCGACGGTTTCGTCGAACGGCTTCAGCGCGACGGGGCGATCACCGACTATCTGCTACGGTTGCGCCGCGCCGATCGATCGGCGATGTGGGTGGAGGTCACGGCTCATGCAGAACGCGTCGCCGAAGGTCTTCGCGTCGAAGCGCTGATGCGCGACGTGAGCGAACGGAAACGATTGGAGGATCAAGCTCGCGATCTGTATCACCAGCTCCTGCAGGCGGAGAAACTGGCCGCCCTCGGACAGACGATTTCCGGCGTCGCCCACGAACTCAATAATCCCTTGGCGACAATCCTGACCTGGGCCGAGCGGCTCGCTCAGCGGTCAGTCGATGAGCAGACCAAGCGCGGCCTCGAAACGATCCTGAGCGAATCGGAACGCGCCGCGAAGATCGTGCGCAATCTCCTGACCTTCGCCCGCAAGCGCCACACCACGCGCGCGATGGTGAATCTCAATCAGGTCGTGCGCGAGACCCTCGCCCTTCGCGCCTACGAACAGCGCATCAGCAACATCGTCATCCTCGAAGCACTCGCAGCCGGACTGCCCGAGGTGTTCTCCGATCCTCACCAGATCCAACAGGTCCTGCTCAACCTCATCATCAACGCCGAGCAGGCCATGCTCGGGTCGCACGGACGCGGCACGCTCATCGTCCGCACCTGGCACGAGGCCGACCGCGACGCGGTGATCCTCGAAGTCAACGATGACGGCCCGGGCGTGCCGGAAGATGTGCAGCCGAAGATTTTCGATCCGTTCTTCACGACGAAGGAGGTCGGGAAAGGCACTGGCCTTGGTCTCACGGTCGCCTATGCGATCGTCCAGGAGCATGGCGGCCGTCTCACCGTGAAATCCGACCCCGGGCGCGGCGCGTCCTTCTATGTCGAATTGCCCGTCGGCGCGGGACCGCTCAAGCCACCGATGCCGCGACCGTCAGAGCCGCGAGCAAGCGGGGACGTTCGCGTCGGCGCCGCCGCATTGGTGGTAGAAGACGAGATCGCGCTCGGCGCAGCAGTGGCCGAGGCTCTCGCGGATGCCGGATTCCTCGTCGACCGCGCGAGTGATGGCATGGAGGCGCTCGAGCGCCTCAAGGAGCGGCCGTACGATCTGATTGTCTGCGATTTGAAGATGCCGAGACTCGACGGCCCTTCGTTTTACAAAGAACTGTCGACAGCGGATCCCGCGATGGCTCGCCGAGTCCTCTTCGTGACTGGAGACGTCGCCGGCACGGACGCCGAACGCTTTCTCGAAGAATCGGGCTGCCGGTGGCTCGCCAAGCCATTTCGGCTGAAGGATCTCCTGAGAGTGGCGAAGGAGATGCTCGAGTAGTCATGCTGCCGATATCCGGTGTGCGGGATCCGGGATCCGATCGTCGAACAGATCGTCTCGGATCCCGGACAACGGATCCCGGAACAGTCGGCTACCGCGCTACCGCGACTGCCTCGCGTCGCGCCGCAGGCTTCCGTCGCATCGCCACCTTCTGCGGCGCGGACTGCGCCTTCGGCGCGCGGTACTGAAGAACGACTCCGGGTTCGTGCGGCATCTCTGCCTTCGCCATGCGGAGACGGCGCATGGTGCTCTGAAATGACAGCACGGCGGGACTGATCGATTCGGTCGGGCAGTCAGCACCGAGAGCCTTTCGCAGTCTCTGCACAGCTCGCGCATGCAGCTGCGACACGCGTGATTCGTTGACCCCGATCTCCGCTCCAATCTGCTTCATCGTCGCTTCGCCGTAGTAGTACAGGCCGATCACCTTACGTTCTCTTGGCGGGAGCGAGGCGATTGCCGCGCGAATGCGATCGCGCACTTCCTGCTCTTCGTACGCCCGGTCCGGCGACTGCGGTTCAGATGGCACCAGCGCGGGAGGCAACGACGAACCGTCGACGTTTTCACCGGCTGACAGCGGCGAGGTCGATTCAATCGTGTTGATCCGCACAATCGTGCGCCCCAGCCGGGCCTCGTCGGAGCCAATCCGTCTAGCGAGATCGGCAAGCGACGGTTCAGCGCCAAGCTCGCGCCGAAGTTCCTCTCGCGCGGCCTCGAGCTCACGGCGCTGACGACGAACGCCACGCGGCCAGGCATCGCGACGGAGCGCGTCGATCATCGCTCCTCGAACGCGGCGCTCCGCAAACGTTTCGAACTTGATGCCTCGCTCCTCATCGAACCGGCAGGCGGCGTCGATGAGGCCGATCATCCCGTCCTGGACCAGATCGCCCAGCTCAATCGAGTGAGGCATGGACGCGGCAACGCGCCGCGCCAGGGATTCAACGAACGGAAGGCTTGCGGCAATGCGTTGACGATGACGGGCGGCGAGAGGCTGACGCTGCATTTGACCCTTTCCTCCAGAGGCTTCCGGTTACCGTGTTGTGCCGCGTCTTAACCTCAGCGGCGAGTGGGTAGCACGGCAACTGGAATACCAGGTCAGAAACGATCAAAAAGCGAAGCGCGTGGTCCTTCTGTGAAGTGTTGTGAAACTATTGAATTTCAATGATTTATGAGCGTGCGCCAGTGTGAAAGAGCGGGAAACGAAGGGCGTCCAGCGACTGCCGAGTCGTCAATTACTTGACGGCTAGGACGCTATATAGTCAAATAATTGACGTCAGGAAGGCTTGGTTCGAGAGCGAATTTCACGGGCCGTCGACATCGCGTCGAGCACGCTGGCGACGACTTGTGAGGCGCGCGCGCGTGTCATCTCGTCCGAGACCTTGGCCTCGAGCAGCTCGGCGTTGGCGAGGATGATTCCGAGCTGATTGTTGAGGCGATGAAACAGCAGGCCGAGGTCTGGCGGTTCGTCCACAGACGTCCTCGCAGTTCTCGGATCGGCGGCTGGCGTCATGAGGCTTCTTTAGTAGTCAGCTCGTGCGTGCGCCCGGGCTCGCGCCAGAGCGTATCGACAAAGATCCGGACCGAACCGCCGGCGGTTCTGACGTATTCCACTTTGCCGCTGGCGATCCAGTTGTAGATGGTGCGGCGGCTCACGCCAACGAGCTCGCACGCTTTCATGATTGAGATGGTCTTGCGGTCAGTCATCATTGCTTTTCACGTCGGCCCTGAACGTCGGGCCATGTGGGTTACCGCACGCCGTACGTTGAGTTGTATCGGAGGACGCGACCGTCGGCTATAGGGCTGCCGGGATAGTTGAATTGACCGGCCCCGGCGCGGGTGTCAAAATACCGCCCACTCGAAGTAAATGGCTGAGAGCCAGAAGCATCTGTTGATCGTCGATGATGAGACCGCGCTCCGGGAGGCGATTGCGGAGCGCCTCGCGGACCATGACTTCATCGTTGAACAGGCCGGCAGTGGTGAGCAAGCCCTGCAACGCCTCACTGATTTTGCCTTCGACATTCTGATCACCGATTTACGGCTCCCCGGCATCGACGGCGCGAAGGTCATCGAATCTGCGCTCGAGCGATATCCCGAAATCATCGCCATCGTCATCACTGGATACGGAACGGTGAAGGACGCAGTCGAGGCGATTAAGCGGGGCGCGGCCGATTTCATCACCAAGCCCTTCCAGTTCGACGCGCTGCTGCACGTGCTTCGGTCGGCGCTCGAACAACGCCGCCTCAAGTCGGAAAATGCGTACCTGCGATCGCAGCTCGAGGATCGGTATCGCATCGACGGACTCATCGGCCGCAGCCGCGTCATGCGCGAGCTGTTTCAGCTGCTCGAGACGGTGGCGGCGACGTCGAGCACGGTGCTGATCACCGGTGAGACGGGCACCGGCAAGGAACTCGCCGCTCGCGCCATCCATCACAACAGTCCGCGCCGGACCAACCGATTCGTGGCGTTGAACTGCAGCGCGATTCCCGAGACACTCCTCGAAGCTGAGCTCTTCGGCCATGTTCGCGGCGCGTTCACCGGCGCGGTCGGCGCGCGGCAGGGCAGGCTGGAACAGGCGCACAAGGGCACCCTCTTTCTCGATGAAGTCGGAACGATGAGCCCGGCGCTTCAAGCCAAGCTCCTGCGCGTGCTGCAGGAGCGGGAGTTTGAACGTGTCGGTGATTCACACACGGTCAAGATCGATGTGCGCGTGATCGCCGCGACGCATTCTGATCTTGCGAAGATGGTCGCGGATGGCACGTTCCGCGAAGACCTGTATTACCGGCTCAACGTCATTCCAGTGAAGCTGCCACCGCTGCGAGAGCGGCGCGAGGATATTCCGCTCCTGGTTCAGCATTTTCTTCAGAAGCTCTCCAGCGAGTCAGGTCGAGCAACGGTCACGATTTCCCAGGACGCACTTCGCCGATTGATGGCGTATCACTGGCCTGGCAACATCAGGCAGCTGGAGAATGCCATCGAGCGGGCACTCGCATTCAGCCAGGGTCGATCGCAAATCGATGTACAGGATCTGACCAGCGACATTCAGGACCAGGCAGGAGCGACCGAGGCCTCGGAAGTCTGGTTTCCTGACGATGGCCTCGACTTCGGGCGCTACATTGAAACCATCGAGCTCGCGCTCATTCGCCGCTCGCTCGAGCGTACGCAGGGCAACAAACGGCAGGCGGCGAAGCTGCTGAATCTGAAACGCACCACCCTCATCGAGAAGCTCAAACGGCTCGAGCCGCATTAGCATGCCTCCGCGGCACCATTACTGGACGATCATCCTCGAAGGAAAACCGACCGCCTTTCGTGCACACACGCAGGAAGAACTGATCCCGACACTGCGTCAACTGCAGGCACGGCATCCCGATGCCGTCATGAAATGGTTTGCCCGCGGACGGCTGTGGGAAAGTCAGGACCAGGAGCGCGCTGACGCGATCGCGCGCCGGCGTCCCAAGAGCCGCGGGGCCGTCGAGCCCCGCTCGCGTGAGTGGCGTCCCGGCGGCGAACATAAAGATCCACGCGATCGTTTCAAGGTGCCGCGTGATGAAAAGCGACGACGGTTTGCGCAGAAGCTGCGGCGCAAGCCGAGCGGACCACGCAACAGCGGAGGGAGCGGAGGCAGCCGATGATCGTCCACGTTGTGCTCTTCAGCCCCAGACCTGATCTCTCAGGCGCCGATCGCGCCGCGCTCGTCGGCGCCCTTGAATTGGCGTCGAAGAACATCCCCTCAATCAAACGCCTGCGGATCGGTACGCGCATCAAGCACTCGCTGCCCGGATATGAGCAAATGATGCACGACGACTACGAATACGCCGTCTTCATCGAGTTTGATGATGTCGAAGGACTGAAGGCCTACCTGCGCCATCCCGCGCATGCAGCGGCCGGACACCATTTCATGGCGTCAGCATCCAAAGCCCTCGCGTACGATTACGAAGTTGCTGATTGACTGGGAATCGGAGACGCCAGGAAGAAGTCGTGGATGATTTCCCGCAGCTGACTGATGGACTCCGCGGAATTGATCGCGATCCGCAGATGAGATCCGTTGTCGAGGCCCTTCGTATACCAGGAATTCAACGCCCGGAGTTTGTTGATCACCCATCGGTCGTGTCCGCGCGCCGGTTGCGGCGAAACCGCAGACTGGCCTGGCGCCACATGGCGGAAGCCCTCGGCTTCGTCGACGCGCTCGTGCATTAACAGATCAATGTAGTCGAGCAGGAACTGGCCGCGTTCGGCAGAGGTTATGGCTCGGGGTGACCGCCCGGCTGCCATGGCTGCGGCTTGCTCGAAAATCCAGGGATTACGCAGCGCGCCCCGGCCGACCAGGACGCCGGCGATCCTCCCAAGCCGCAATCGTTCGACAAGTTGTTCCGGATCGATGCAGTCGCCACTCCCGAAGACCGGGATCGACACGCCCTCCGCTACGCGACCAATCAGATCCCAGTCGGAGACACCTGCATAGGATTGCGCTGCCGTGCGCCCATGCACCGCCACAGCGGCAGCACCAGCGTCTTCGATGCGTCGCGCCAGATCGGGAGCATTGATCGCATCAGCGTCCCAACCAGCGCGCATCTTGACGGTGACAGGAATCTTGACCGCGCGAGTCATGGCGCGCACGACATCAGCCGCGTGCTCCGGCTCGCGCATCAGGCTGCAACCGGCATTGTGCTTGGCGATCTTCGGCACCGGGCAGCCCATGTTGACGTCGACGATATCGGCGCCAATGCCTTCGACGATCTGCGCCGCCGCCGCCATCTTCTCGGGATCACCGCCGAAGATTTGGATCGAGACAGGACGCTCTTCTTCCGTGTACTCGGCGTATTCGAGCGTCCGATCGATCCCGCGGACCAGTCCTTCCGAGCTCACCATCTCGCTGACGACAAGACCACACCCGCCCTTCCGCTTCACCAGCCGGCGGAATGCTGTGTCGGTCATGCCCGCCATCGGCGCAAGGGCGAATGGGGGTGTCAGGTCGATCGATCCGATTTTCATCAGCAGCTGGACTTCCGGCACCTTAATAAGGTTTCACATCCGCCGCGTCGACTTCGACGCTGACTGCCTGACCGATGAGATCAACCGCGAGCATCAGCCGAGCGTGCGCGCCTTTTCGCAGCAGTCGTCCGACGACCCCCTTCAGCGGTCCGTGGATCACTTCCACCATCATTCCTTCGTGAATGAGCGGGCACGGATCGAACTGCAGATCGCTCTGAACCAGCCGGCGGATCCCTTCGATCTCGAATTCGGGGATCGGTGCGATCTCGCCGTCGAACGACACGATATTCACCACGCCGGTGCACGAGAGAATCGGCAGCCGTTCTTTCGAATCGAATCGCGCGAAACAATACCCGGGGAAGAGCGGCCAGTCGATCTTCTTCTTCCGATCTTTCCAGCGGCTCCACTTGGTAATGGTCGGAAGGAACGCTTCGTACCCCTTGCGCTCGAGCTGCTCGCGGACGACGTTCTCGTGCCGTGACCGTGTCCAGATCGCGTACCAGGCTGTTGGTATTTGCTCGGCCATTCCTCAGTCAGCACCGCCGCCCGATTCGACCGCGACCTGCTTCTCGTACAGCTTCTTCAGCTCCTCGTTCTTCCACTCGATGAGCGCCTGGCCGCGCACCTTTGACAGGAACTTGCGGACTTCCGTTTGCTGACGAGAGTCGTGCACTTTGTCCGCGACCAGATCGCGGACGCTCTCGAAGGGTTGAATCGCCGACGGCTTCAAGGTCTCGAGCTTCAGGATCTGCACGCCGCGATTCGTGCGAATGGGCGTCGTGATGTCGCCCGGTTTCATCTTGTCAATCATCTGCTGCAACGAAGTCGACACTTCGGCCAGATTGATCGGCCCGATCAAGCCGCCGTTCGCCTTCGAGGGAGACGCCGACACTTCGGCTGCCAGCTTGGCGAAATCTTCGCCGGCAACAAGTCGGCTTCTGATTGCTGCCGCTTTCTCCTCGGCATCGTCCTGTGCCGCAACGCTGATCGTTGGCTGTCCGCCCTTGGTCGTCGCCGGTACCTCGATCAGGATTTCACGCAGCGTGACCGTCGCCGGCTCGACGAACTCGTTTTTGTGCGTCAGGTAGTACTGCCGCGCTTCCTCCTCGGTAATCGTCAGCTTCGACCCGACTTCGTCGCGCTGCACCTGGCTGACCAGGAACTGCTTTTCGACGTTCCGCCGGAGATCGTCGATCGTCATCCCCTCCTGCCTCAAGGCGGCAGCGAACTTCTGGTCGTCGGCGAGGTTTTGTTCCTTGCGAAGATTATCGAGCCACCCTTTGAACTGCTCGTCGCTCAGGTGGTAGCCCTTCTCCTTGCCCATCTGGAGGAGCAGCAGTTCGTCAATCGCGTCCACGAGCAGTTGCGGGGTAACTTCGTCGAGCACCTTCTTCAATTCCGCGTTGTCGTTCACCATCTCGGGTTTCAAATCCCCGCCGAGACGAGCGCGGATGGCCGCCGTCTGCCGCTCTTCGAGTTCGGTCTGCGTGAAAATGTCGCCATTCACCTTCACGAGGACGCGCTCGATGATCTGAGCGCGCGCCGGAACGGTCGCCAGCCCGAGCGTGAGCGCCAATGCCACGGTCGAAATCAACTTCATAGGATGTGTTGCCGTAAATTGCTGCAGCATAATATTTTACTCGATCGACAGGCCGCCGCTCAAATCGCCGAGCAGCCCCAAAACCCGTGAGAAGACGCCGTCCTCGGCACGCGGGTCTTCTTTGGCGGGCCGCATGATTTCGTCCTTTGTGAAGCCGGGGGCCACCTGTCCCGCCCGCGCGCGAGCGGCCCACCAGGATCCCCCGGCTACCGGATCTCTCCCTTTCCGCCCGCCGCCGGCGGGGCCGGACGGCGTCCTCGGTTCCGGTACCACTTTTCGTGCCGCGGGCTTCTTCAAGTCGAGCTTCAAGGTCGCCGGGGGCACGAGCGTCACGTCGCCACGTTGCTGCACGACCCTGAAAAGCCACGCCGGATCGAGCTTCGCGTCGGATCTGAACTTTAGGACGACGGCGGAGCCTTCGCGGTCTAGCGATTCGAGCCCTATCCGGTCGGCAAGAATGCGAATAGACGCATATTCGGCCAGGTTCAAGACGGATTCGGGGGGCGGACCATAGCGGTCGCGCACCTCCAGAACGAGCCGGCTCAACTCGTCCTCGGTCCGCACAGCGGCCATCCTGCGATACACCGTCAACCGCTGATTCATGTCCGGGATGTAGTCGTCGTTAATCCTGAGGTCAACGCGCAGGTTCACGTTGGCGCGAATCTCGTCTTCGACCTCTTCACCCTTGAGCTCTTTGATCGTCTGCTCGAGCAGCTTCATGTACATATCGAACCCGACCGCTTCGATGTGTCCACTCTGTTCGCCGCCGAGCAGGTTGCCGGCGCCTCGAATCTCGAGATCGAGCGCCGCGACGCGGAATCCGCTGCCGAGGTCGCTGAATTCGCGGATCGCCGCCAGCCGTTTCTTTGCCACCGGCGAGAGGGCTTCCTCCGGCGGAATCAAGAGATACGCATAGGCGCGGCGATCGGATCGGCCGACACGTCCGCGAAGCTGATACAGCTGCGACAATCCATAGCGATCGGCGCGATTGATGATGATGGTGTTGGCGTTCGGAATGTCGAGGCCGTTCTCGATAATTGTCGTCGCCAGCAGCACGTCGTACTTCTGCGCGACGAAATCCACCATCGCACGCTCGAGCTCCTCCTCGCTCATCTGACCGTGCCCGACGACGATACGCGCTTCCGGAACCAACCGCGTGATCAGGTTGCCGAGTGAGTAAATCGACTCGACGCGGTTGTGGACGAAATACACCTGGCCGCCGCGCTCCATCTCGGTCAGGATCGCGCGCCGGATCACTTCCTGATCGAACTTGACGACATTGGTCTGAATCGAGAGTCGATCCTTGGGAGGCGTTTCGATGATCGACATGTCGCGGATCCCGGCGAGCGACATGTTCAGTGTGCGCGGAATCGGCGTCGCGGTCATCGTCAGGACGTCCACCCGTTTGCGCATCTGCTTGATGCGTTCCTTATGAGCGACGCCAAACCGCTGTTCTTCGTCAACGATGAGGAACCCGAGATCTCTGAACAGCACATCTTTCGACAGCAGCCGATGCGTGCCGACGATGATCTCGACCTTACCGGCCTTCAGATCCTCGAGCGTTTGCTTCTGCTCGGCTTTCGTTCTGAATCGGCTGACCATGTCGATGCGAACGGGAAAGGCGGCAAAGCGATCGCGCAGCGTTTTCACATGCTGGAATGCGAGGACCGTGGTCGGTGCCAGAAACGCGACCTGCTTGCCGTCCATAACTGCTTTGAACGCTGCGCGCATCGCCACTTCGGTCTTTCCGTAGCCGACATCACCGCACAGCAGCCGATCCATCGTCGCTGCCGTTTCCATGTCGCGCTTGATATCGGCGATCGCATTGGACTGATCGCTCGTCAGTTCCCATTCGAACGAGTCTTCGAACTCCTGTTGCCAGTGCGAGTCGGGCGTGAACGCGTGTCCTGGCATCGCCTTGCGCGCGGCATAAAGCTTCAGCAGCTCTTCCGCCATGTCACGCATCGCCTTCTTGACGCGTGTCTTTGCCTTCTCCCAGGTCGTTCCGCCGAGTTTGTCGAGCGACGGGCGCGCCGCGCCGGTGTATTTCTGAACCAGGTCGAGCCGTTCGACCGGAACAAACAGCTTGTCGTCCCCCGCGTAGCGGAGTTCCATGAACTCCTGCGGAGTGAGACCGACATCGATCCGCTTCAGTCCGACGAACACGCCGATACCGTGATCGACGTGAACAACCAGATCGTCGACCTTGAGATCACGAAAATCCGACAGGAACGTGCGTGTCGCGGAACGCCGGCGCTCGTGAACCTGGCGCTCTTCTTCGAAGACGTCGGTCTCGGCCCAGAACTGGAGGCCGGCATCGGGAAGGCGAAACCCGCGCGACAGGTGACCGATGCCGACAAGAACGGAAGCGGTGCGAACTTCCTCCGCCCCTTCGATCGGTGCGGCATAGATCTCGTAATCTCCGAGTACTTCGATCGTGCGCTCGGCGCGACCCGCGGAATTGGCCACGAACACCATCGTCTCGGCGAGCTCGCGACTGCGTCGGATCTCGGCGACCCAATCGGTGACGCGGCCGGCAAACTCCAGGGCCGGCTGGCAGGCAATGTGGTACGACTCTTCAACCGACAGCGTCTCCAATACCGTCGCTTCCGCCAACCACGGTGTCACCTCATCCCATGTGAGAACCAGCTCGGAGGGTGGCGGGACTCGATTCCCTCGCGCGATCGCTTCATCGTAGCTGTGCTGAGTCTGACCGGTCGTTTTCTCGCCATGCGATCGGACTTCGTCGGGTTCAGACACAATCACGATCGGACGACCGTGCGCCCACAGGTGGTCGAATGCGGTTGCAGAACGGTCGGGCGTGTCGGTCATGCCGACCAGTTCCTGCAGCGGCGCGATTGACGCCTGATCGCGCTCCGCGGTTGATCGCTGAGTCGCCGGATCATACGAGCGTATCGATTCGATCGTGTCGCCGATGAACTCCAGCCGGATCGGGTCGCGAGCGCCGGCAGGAAAGAAATCGACAACGCCCCCACGGACGCAGAATTCTCCGTGCTCGTCGACCGGATCCTGGCGCGTGTAGCCGGCGGAGGCGAGCATGTCCCCGAGATCGGTTGGCGAGATGTCATGTCCCGGAGTGAGCGTCGTCGAGACCGCGCTCATCTCACCGGGCGGACTCACTTTCGGAAGCAGCGCCGATGCCGACGCGACAACGAGTCTCGCCGATCCATCGCCGGCGGCGCTGAGCGCCCGTGCGCGTGCCGACGCGATATCGAAGTGTGGCGCAAGGCCACGATATGGATCGACTTCGTGCGATGGATAGGGGAGAACGGCGCGCTCAACGTCGATCTCCGACAATCCTTCGAGCGCCGAGTAGAAGAACCGCGCGTCGCGCGTCATCGTCTCGACATCTGCATCGGTGGGGACAACCAGCAGTACGCGGTCCCGCTCGGCCGCGATCGCCGCAAACAGCGCCTTGGCTGGCGACGTCAACCCCGATACACGCGGCGCGGGCACACCAAGACGCAGGCGGCTGGCTGCCGTCTTCAGCAGCGAACGCAACGTCAACGAACTGGAGGTGTAGGACGACACGGTGAGCAAGTTCCCGAAAGTCCGAACCTTCTATTTTATCACCGGTCGTGGAGACCTCGGATGCGCTCAACGATGGCGGAAGTCGAGTGTCCCTGCTCAACCGGCACGAGTACGACGCGGCCGCCCCGTGCCTCGACCGTGTCACGGCCGACGATCTGGTCCGCAGCCCAATCAGCCCCCTTGACGAGAATGTCGGGCTGCACCAAACGAACGATCTCGGCGGGGGTGTCCTGCTCGAAGATGACCACCGCGTCGACGCATTCGAGGGCGGCGAGCACTTCTGCCCGCTCATTTTCCGGCGTAATCGGACGGCCAGGTCCTTTGTTCCGCCGGACTGACGCGTCGGCGTTCAGTCCGACGATGAGCATGTCGCCAAGATTGCGTGCGTACTCGAGGTAGCGGACATGACCCGGATGCAGAAGATCGAAGACCCCGTTGGTAAAAACGACCCGTAACCCCGCGGCGCGAGCGGTCCGCACCGACGCATCAACCTGTTTCCACGTCAGCACGCGCGCCGCTGGATCTCGGTCAGGCTTCATGGCTCGCGCGATCGAACGCGACGCCGTCGGAGAATCGCCACGCATGCCGCGGGCGATAGATACCGACGTCCTTGGTCCGCGACTTCACGCGAAACGTGTACAGCAGCCGGTGATAGTCGTATGGATAGCCGTCCAGTTTGTGGACGGCGACATCGATTTTGTAGGTTCCCTCAACGAGATCGAGGCTGTCGATCGAGAAGAAGGCCTCGGCGTCTCCGAGAATGCGCACAGCCTTCAGCTCCTCGATGTTCGTGTTCGTGCCGTAACAGCAGACGCCTTCGGCGTTGAAAATGCCGATGCCGATGACAAAATCCTGATTCTCAATCGGCGAACGGAGCCGGATGCGAACGGTCAACGATTCACCGCTATGAAACACGTGCCCTGGCAGCTGGTCCGACCCAAACAGCTGAACCTCTGTGATCTCGATCTCGCGCGAACCCCAGCGACCCTCAGTGGCGCGAAACATGTCTGCAGGCCCTTCGGCAGTCTCAACGGGATGATCCGGCAGCACGGCTGTGGCCGCCTCGTCTGGCGATACGACAGTGACCGACTCCTTCGCCTTCGCGTCTCCCGCGGCGAGTAGTTGTTCCTCGCTCGTCTCAACATCGGTGATGTACGCGCCAACGACCCGCTTGGGATCTCCCATCGCTTTCATCCTCCCGCCATCCATCCACACGGCTTCGTCGCAGAATCGCTCGACGAGGCCAAGGGCATGAGTGACGAGAAGGATTGTTTTTCCGCGTCGCTTGAACTCGGCGAACTTGTCGAGGCACTTGTGAGTGAATCCCTCGTCACCAACGGCAAGGACTTCATCGACGAGCAGCACTTCGGGATCAACATGAAT